>Ga0210388_10000300_pt1 | contig 42834 bp, 47 predicted proteins | sample IncBWC19OmetaG_FD_155485 | JGI IMG/M metagenome (GOLD analysis project Ga0210388, IMG submission 155485) | Forest soil microbial communities from Barre Woods Harvard Forest LTER site, Petersham, Massachusetts, United States - Inc-BW-C-19-O ...
TGATGGGTTTCTACCTGCTGATGGCCGCCGGCAACGACAGCACCAAGGCGACCTACTGCAGCGGCATGCGCGCGTTGATGGAAGACGACGAACAGCTGCAGCTGTTGATCGACGACCCTTCGCTGATCCCCGCCGCCGTCGAGGAGTCGCTGCGCATGTTCCCGGCGTTCGCACACTTCCGCCGCACGGCGACGTGCGACACCGAGCTGCACGGACAGCAGATCCGCGAGGGCGAGAAGGTGGTCATGTGGTACGTGTCCTCCAACCGCGACGAAAGCCGCTTCGAGGATGCGGACCGTTTTGATCTGCGTCGTGAATGCGAGCACCAGGCGTTCGGCGCGGGCGGCCGGCACTTCTGCCTGGGTACCGCGCTCGCGCGCCTCGAGCTGAAGGTGATGCTCGAGGAGACGCTCGCGCGCTACCCCGAGATCGCGCTCGATGGCGCGGCGGGCGGCCCTCAATCCGTGCAGTCGCTGTTCCTCAACCAGCTCAAGTCGCTGCCCGTCCGCCTGACGCCGTAGGAGGCGACGTGTCGGATATGGACGACTTCAACAAAGGCGTCATCGCCGAGTTCCGTGCGAACGGCGGCCGTGTTGGTGGCCCCTTCGAGGGTGCACCGCTGCTGCTGCTGACGAGCATCGGCGCAAAGAGCGGCGCGGCCCGCACGACGCCGCTGATGTACCTGCCCGACGGCGAACGGATCGTGATCTTCGCCTCCAAGGCCGGCGCGCCCACCAATCCCGCCTGGTACCACAACCTTCTCGCCAACCCATCGGCCACGGTCGAGGTCGGCGGCGACATCTTCGACGTCGATGTCAGCGTCGCCACGGGCGAGGAGCGCGAGCGGCTGTTCAACCAGCAGTCGGAGCTGAGGCCGCAGTTCGCCGACTACGCGCAGAAAACGACACGCCAGATCCCGGTGGTCGTGCTGGAGCGTGCCGCCGACGAGTAGCGCCTCGGCGTGGCGCTACCCGTGGCCCAGCACGGGGTGCGGCACGTAGGGCTCCTCCAGGCTCGCGATCTCGCCGGCGCTGAGGGTGAGCTGCTCTGCGGCGAGCGCGTCCTGCAGGTGCTCGGGCTTTGTGGCGCCGATGATCGGCGCGGTGACCGCGGGCTTGTGCAGCAGCCACGCGAGCGCGATCTGCGCCGGCGGGACGCCGCGCTCGGCGGCGAGCTCGGCGACGCGCTCGACGACGTCGAAGTCGGTGGGCTGGTCGTAGAGGTAGTCCGTGAACTGGTCGCTGCCGGCGCGCGTCGTGCGCCGCTCGCCCGAGCGCGTTCGGTTGCCGGCGAGGACGCCGCGCGCGAGTGGGCTCCAGGGGATCACGCCGACGCCCTGGTCGATGCACAGCGGGATCATCTCGCGCTCCTCCTCGCGGTAGACGAGGTTGTAGTGGTTCTGCATCGACACGAAGCGTGTGTGGCCGGCGCTTGCGGCGAGCTGCTGGGCCTTGGCGAACTGCCAGGCGAACATGCTGCTGGCGCCGATGTAGCGCGCCTTGCCGGCTCGTACGACCTCGTGCAGCGCCTGCATCGTCTCCTCGATTGGCGTGCGTGGATCCCAGCGGTGGATCTGGTAGAGGTCGACATAATCCATGCCGAGTCGCTGCAGCGATGCATCGATCGCGCTGAGGATGTGCTTGCGCGAGAGGCCGCCGCCGTTCTCACCGGGTGCCATCGGCATGAACACCTTGGTCGCGACGACGAGCTCCTCGCGCGTGAGCAGCTTCGAGAGCAGGCGTCCGGTGGCGAGCTCGCTGGCGCCCTGGGAGTAGGTGTCTGCGGTGTCGAAGAACGTGATGCCGCCCTCGACCGCCGCGCGCACGATCGGCTCCGCGGCCTGCTCGTCGAGCACCCACGGTTTGTCGCTGTCGTTGCCGAAGCTCATCATGCCGAGGCAGATGCGCGAGACGCGCAGGCCCGTCGCGCCCAGATTCACGTACTGCATGCGCCACCTCCGATGTCGGTTCCGGCGAGCTCGCGCGCTCGCCGTGATGGAGCTTAGCCAGACGCTGCGAGCGTCTCATCGAGAGCTCAGAGCGCTCGGCACTAGAACAAACGTCCAGGCGAGCGGTCGATGCTTCAGCATCAAACGCGCAATTTCCAATAATTCTCTGGAGCGAGGGGTAACGCGTCTTAGGGTGAGCTATGGGCTTTTTCTACATCAGCGACGACGGTACGGTCGACAGCGGGCAACAGGGCAACGACGTTGTCGTGCTGGTCGCCGGCGGCGAGATCGACTACTCGGCGAGCCCTCAGCTGAGCGAGCGCCTCAGCGAGCGCATTGACGGCGGCATCACGCGCGTGGTGCTTGACCTGTCGACGGTGACGTTCATCGACTCGACCGCCATCGGCGCGCTCGTTTCAGCCGCCACGAGGCTGCGCGAGCTCGGCGGCGGAACGCTTGCGGTGGTGTGCCCCGAGGAGAATCGGCGCGTCGTCCGCATCTTCGAGATCGCCGGCGTGGACAGCGTGATCGCGATGCACGGCTCACGCGAGGACGCAATCGCGGAACTCGCGACGGTGACTTGACGGTGCGCGTTCGAGCAGAGCAGGACGCGAACGAGCTGCAGCTGCCGGCACGGCCGGCGAAGCTCGCTGCGGCGCGCGAGTACGCGCACGAGGCTGCGGCGGCGTTCGGCTTCGACGCCGACCGCTGCTACGAGGTGGCATTCGCGGTCAACGAGGCCGTGACCAACGCGATCCGCCACGGTCGGCCCGACGCGCACGGATGCATCTACCTGAGCGCGCTTGCCGATGGCGACCGCCTGACGCTCGCGGTCCGCGACTGTGGAACGTTCACGGCGTCCGCCGCGGCCTCGACGGCCAACGGCGAGGGCGGCCGCGGCTTCCCGCTGATGGCTCGCCTGATGGACGCGGTACAGCTGTGCGTGTCGTCTGAAAGCACAACGGTGCGGCTGTCAAAGGCACGCGACTGATGGCTCGTCGCGCAGCCCGCCTGTTCGCGTAGAGCTGACCCCACGCAGGCTCCTGCGGCGACGCCGGTGTTAGGCTGAAACCGTACGTTTTTCGGCGTCAAACGGCGAGACCATGGGAGGTGGCAGCGCATGGGCACCATCACTTCGACCGACGGCACGGAGATCTTTTACAAGGACTGGGGTTCGGGGCAGCCGATCGTGTTCAGCCACGGCTGGCCGCTGTCGGCCGACGACTGGGACACGCAGATGCTGTTCTTCCTACAGCACGGCTACCGCGTCGTCGCCCATGACCGGCGCGGACACGGACGCTCCACGCAGACCAGCGGCGGTCACGACATGGACCACTACGCCGACGACCTGGCTGCGGTGACCGCCCATCTCGATCTCAAGGACGCCGTCCACATCGGGCACTCGACCGGTGGCGGCGAGGTCGTTCGCTACATCGCCCGGCACGGTCAGAGCCGTGTCGCGAAGGCGGTGCTGATCAGCTCGGTGCCGCCGCTGATGGTGCAGACCGACGCCAACCCCAAAGGTCTGCCGAAGAGCGTGTTCGATGGTCTCCAGGCCGAACTCGCCGCCAACCGGTCCGTGTTCTATCGGGCGCTGCCTTCGGGACCGTTCTACGGGTTCAACCGGCCCGGCGCGAAATCCTCGGAGGCGATCATCGAGAACTGGTGGCGCCAGGGGATGATGGGCGGCGCGAAGCCCCAATACGACGGCATCGTCGCCTTCTCGCAGACCGATTTCACCGAGGATCTAAAGAAGATCACGGTGCCGGCTCTGGTGATGCACGGAGAAGACGACCAGATCGTTCCGTACGCCGATTCCGGACCGCTGTCGGCGGCGCTGCTGCCGAACGGGACGCTGAAGAGCTACGCGGGATTCCCGCACGGCATGCCGACCACCGAGGCGCCGACGATCAACGCCGACCTGCTGGCGTTCTTGCAGTCCTGAGCGACTCTCAGCAGTCGAGCTTTCGCGCGGCCACGCCAGCGAGCCGAGTAGCTCGGAAGAAATCCGCAGATCCAGAGTCCTGCATGGCTAGACGGTCGCCGATCGCCTCCGTCGCGATGGCCAACACTCATGCGAACGCTCGATCCGCAAGCCCTTCACCAGCACGTTGACCGCCTTTACCGTTCCGCATGGGCATTGTGCGGGTCGCGCGAGGATGCCGAGGATCTCGTCCAGGAGACCTTCGCGCGGGTCCTGGCGCGTCCGCGCGTGCTTCACGGGGGCGACGAGCTCTACTACCTGATGCGGGTTCTCCGGAACACATTCCTCACGAGTCGGCGTACCGCGTCTCGCAGGCCGGTGACGGTCGCCGAGCTCGAGGACGGGGTTGTGGCTGATCCCGCGCCTATGGGACAGCCCGAGCAGGCGCTCGAGGTGCACGAGGTGCTCGAGACGATCGCGGGGCTTTCCGAGGACTTCCGGCTCGCGCTCGTCGCGGTGGACGTGCTCGGGCTCTCCTATCGAGAGGCCGGGCGCGCACTCGGGGTACGTGAGGCAACGATCACGACTCGCCTCTTCCGGGCGCGCAAACAGGTCGCAGAGCGGCTCGACCCGCGGTCGCCAAAGAGAGTGGTTGGCGGCGCTGGCGAGGAGCTTCTGGAGGACTCCATCGACCCGGTGGGCCGCGCGTCCGTCGTCTCCATGCGACCGGTGGCGCCCGGGACAGAGCGCCGGCATCCAAACCGCGCGGGCCGCGTGTTCCCGAACGCGGCCACAGGGTGAGCGAGCGGCTTTCACACAAAGACCTTTGAGTCAGTGAGGTCTTCCCGTTCTTCCCGCTGACGCACGAAGGCGCAGCGAGCTCCCTGAGCCGCCCACCTTCGCACAGATCTTTCTGTTGGCTTAAGTAAGCAGTCGTCAAGAGCGGCGTCCTATAGGGGTGACAGGTCGTGTATTCGGCCCCACTCTCACTCACACCACCACCCTCACTCAAGGAAGGTAGACGCATGAACCGTGAAGCACCGACAAGCGCCGAAGCAGATGTCCTAGCAGCAGATGACGAGTCGACCGGTGGCGTCAGTCGCCTGTCGTTCCTGGCGACGGGAGCCGCAGCGGGAGTAGGAGCGACTCTCCTCGGACCGCTCGGTAAAACCGCCACGGCACTCGCCCAGGGCGGCGGCGGGCTGACAAAGGGCGACGCCGCGATCCTCCGGTTTCTCGCAGCGGCCGAGCTCATCGAGGCCGACCTGTGGCAGCAGTACGACGAGATCGGCGGTGTGAACGGCGGCAATCCGGCCTATCAGGCGGCCCTGGAAAACATCGATTCCGACATGCCGACGTACATCCATCTCAACAACGAGGATGAGCAGAGTCACGCGGCGTTCCTGAACGCCTATCTGGAGTCCAAGGGGGCCGATCCGGTCAACCTGGACGCTTTCCGCAAGTTGCCGAGCAGCAAAGCGACCGGCGCCAAGCAGGTTGGCCGTCTGACGTCTCTCACCTCGTTGGACGTCGACACGAGCTGGTACACGCGGTATCGCAGCTCGACGAACCCCGACTTTGGGGCGACGTTCCCGCAGGCGATCACGATCCGCAACCAGCCGGCGATCCCGATCAGCGACGCCGACGTTCCGCCGAACACCCCCGCTCCGCTTCCCCCTACGACTCCGGCGGAGCGCCGGATACAGGCGATCGCGTGCACCGCGGCGTTTCACTTCGGCTACATCGAGCAGGGCGGAGCGAGCTTGTACTCGACGCTGGCCGAGAAGGTGACCGGCCTCGAGGTGCTGCGCATCGTGTCGAGCATCGGGCCAACCGAGGCGATGCACTTCTCGACCTGGCAGGACGACGCCGGTAACGCCGCCAACGCCCCCGTCGCGCCCGTCACCGATCCGGTGACCGGGTTGACGATCCCCAACCTGGACGAAAATCCCGACGCAGAACTGTTCCAAGCCAACCTGATATTCCCGCACCCGACCGAGTTCATCAGCAACAAGCTCCCCCTCTGCGCGGTGGTGCGGCCCACGCTGGACAGCAACGGGGGTGCAGTGGCCACGATCAAGTCATTCACGGCGGACAACCTGTTCCAAGGCCAGTCAGCCGCCTTCTTCAGGACTGTCATGAAGCTCGCGGAGGAAGCCGACGCCGCGCAGCACATCTAGCAGCTCTGAGCCGCTACCACCTCCACGCTCGGCGCGGTCACTGCGATCGCGCCGAGCGTGGAGTCATTCAGTGAAGTTGCTTTCCGAAAACGAACCAAATTGATTGGAGCCAGTGATGGGACTCGATAATCCAATTCACATTCTATTCCTGCTGATCCTCCTGCTGCTCGTATTCGGCGCCAAGCGTCTGCCCGAGATGGGTCGCTCGCTCGGCACCGGCATGCGGGGCTTCAAGGACTCGCTCAACGGCGTGAGCATCCACGGGGACGAGCTCCCCCAGCCGGTGCCCGCTGTGCAGGTCGTGCCGAGCGACAACCACGGGCAGCCGGCCGTCGCCGGCGGGCGCACAGAGCGCCCGTAGTGGACGGGGCAGAGCGTCATGGCAATCGCCGTCGGGAGGATCGGGCACGAAGATCGCCTCAGCGTGGTCGATCACCTCGAGGAGCTGCGCGCACGGTTGATCATCTCGTTGGCGGCGCTCGCCGTGGCGTTCGGTTTCAGCGTGTGGCAGAACCACGCGCTGCTTCACATCATCAACAAGCCGCTCGCCCACCAGACCCAGAAACAGGTCCGGGCGGGCAACGGCCCGCTCGGCGCCACCTATACGGTGCAGCAGAGTGCCCGCACGGTTGCGGCGCAGTTGCAACTCGTCGTCAGTACGCTGGAGCGCCCGGGCAGCGGCGCGTCGGCTCAGACGCGCGTGTCGCTTCAGGGCGTGAGCCCGCAACTGCACAAGGCGATTACCCGGCTCTCGAAAGAACCGCAAGGTAGCAAGCCGGTGACGCTCGGGGTCGGCGAGCCCTTCACGACGACGATCGGGGTCTCGCTCCTGTTCGCCTTCATCTTGGCGCTTCCCGTCATCCTGTATCAGCTCTACGGGTTCGTGCTTCCGGCCTTCACTCCTGAGCAGCAGCGCGTCGCCAGCTCGCTGGTAGTTGCGATTCCGGTGCTGTTCGCGGTCGGGGTGGCGTTCGGCTACTTCGTCGTTCTGCCATCTGCCCTGCGCTTCTTCCAGAACTTCAACAGCGGTGAGTTCAACGTGCTGGTGCAGGCCAACCAGTACTACCACTTCGCGGCGGTTGTGTTGCTCGCCATGGGTCTGGTCTTCCAGGTGCCGGTGGGCATACTGGCCGCCACCCGCTCGGGCATCGTGACGCCCCATCAGCTGCGCCACAATCGTCGCTACGCAATACTCGTCTGCGGCGCGGTCGCGGCCTTCCTACCCGGCGACGCGATCACTTTGCTGCTCGAGACGGTCCCGCTATACCTGTTGTTCGAGGCCAGCCTGCTGCTCGCTACGCTCGCTGAGCACCGCGCAGCCCGTGGCACGGGGGAGACGGCTGACTGATCCTCTCCGACCACGACGCCGGAGAGTCTTTCTCCCGACCGCGAGAACAGCGGCGCGGATGGAACGTTTGCGCTCGCGTTTCGTAGGCCGGCACTGACGGTCGCGGAAACGACGAGCGCGCCAATCGCGCAATCTGAACTGACCCGCTGGAACAGCGAATACGGGCCAGCCAGCAGCCCATTCCTGGCGACCTTCGACCTCGCGCGAGGAGAACTGTTCGTGGCTTAGAGAGTGTCGAGGGGGACACCGATGATTCTCAATCGGCGCGTGAGGCCATCGAGGGCGAAAGCACGCAGCTCGTCGGTTGATACGCCCAGTTCTGAAGTGTCGGCTCCTGCTGGCGGCGTCAAAGACTCCGCTACGGCGGGGAGCAAGTCCCGCAGGGTCGTACGTATGACATCGCCCGCGCCAGCGTTCTCAGAGACCGCCTGGCGCAGGAACCACACGCCGTAGCCGATGTGGCGGTGCTCATCGTGGTCCCAGGGACTCCACTGGCTTTGCGTCCGGCTCACAGCACGTCGCTTGCGCGTCTGGCGCGCAGCAGCAGTCGGTTGTCTCGGTGGCGATCAGCTCAGCCATGCGGATAGCTCCTCCAGGGCGTCGGGAATCACGTAGTAGTACGCCCACAGTCCTTGGCGCTCGGAGTCCACGATCCCCGCGTTGCGGAGCTTCTTGAGATGGTGGGAGAGCGTTGGCTGTGAGATGTCGAACAGCGGCACCAGCTCGCAGACACAGACCTTGCCGGCGTGCTTGCGCAGGACGTCCACAACCTGCAAGCGGATCGGGTCGCCGAGGGCCTTGGCGACATCGGCCATCCGCAGCGCCTGCTCGCGTTGCACGTCGGGGTAGGCGACGGGCTCGCAGCAAGGTGAACCGTTGGCGCGCTTCTGCTTGGGGGACAGCTCCAGATCGACAGCCATCAATCTACTTATATCAATAACACTCACGACTGTCGATGTAATACGATCGGCGCGATGAACACGCCTCCGCTTCCTCGCCGTCTGCTCGCTGAGTTGTTGGGCTCTGCGTTCCTTGCCGCGCTCGTGATCGGCTCGGGTATTGCAGCGCAGACGCTCTCCCCGAACGATGTTGGCCTAGAGCTGTTCGAGAACGCCGCCGCGACGGCCGCTGGCCTGTTCACGATCATCCTCATGTTCGGGCCCGTTTCCGGCGGACACTTCAACCCGGTTGTCTCGCTCGCGGACGCGAGCTTCGGCGGCATCCGCTGGCGCCACGCGCTCGCCTACATACCCGCGCAGGTGGCCGGCTGTGTGCTCGGCGCCGTCGTGGCGAACGGCATGTTCTCCCTGACCGCTATCAGTATCTCCACTCACCATCGCGCTTCGCCTGCGCACTTGTTCTCCGAGGTGATCGCGACTGCTGGGCTGCTGATCGTGATCTTCTCGCTCGCGCGGACAAGACGCGCGCACATCGCTCCGGCGGCCGTCGGCGCGTACATTGGCGCCGCCTACTTCTTCACGAGCTCGGCCAGCTTCGCCAACCCCGCGATCAGCGTCGGGCGCATGTTCTCCAACACCTTCGCCGGGATCGCACCCGCCTCCGTGCCCGGCTACGTCGTTGCGCAGCTCGTGGGCTGCGTTTGCGCGATCCTTCTCGTGAGAATGCTCTATCCGGACGTGACGCCCGCCGAGGCAGCGGAGGTCGTCCTGCCTCACTACCGAGAGCAACCGAGCGCCGGTGGCTCGACCAGCCAGCCCGAAGCTAGAGGCGCGCTCGGCGCGAGTGAGGAGACTCCGCGCGATGGCGTGCGTTCTGTTCGTCTGTCTGCATAACGCCGGCCGCTCGCAAATGAGTCAAGCTCTGTTCGAGCGCGCCGCCGACGGACGCCACACCGCTCTCTCTGCCGGCACCGCCCCGGCCGAGCACGTCCACCCTGAGGTCATCGAGGTCATGCGCGAGCTAGACATCGACCTCTCCGGCCGCGAGCCCCAGCTACTCACACCCGAGCTTGCCGAGCAAGCCGACCTAATCGTCACGATGGGCTGCGGCGACGCCTGCCCCTACATACCCGGGAAGCGCTACCTCGACTGGGACCTATCGGACCCCAAGAGCCGCCCACTCGCAGAGGCCCGGGCTATCCGCGACGAGATAACGCACTTGACTCGCGCCCTTGTTGACGAACTCGAAACGGACTGAGGATGGGCGCGGCGGGTTTCGAACCTGCGACCTCTCGCGTGTGAAGCGAGCGCTCTCCCACTGAGCTACGCGCCCTGGGAGGCTGATTCTACGATGCGAGCGATGTAGACGCCGACTCGCCCAGTTCAGATGCCGGACACTTCCACCGGGATCGACGAAGCCGTGCCCCGACGGCCGGTCCCGAGTATTCCGTCGAGATTCGTGCCGCAGCATTCGATGTGGCCGGTGGCCAACAGCGCACACGCGTGCTGCTGCCAAGCGCTCACCTCGGTGGCGTCTGTGATGCCCTCGACTTCGACCGGGGTTTCACTGCTGATGATCGTGCCGTTACCGAGCTGTCCTTCGGCGTTGTCGCTCCAGCATTCGATGTGACCGCTGGACAGCAACGCACATGTGTGTTCTCCGCCGGTGCTCACCTGGTTGGCGTCCGCAACGTCCTGCACTTCCACTGAATTTCCGATGATCCGAGTTCGGTGGCTTGCCCCAGCACTCGATGTTGTTGACGGGCATCACCAGTTCACGGCTGACGCTGCCCGCTTCGCGGGAGAACGTCGCCGGCAGCCCGGCGACGGACGGTTTCGACGACAGCGTGCATTCGCTCGCGCCCGACACCGAAGCGGACACCGTCGTCGTGCCGCCGGAGGCAACCGCCGCGGGACTCGAGGACAGGCCGGAGGGATCAGGTGCTGGCGAAGGGCTCGGCGCGGTGCCCTGCACATATGGCAGAGCAGCCTGAGACGACGGTTGCGCTCTACGGTCTGGACCTGCGCGAGGCGCATGGTGTCGTGCTGGTGCTGTACGCGCCGACCGACGAGGTAGACGTTTCGGCCACGAAGGTGCTGCGGGCGCCGAAGCCGCCGCCGCGGTTCTCGACGATCGAGAAGGACGACATCTCTGAGGAGATGGCGGTGCAGGAGGAGCTGAGGGCGCGCGCGAGCAACTGCTCGACCGGCTCGCCGAGGCGGAGCGGACGCTGCTGTTCGTGGATCTGGACCGCTTGAAGGACCTCAACGACCGCTCCGGCCACGCCGCGGGTCGTCCCGGGCGGGCCTGGGGCCCGGCGGGCGACGCACCGGTCACGAGCCCAGTCGAACTTGTGCGCGAGGCTTCAGCAGATCGTGCGCTTCGGAGTAGCTCTGAGCGAGCGCGCTCACTTCGCTCGGCGTGAGCGAGGAGCCGAAGGCGCCGGCGCCGCCGAGCCTCTGGTAGTCGATGGGGATCTGCTTGCCGATCTGCTCGAGCGCGAAATGGGCGTCGTAGACGCTCTCGATGTACAGCGCGACGTTCGCGCGCGCGAAGCTCGCGGCGGCGCGCGGGCCGTGTTCGCTCTGTTCCACCGCCGCGCTGATCATCCGCCACCCGCGCCCGGTGAGCAGGTAGTAGCTGCGGAAGGTGCCTGCGAGGGCCGTCGCGGGGCCGGTGAGCGACGCGGCGTTGTGGTCTTCGAACAGGCTCGGTAGGCGTAGTGCGCTCGCGCGTTCGGTGGCGATGCGCAGCGGCGCGCGCGGCAGCCTGTGGATGTCGGCGGGCAGGCCGTCGATGATCAGCGGCCAGGCCGCCTTGGTCGCCTGCACCTCGCTCTGCACGGCGGGCTCTTGTGCAGCGAGCGCGTGCGCGACGACGACGAGGTCTTCGCGCTCGAGGCGCGACTCGGGAGCGGTGGCGTGCCGGCTTGACCCGCAGCCGGCGATCGCGAGCGCCGCGCCGGCGATCAGCGTCAGCGCGGCGGGGCGAGCGAAGCTCGTCGGTCCGCCTAGACGCCCAGCAGATCGACGACGAATACGAGCGCTTCGTTCTTCGGGATCGCGGGCGGCCTGCCTGCGGCGCCGTAGGCGAGCGGGGCGGGGATGATCAGCTCGCGACGGCCGCCGACTTTCATACCGACGATGCCCTGGTCCCACCCCTTGATGACTTCGCCCTTGCCGAGCGTGAACGTGAATGGTTTGCCGGTTTCCCACGAGGCGTTGAACTTCTTGCCGTCCTTGTAGAGGACGCCGACGTAGTTCACGGTGACCGAGTCGCCGGCCTTGGCTTCGGGACCGGTGCCGACGACCAGTTCCTTGGTTTCGAGTTTGGCCGGTGGCGGCCCCGAGGGCGGCGTGACCGTCGGTTCTTTGGACAGCGCGCCGGTGGTGGGAGTCGTGGCGGCAGCAGTCGTCTTGGTTTCACCGGCGGTGACCAGCGAGTTGTCGGCGCTGTTCTCGTTACCGACGGTGACGGTGCTCGATGAACCGCTCGAGCCGCAGCCGGCGATCACGGCGGCCACGCAGAGCGCCGCGGCGGCGACACCGGCGCGGGAGCGAATGTTGGAGTGGAAGGGCTTGAAGTAGTTCACGGCCGGGCAGCCTACCGGAACTTGGCTGGGCCGTGGGCGGTAGCGCGCGGGCGTGCGTTACGATCCATCGCGGACCGTGCTAGGCGGGGAGGTAGCGGTGCCCTGAATCCGCAATCCGCTCTAGCGGGGCTGAACTCCCCTCCGAGGGGTTCCGACCCCGGTTGCTCCGTCGCTCGGGGCGTCGATGGTTCGGGTCCCGCGCGGTGTCGGCTTGCGAACCAGGTCAGGTCCGGAAGGAAGCAGCCTTAAGCGATCACCGGCAGGCGCAGCGGGAGCTCCCGAACTGGAGCCGTGGGCGAGGATCGGCGCCGGGTGTTCGCTGAATCTCGACGAGGGGTGCACGGTCCATCAAGACGCCCTACCGGCACCCCTGGAAGATCAGCCAGGAGTGGTTGCTAGCTGACTCGGTGAAGCCGGGCGGCACGCTGACGTGCTTCTCGACCGGGTCGCGCTTGTCGAGCACGTAGTCTTCTTCGACTTCTTTGTCGGCGGGGTCGACGTAGGTGCCGGTGTCGATGTGGCCGGCCTCGGGGCTGACGATGTTGCGGGGGCTGGTCTTCAGGTACAGCGCGAGCAGCGGCACGGGAGCGTGGTTGGAGACGCCGATCGGTCCGCAGCGAAGGTCGATCGCGTGGTCCGCGACGAGCGCGAGCAGTTCGCCTTCGATTTCGTGCGTGCGCGCGAGTTTGCCGAGTTCGCGATGCGCGGAGTGGTACTGCGAGGGAATGTAGGCGAGGAGCGCGAGCGCGAGCAGCGCGCCGGCGGCCATCCACCAGCGCCGCCGCGGGTCGCTGGGCGCCAGCCGGGTCCAGCCGAAGACGCCGGCGCCGGCGAAGATCGACAGGATGGCGGAGGCGAGGAAGGCGTAGCGGGTGTCGATGGGCAGGCCGGCGGCGGCGAAGGCGGCGAACACGACAACGGCGATGACGCCGGCGAGGGCCCCGAGCAGCGCCTGACGCCGCAGCCAGAGCAGCGAGAGCACGCCGCCGACGGCGGCGGCGGCGAGCACGGGCGGGCGCAGGATCGCGCCGATTCGCCGTGGGATGTACTCGGGGACGTTGGCGATGCCGGTCTCGCGCCCGAGGGTTTCGGCGGTGTGCCGGGTGTTGGTGAGCGACCACAGCGGGTCGCCGGTGATGGCGAGGTCGCTGAGCACCCAGACGAGCGGCGCGGCGGCGGCGAGCAGTGTCAGCCGCACGATCTCGGCGCGCGGGCGCGCCCGCCACGAGGGACCTCGCGCCCAGCTGGGGACGAGACCCATGAGGTACAGCCAGTAGAGCCCGGAGAACGCCCACGCCTCCGGGCGCAGCAGCCCGGCGAACGCGAGCAGCACGAGCACCGGTGCTCCGGCGGGGCCCCCGCTGGCGCGCCTGTGGCGCGACTCGACGACGAGGGCGCAGAGCACGAACATCAGATACGGGATGTCGACGTAGGCGCGCACGCCGTAGGAGAGCACTTCGACGCGGGTGAGGAAGATCAGCGCGGCGAGCGCGCCGGCGGCACGCCCGAACCATTCGGCGCCGAGCCGGTAGATGGCCCAGCCGCAGGCGGACAGGGCGAGGAAGCCGAGCGCGACGGTGATGTCGGCGGCGGCGCGGGGGCCGAGCGGCGCGAGCACCAGCCCGAGCACCTCGAGCAGGGGATGCGGCGTGGGCGCGACCGGCACGCCGTAGGCGGGGGTGCTGCCGCGCGAGAGCTGTCCGCCCCAGGCGAGCGCGTAGAGCGTGTCGTAGTTGGCGAAGCCGACGCCGGCGATGATCCGCAGCGCCAGCGCGCCGCAGGCGATCGCAAGAGGTGTGCCGACGCGCGTGTGCAGACGCTCGATCGAGGCTGTCATGGGGCGGGACGCTACCCGCTGGTGCGCCCGGCGTAGCCCGTCGGCGCGGCGTGCGCAGCCCGCCGGCGCCCCCGGCGCAGCGCGTCTCGAGCCCACCCACCCGCGTGAGTAGACTCAGGCGAACGGTGTCGGTAGAGGAGCAGCCACAGGACGATCAGCGCTCACGGGGCCAGCAGCGCTCGCTGTATCGCAGGCACCGGCCGCGGACATTCGCGGAGGTGGTTGGCCAGGAGCCGGTGGTGCGGACGCTGCGCAACGCGGTGCAGCGCGACTCGGTCCACCACGCGTACCTGTTCGTGGGCTCGCGCGGGACCGGCAAGACGTCGATGGCGAAGATCCTGGCGGCGTGCTTGAACTGCGAGCGCGGTCCGACGATCGAGCCGTGCGGGACGTGCGACTCGTGCGTGTCGATCGCGGCGGCGACGTCGCTGGACGTGATCGAGATGGATGCAGCGTCGAACAACTCGGTGGACGACATCCGCGAGTTGCGCGACAGCGTCGCGTACGCGCCGGTGAGCGGTCGTCGCAAGGTGTACATCCTCGATGAGGCGCACATGCTGTCGACGGCGGCGTGGAACGCGTTCTTGAAGACGCTGGAGGAGCCGCCGCCGAACACCGTGTTCGTGCTGGCGACGACGGAGGCGAACAAGGTCCCGGCGACGGTGGTTGACCGTTGTCACCGCTTTGACTTCCACCGCCCGACGGTTGAGCAGATCGCGAGCGTGGTGCGTCGTGCGGCGCAGGCGGAGTCGATCGAGATCCCGCCGGCGGCGGTGGCGGCGTTGGCGCGCTCGGCGACGGGCAGCTTCCGCGACGCGCTGGGCACGCTGGAGCAGATCGTGACGTACAGCGGCTCAGAGATCGCGCTTGAGGACGTGCTGGCGGTGCTGGGCGTGGCGGACGCGCGGCTGCTGGAAGAGACGGTGGACGCGGTGGCAACAGGCGACGCGGCGCGCGCGCTGCGGGCGCTGGAGGAGTGCGCCCGGCAGGGCCGTGACGCGGCCTCGTTCGCGTCTGATCTGGAGGTGCGCGCGCGCGAGCTGCTGGTGGTGCAGGTCCTCGACGAGCTGCCGCCGGAGCTGTCGTTGACGCCGGAGGCGGACGCGGCGCTGAGCGCGCAGGCCGAGCGCGTGGACCACGCGACGGTGGTGCGCCTGCTGGAGCTGCTCGGCGAGGCGATGGAGGGCGTGCGCGCGGGCGCGGACGCACGCACGCGCCTGGAGCTGGCGCTGGTGAAGGCGGCGCGGCCCGAGACGGATGGCTCGACGCGGGCGCTGCTGGCGCGCATCGAGCGCCTGGAGCGGGGCACGCCGCGCGCAGCAGTCGAGAGCGGGAACGGCAACGATTTTAAGGGGCCGCCCGCGGCGGCGGCGATGGATCGCACACGTGCCGACGACGCGCCGACACCGGCGGCGCGGGCTGCGATTGAGCCGGAGCCCGAATCGGCGCCGGCGGCGGCGCGAGAGCCGGCTCCTGAACCCGCGCCAGAGAGTGCCTCAGAGCCCCTGCGCGAGCCCGCGCCGGACTCGGCGCGCGAGCCGGAGCCGAAGCCGGTGCGCGAGCCGGAGTCGGAGCCCGCGCCCGAGGCGGTGCGCGAGCCTGCACCGGAGGCGGAACGCGAGCCCGCGCCGGAGCCGGTGAGCGAGCCGTTGCCGCGGGACATCGAGTCGGTGTATGCGCTGTGGCCGGCGGTGGTCGACCTGGTGCGCAGCGAGCATGCGCTGCTGGGGGCGGTGATCGGCGAAGCGCGGCCGGTGGCGGTGGACGGCGAGGAGCTGACGCTGGCGTACCCGTTCACGGCGGAGTTCTACAAGAAGAAGGCGGAGGACCCGGCGAATCGCGCGGCGGTGGGCGAGGCGCTGGGGGCGCTTGCGGGCGGACGCTGGAAGCTGCGCTACGAGCTGCGCGACACGCCGGCGTCGCAGGGCGAGCAGGGCTCGCCGGTACGTTCGGAGGAGGAATGGGTGGCGCGCTTCATGGAGGAGTTCGATGCGGAGGAGCTCACGGATGCGCAGGATGAGCGCGGCGCGCAGGCCGCGACCAGCAACGAGAAAGGCGCGTGATGCCAAAGCAGCCGCGGGTGCCGAACATGCAGCAGATGATGGCGCAGGTCCAGAAGATGCAGAAGGACATGGAGCTGGCGCAGGAGCAGTTGAAGGACGAAGTGGTGGAAGCGTCGGCGGGCGGCGGCATGGTGACGGTGACGGTCAGTGGCGCGCTCGAGGTACGCGAGATCAAGATCGATCCTGGGGCGGTCGACCCGGAGGACGTGGAGATCCTGGCTGACATGGTGACGGCGGCGGTGAACGAGGCGCTGCGCAAGGCGCAGGAGCTGGCGGAGAGCAAACTCGGCGGTGCGACGGCGGGGCTGGACCTGGGCAATCTCGGTGGGCTGGGCCTCCCGGGGCTGTGAGCACGACCTCGTACGCGCCGCCGGTGCAGCGGCTGGTGACGGAGCTGTCGAAGCTGCCTGGGATCGGCAGCCGCACGGCGCAGCGCCTGGCGTTTCACATCCTGCGCACCTCGGGTGAGGATGCGAGCGCGCTGGCGCAGGCGATCGTGGAAGTGAAGGAGAAGATCGGGCTGTGCGAGGTGTGCTTCAACCTGACCGATGAGACGCGCTGTCGCATCTGCGAGGACCCGCGTCGCGACCACGGGCTGATCTGCGTGGTTGAGGAGCCGAGCGACGTGATCCCGATGGAGCGCACGCACGAGTACCACGGCGTGTACCACGTGCTGGGTGGCGCGCTGTCGCCGATCGACGGCGTCGATCCGGAGGACCTGAAGATCGCGGAGCTGTTCGCGCGCGCGACGGCGCCGGACGCTGTGGTGCGCGAAGTGGTGCTGGCGACGAACCCGACGACGACGGGCGAGGCGACGGCGCTGCACGTGGCGGAGGAGCTGCGCGTGCGCGCTTCCGAGATCAAGGTGACGCGCCTGGCGAGCGGGCTGCCGGTGGGGTCGGACCTGGAGTACGCCGACGAGGTGACGCTCGGCAAGGCCTTCGCGGGCCGCCGCGCTGTTTGAGACCCGGCCAGGTCCGACTCGTCGCCGTGCCGCCGGCCACCGCACTGTGCAACAGTGATACTGTGCTGCACAGTGCCAAACATCACGGTTTCAGTCCCTGACGACGTGTACCGCGCGGCGCGCATCCGCGCGGCGGAGCGCGGCAGCTCGGTGAGCGCGCTCGTTGCTGAGTTCTTGCGCTCGCTGTCCGAGCAAGAGGCTGAGTTCGCCAGGCTCGAGGATCAGCAGAGGCGCATACAGGCCCAGATCGATCGTTTCAGCGCCGGCGAGCGCGTAGACCGCGACCTGGCCCACGCGCGTGCGGTTCGTTGACACCAACGTTCTGCTGTACGCGATCTCGCGCGACCCGCAGGAGCAGGAGAAGGCCACGGTGGCCAACGAGCTGCTTTCCTCGGGCGATGTCGCGCTGTCGGTTCAGGTGCTGCAGGAGTTCTACGTCCAGGCGACTCGTGAGACTCGAACGGATCCGCTGAGCAACGAGCAGGCAGCGGGGCTGGTCGAGTCCTTCCGGCGCTTCCCCGTTCAGGAGACGACGATCGAGCTCGCGCTCGAGGCGATGGCGACCCGCGATCGGTTCGCGATCTCCTACTGGGACGCATCGATCCTCGAGGCCGCCCGCGCCCTTGCCTGCGACGTGGTGCTGTCGGAGGATCTGAGCGACGGCCAGGACTACGCAGGCGTGCGCGTCGAGAACCCGTTCAGGTAACGGCCCCCGGCGCCTGAGCCGACGCCGCGCCCGGGCGAATATCCTGCGTGCGATGGCCTCTGTGATCGTGATGAAGTTCGGCGGCACCTCGGTGGCGGACGCGCAGCGCGTGAAGCGCGCGGCGCGGCGGATCGTCGAGAAGCGCGAACAGGGTCATCAGGTCGTGGTGGTGCTGTCGGCTCGCGGCAAGACGACGGACGAGTTGATCGCGATGGCGGAGGAGATCTCCCCGGCGCCGGACCCGCGCGAGATGGACATGCTGCTGTCGACGGGCGAGCGGATCTCGTGTGCGCTGTGCGCGATGGCGATCAACGACCTGGGCCACAGGGCGATCTCGTTGACGGGCTCGCAGGCGGGCATCGTGACGGACGAGTCGCACACGAAGGCGCTGATTCTGGACGTGCGCGCGGATCGCATCCGCACGGCGCTGGAAGAGGATCACATCGTCCTCGTGGCGGGCTTCCAGGGGGTGTCGGAGAACGCGCGGAACGTGACGACGCTGGGGCGCGGGGGCTCTGACACGAGCGCGGTGGCGGTGGCGGCGGCGCTGGGCGCCGACGTCTGCGAGATCTACACGGACGTCGCGGGCGTGTATTCGGCGGATCCGCGGATCGTGCCGAATGCGCGCAAGCTGGAGACGGTGTCGTTCGAGGAGATGCTCGAGATGGCGGCCTCGGGAGCCGGCGTCCTGCAGCTGCGCTCGGTGGAGTACGCGCGCAACCACGGCGTGCGCATCCACTGCCGCTCGTCCTTCGAGGAGCAGCCCGGTACCTTTGTGGTGGCAGAAGGAGAAACGATGGAGCAGCCACTGATCACAGCGGTGACGCACTCGACCTCGGAAGCGCGGGTGACGCTGACCGGCGTGCCCGACGCGCCGGGTGCGGCGGCGCGCATCTTCGAGGCGTTGGCCAACGCGAACATCAACGTCGACATGATCGTCCAGAACGAGCCGGTGGCAGCGGGCGGACGGGCGGAGATCTCGTTCACGGTGCCGCGCGAGGACCTGCGTGTGGCGGCGGCGGCGCTCGAGCCGCTGACCGGCGAGGCGTTCGCGGAGATGACCGCGCACGACGACACGGGCAAGGTGTCGATCGTGGGGGCGGGCATGCGTTCGCACCCGGGTGTGGCGGCGAAGGTGTTCGGCGTGCTTGCGAGCGAGGGCGTGAACATCGAGATGATCTCGACATCGCCGATCAAGATCTCGTGCGTGATCGACCGCGACCACGTCGAGCAGGCTGTGCAGGCCCTGCACAGCGCGTTTGAGCTCTCGGGAGAGGGCACGGTCGCGGTCGAGGAGCCGTTCTAGGCGCTCGGGCCAGCTCAGCTCGAGCCGGCGCAAGCGCGCTGGCAATCCGGCTATCTGCAAGAATTGTTGCCCCTTGCGGCCGTTGCATGGGCCGCAAGCGCCCTCCCGATGCGCACAGTAAAACGACCACGTCACTATGTCGCCCGTCACTGGCTGCTGCTCGCGCGGCCGCTGTTCCGCTACAGCGCCGTGCGTGACGCATACGTGCTGCGGGGCGTTGGGCGTCGGACGGGCCCGGTACTGCGCGAGGATCGGCGCCACGCGGAGAGCTTCGACGGCGTCGAGCGTCGTCGTCACACCAGCGTCGCCTGACGCGCGGGGGCACCAGCCGCGTCCGTCGCTTCAGCCGCGGTCGAGCGAGTGCTGCAGCGCCTCGAGCACGCGCACGACGCGCAGTCCGCTGCGGCCGTCCGAGCGAGGAGTCTCGCCGGTGCGCACGCAGTGCACGAAGTGCTCGCACTCGACGCGCAGCGGCTCGACGTTGGCAATGCGCGGCGAGAAGGTGTCGCCTGAACGGGCGATGTACTCGCCCCACGAGCGGGTGTCCTCGTCAAAGCCCTTGTCATAGATCGTGAGCTTGCCCTCGATCAGCATGTCGTCGAAGGTCGCCATTCGGCGCTCGCCGACGACGGTGATGCGCCGCTCCTTGTGCGGGTCGAGCCACGAGAGGTGCAGGTGCGCGACGACGCCGGAGGGGAAGCGCAGGTAGCAGAAGACGACGTCCTGGACGCCCTCGCGGACGTAGCTGGCGCCCTGGGCGAAGCACTCGTCGGGCTCTTCGTCGATCAGGTGCAGCGCGACGGACACGTCGTGCGCGCCGAGGCTCCACAGCGCATTCTCGTCCTTCCGAAGCTGGCCGAGGTTGAGGCGGTTGCCGTAGATGTAGTAGAGCCCGCCGAGCTCCTCGCCGTCGATCAGCGCCTTCAGCCGCGCGACCGCGGGGTGGTACTCGAGCAGGTGCCCGACCATCAGGATCTTGCCGGCACGACCGGCCGCAGCGACGGCGCGCTCGGCATCGGCGGCGGTGGTGGCGAGTGGCTTCTCGACGAAGCAGTGCTTTCCCGCCTCGGCCACGGCGACGGCGAGCTCGGCGTGCGTGGGTACGGGCGTGGCCAGCACGATCGCGTCGAGCTGCTCGTCGGCGAGCAGGTCCTCGAGCGCGCCGGTGAAGCGCGCACCTGGAAACGACCGCTCGAGCCGTGCTCGCGCGTCAGGCGAGGCATCGCACAGCCACACGAGCTCGCAGCCGGGGATCGCGGCGAAGTTGCGCGCGAGGTTCGGGCCCCAGTAGCCGAGACCGACGACGCCGACCCGTACGGGCTGGTCCTCGTCGCTCATGCGATCGCTGCGGGGGGCGGACTCATCGGCTCATAGTGTCGCGTTGGGAGCGGCGGCGAAGGCCTTGGCGGTCGCTCTCGCCAGCTCGCGGCTGGTGGGCACGTCGTCGGGGTCGATGAACGACTGGATCAGCATGCCGTCGGCGGTGCCGAGCAGCAGCGATGCCAGGTGCCGCGCTTCTTGGCGCTCGAGCGTGTCGCCGACCGCGTCGAGGATCCAGCCGGCTACACGGTCTCGCTGCCTGCTGTAGTGCGCGGCGAGCTGCTGGCGCAGCTTCGGTGAGCGGGCGCTGCGTGCCAGCGCCTCGATGAACGCCTGGTAGTACGGCCGCATCGCGTCGTGCTCATCGAGCACCACCCGCAGCGAACTCGCCATCAGCGCCGGCAGCCCCGCGTGAGCCTCGCCGCGGATTGCGTTGCCGACGGCCTCCGCCCAGTCCTCGAACGCGAGCCCGATGGCCTCGTTCAGCAGCGCTTCCTTTGAGCCGAAGTGGTAGCCGATCGAGCCGAGGTTGGTGCTCGACGCCGCCACCAGGTCACGTGCGGTGATGTTGCCGTACTCGCGCTCGCGCAGCAACGTGCGCGCTGCCTGGAGCAGTCTCGTGCGGTGGGTATCTACGGTCGCGTTCGACATCTGCGCTTGAACAATGTATAAGACGTTGTACTAAACGATGTTCAACTGCTAGAGAGGATCGCAGATGGAGCTGACCTCACAGACCACGCAGGCCGCGACCACGCAGGCCGCGACCACGCAGGCCGCGACCACGCAGGAGGAGCACGTACGCGGTGTTGCCGCCGAGCACGCATCCAAGCACGCGCGAGTGATCCGCTCGGCGAAGGACGGTCGCCTGTTGAGCGCACTGATGCTTCCGTTCTTCGCCGTGCGCCCTCCGAGCGGATACGGCGTGATCACGACAACCGGGCGCCGTACGGGTAGGACCAGACGCAAGTGCGTCCGTGTGATCCGCAGAGGCGAGCGTGCGTACCTCGTCCAGCTGCGCCCGCCCGTGCTGGCGCTCGAGCGCCCGTCGGCGATCGCGGCGTGGGTGTGGAACATCCGCGCCAACCCCAACGTGCGCCTGCGCATGCGCGGCGGCACATTCGCGGGCGTCGCACGCGAGCTGACAGAGCCAGCGGAGATCGAGCAGGCAAGAGAGGCGATGTGCGACACCGTCAACCTGTTCGACTACGGCGAGTGCGATCTCCACCTGCGCGGGCTGCCCACGCGCGCGAAGATCAAGGAGCTGCACGGCTACTGGTTCGACACGGGGGTACCGCTGGTGGTGGAGCTGGCGAGCCAGGGCCTCTCATAGCCCCTCGATCGCCTCGACACAGCGCTCCGCCGCGTGCCCGTCTCCGTAGAGCTGCGCTCGCTCGCGCGGCGGCGGGCGATCGAGCGCGGCGAGCGCGGCGTCGGCGTCGAGGTCGACGAGCGTGTTCCAGCCAGACGTGACGGTCTCGACCCACTCGGTGTTGGCTCGCAGCGTCACGCACGGCACGCCCGCGAGGTAGGCCTCCTTCTGCACTCCGCCTGAGTCGGTGAGCACCCCGCGCGCCTGGCACAGCAGCGCGGTGAACTCGATGTAGCCGAGCGGCTCGGTCAGCGTCAGTCCGGGCGTCGCCTGCAGGCCAGCCAGCAGGCCGGCGTCGTTTAGGCGCGCGCGCGTGCGCGGGTGCACCGGGAAGAGGACGGGCGCGGGTAGCGCCTGGATCAGCTCGACCAGCGCGCGCAGCCGCCCGCGGTCATCGACGTTGCCGGCGCGGTGCGCCGTCAGCAGCAGGTAGTCGCCGCCCTTTAGGCCGTAGGACGCCGGCGCCTCGACGTTGGCGCGCGCGGCCGGCTGCCAGCGCAGCGCGACGTCCACCATCACATCGCCGACCACGACCGCGCGGTCTGCCAGCGACTCCGCTCGGAGGTTCTCGACGGCGGTCTCGGAGGAGCACAGCAGCAGCTCGCCGAGATGGTCGGTGAGCACGCGGTTGCGCTCCTCGGGCATGGCCCTGTCGAAGGAGCGCATGCCGGCCTCGACGTGGACGACCGGGATCTCCGCCTGTGCCGCGGCGAGCGCCCCGGCGAGCGTCGAGTTGGTGTCGCCGTAGACGAGCGTCGCGTCCGGCTGCACGTCGGCCAGCAGCGGCTCCAGGGCGCTCAGCATGCGCGCGGTCTGTGACGTGTTGGTGCCGCCGGCGATGCCGAGTTCCCGATCGGGCTGGGCGAGGCCGAGCTCGGTGAAGAAGATCCGTGACAGCGAGTCGTCGTGATGCTGGCCGGTGTGCACGAGAACCTCCTCGTGGCGCTCACGCAGCGGACCCGATACCGCAGCGGCCTTGATGAACTGCGGGCGGTTGCCGACGACGGTGAGGATCTTCACGAGTGGCGCACGGCCGCGCGATCGACGCTCGTCAGGCGGCTGCCGCGACGACGGAGGTCGACCAGTCGATCACCGACGTTGGGCGCACGACGTGGCGCTGGAGCCCCAGCTCCTTGGGGTCGAGGCCGAGCGCGAGGCCGACGAGCTGCGGCAGGTGCAGCACCGGCATGTTGAGCTCGCGCCCGACGACACCGGCGGCGAGCGGCTGCTGCAGGTCGAGATTCAGGTGGCACAGCGGGCACGGGGTGACGAGGCAGTCGGCGTCGGCGTCGATCGCGTCGCCGAGGTGGCGCCCGGCCTGCTTGAGCGAGGCCTCCTTGTTCATGGTGATGATCGGGAAGCCACAGCACTTGCGCATGCCGGCGTACTCGATGACGGTGCCGCCGAGCGCGTCGATGACCATGTCGAGGTACTGGTCGCGCGGGCGCTCCGCGTCGATCCCGAGGCGCTCGCGTGGGCGCACGATGTAACAGCCGTAGAAGGGGCCGACCCTGAGGTTCGTGAGCGGGCGCTTGACCAGCCCGGTGAGACGCTCGAGGCCGATCTCCTCGACGAGCAGCCACAGGAAGTTCTTGTTCGTCAGGGGGCGGGCGGGATTCTTTACATAGCTGAGGCCCTCGCCGGCGAGCGTCGAGTTGACGTGCTCGCGGTACTCGGCGCTGGCGTCGAGGCGTTCCTGGCACTCGCTCTGCGCGCCCTGACAGGTCGAGCAGATGTTCATCATCAGCTCGGCGCCGTCGACCTGCTGCGCGAGTGCGAAGGTGCGCGCATTGAGCGTGTCCGCGAGCTCCTGGTTGTGCTCGGCGATCACTCCCGCTCCGGTACAGCAGGCGCGGTCGAGCTCGACCAGCTCGATGTCCAGCAGCGGCGCGATCTTGGCCATCGAGCCGTGCAGCTCGGGCGTGAATCCACGGCTGACGCAGCCGGGCCAGTAGGCGACCTTCATTGGCTCATCCCTCCTGTGTTCCGTTGGCGTCGGGCGTGACGTCTGTCGGCTCCGCGCCCGCCGGCGGCGCTTCCGAGCCGCCGACCTCGCGGGTGACGCCGGCGGCGACCGGATCGTCGAACGACTCCGCGGTCGGCTCGTCCACGTCCTCGCCGGCGATGTACAGGTTCAGCTCGTAGCGCTCGGGGCGGCTCTCGACCTTGTCGTAGATCGACTGCACGGCCGCGAGGTCCTGCTTGGCGAGCTTGTGCGGTTTGAGCGCGCCCATCGGCGTCACCTTGCCGCGCAGCAGCGCCCTGACGATCGCCGGCAGCGAGCTCAGCAGCTCTTTGCCTGCGGACGGGGCGAATTTGCCGAACCACGAGTTGCCGCCGTAGGAGCGCGGCAGCAGCTCGGCCTCCCACAGCAGCCCGTTGTCCTTGATCAGCGTCGTGAACGCGGCCTCGTGACGCTCGCCGTTGTTCTGATCCTTGATGTGGAAGTCGTCGATCGCGATCCGCCGCAGGCGCATGATCTGGCCCATCGGGTTGACATCCTTGGGGCACGCGTCGACGCACTTGAAGCAGTGGGTGCAGTCGAAGATCCCGTGCGGGTCCTGCGCGAGGTCGTTGAGGCGCTGGCGGTGCTGGTCGTCGCGCGGGTCGCCGACGAAGCGGTATGTCTTGGCGAGCGCGGCGGGGCCGACGAAGAGGGGGTCGACCTCCATCGCCAGACAGTCCGACACGCACGCACCGCACTGGATGCAGGCCATCGTCTGGGTGACGTCGACCATCGACTCTTTGGAGACGATGTACTCGCGCTCGGGCACCGGCTGCTTGGCGATCAGCCACGGCGTGACGCGCCGGATCTTCTTCCAGTGGACCTCGTCCATGTCGACGATCAGGTCCTTGAGCACCGGCATGTTGCCCATCGGCTCGATCTCGATGACGCCGTCGCGGGCGCCGCGCTTGGCGGCGTCCAGGTGCGTGTGGCAGGCCAGCGCCGGCTCGCCGTTGACGCGCACGCCACACGAGCCGCAGATCGCCTGGCGGCACGAGCAGCGGATGCCGATCGAGCCGTCGAAGCGGTCTTTTGCCTGCAGCACGGCCTCGAGCACCGAGCGGTGGGGCTCGAGCTCGATCGTGTGCTCGTCCCAGTAGGGCGCGTCGCCTGACTCGGGGTCGTAGCGACGCAGCCTCAGCTTGAACTGCTCCGGCGGGCGGTCGTGCGATTCCGGCATCAGTATTTCCTCTCCTCGGGCTGCCACTGGGTGATCGTGACCGGCGAGTAGCTGATCTGCGGCTCGCCCGTGGCACCGTCGAGCGATGTCGATGTGCTTGAGCCACTCCTCGTCGTTGCGCTCGGGGTAGTCGGTGCGGAACTGCGCGCCGCGCGACTCCTTGCGCTCGAGTGCCGCCACGACGGTCGCTTCGGCGCAGTCGATCATGTAGCCGAGCTCCATCGCGCCGAGCACGTCCTGGTTGAAGACGGTGCCGTGGTCGTCGATCCACGCGAGCTGTGACTGCTCGCGCAGGCGAGCGATCGTCTCCAGCGCGCTCTGCAGCCCGGCCTCGTCGCGGAACACGGCGGCGTGGCGGTTCATCGTCTCGCCGAGCTCGTTCTTGATCTCGGATACCCGCCGGCCGTCGCGTGGCCGCGCGATGATCGCGTCGATCTGCGCGGCGTCCGCGAGCAGCTGGGCGTTTGCGTCCTCGACGCGTGGCATGCCCATGTTGGCGGCGCGTGCGGCGGCGTGTTCGCCCGAGCGCCGGCCGAAGATCAGCGTGTCGAGCAGCGAGTTGGCGCCGAGCCGGTTGCCCCCGTGCACCGACACGCACGCGACCTCGCCGGCTGCGTACAGGCCCTCGATCGGCGTGCGCCCGTCGACGTCGGTCTTGACGCCGCCCATGATGTAGTGCTGGCCGGGACGGATCATGATCGGTTCGCGCGTGATGTCGACGCCGGCGAAGTCCTTGCCGAGGTTGACGATCTCGCGCAGCGCCTCGAGCGTGCGCTTGCGCGGTACGACGGTCACGTCGAGGAAGATGCCGGCGCCGTTCGGTCCAACGCCGCGGCCCTCGTCGATCTCGATCTGCTCGGCGCGCGAGACGACGTCGCGCGAGGCGAGCTCCATCTTGTTCGGCGCCGATTTCTCCATGAAGCGTTCGCCGCCCGCGTTCAGCAGGTGCGCGCCCTCGCCGCGCGCGCCCTCGGTGATCAGGATGCCGGTCTCGACCAGGCACGTGGGGTGGTACTGGACCATCTCCATGTCCATCAGCGGCGCGCCCGCGCGGTAGGCCATCGCGATGCCGTCGCCGGTGACGATCAGGCCGTTGGTGGTGGGCTTGTACGCCTGCCCGGCGCCGCCGCACGCGAGGATCACGTTCTTGGCGGTGAACGCCTCCATGCGCCCGCTGCGCACGTCGCGCGCGATCGCCCCGCAGCAGCGGCCGGCGTCGTCGCGCAGCAGCGACGTCGTGAACCACTCCTCGTAGCGGGCGACCGTCTCGTGGTGCTTGAGCAGCTGCTCGTAGAGCACGTGCAGCATCGCCTGGCCGGTGATGTCGGCGACGTAGGCGGTGCGCTTCATCGAGGCGCCACCGAACGCGCGCAGGTCCATCTCGCCCTTGTCGTTGCGGTGGAAGGTCACACCGATGTGCTCCAGGTGCATGACCTCTGCCGGCGCTTCCGAGCACATCACTTCGATCGCGTCCTGGTCGCCGAGGAAATCTGAGCCCTTGACGGTGTCGTATGCGTGCGAGTGCCAGTCGTCGTCGACGCTGATCGCCGCGTTGATGCCGCCGGCGGCGGCGACCGAGTGCGAGCGCACCGGGTGGACCTTGCTCATGATCGCCACGCTGGCCCCGTTTTCCGCCGCGGCGAGGGCCGCGCGCTGCCCGGCGAGACCTGCCCCGATGATCAAGACGTCGTGTGCTGGCATGGCTCCCTATGTCGCTTTGAGGAGGTGAGAGACGCGAACCGCGCGCAGGACTCTATAACGCGAGGCCGAGCTTCCGGCGGTCACGTCGCCGGACGGGTGGGCCGTGGCGGTCGTAGCGCGCCCTGCACCTGCGCGAGCGTGACGACCCCCCGCAGCACGCCGTCCTCGTCGACGGCCACCATTGCCCCGAGCCTGCCGAGCCCTTCGGAGCCGAGCAGCGATTCGAGCGGCGCGGCTTCGCCGATGCGTACCGGCATGTCCTCCTCGAGCACGTCCACCACCGCCAGCGCCGGCCGTCCGGCGGCGATTTCACCCTCGACGCGCTGCTGGCGCACGACGCCGAGGAAGTGTCCGACCGGATCGACGACCGCAAACCACGGCCAGCGGTAGCGCCCGAAGAACTGGTCCTGGGCGTCGAGCAGCGTGATGGCGGCGGGCATCGTGACGGGCTCGCGATCCATGATGTCGGCGACGGTGATGTCCTGGATGCGCCGCCCGAGCGTGCCCTGGACGACCGCGGCGCCGGCGGCCTGGTAGAGGAAGAACGCGAGCACCATCGTGATCAGCCCCAGCACGCTTTCGCCGGTGGCGAACACCCACAGCCCGAACAGGCCGACGATCAACGCGAACGCCTGGCCGGTGCGGCCGGTGGCCTGTGTCGCGCGGTTGCGGTCGCCGGTGCGCCACCAGATCAGCGCGCGGGCGATCCGTCCGCCGTCGAGCGGGAACGCGGGCACGACGTTGAACACGAACAGCGCCGCGTTGATGAAACCGAGCCATCCGAGCAGCGCAAGCGCGGGCGTCGTCTTGAGTGTCCCGCTGGACAACGCCACGTCCGAGACGGTCCCGCTCCTGGCGAGCACGGTGATCGCCCCGAGGCACAGCGCGAACAGCACGAGCGTGACCACGGGTCCCGCCGCTGCGATCTTGAACTCCTCGCCGGCGCTCGCGGGCTCGCGCCGCATGCGCGAGAGCCCGCCGAAGGCCCACAGGTCGATGCCCACGACCTCGATTCCCAGCCGGCGCGCCATCAGCGCGTGCCCCAGCTCGTGCAGGACGAGCGACGCGAAGTAGCCGAGCGCACCGGCGACTGCGATCGCATACGCGGTCGTACGCGAGCCGCTCATGATTTCGGGGAAGTAGCTGTTCGACAGCCAGTAGATCAGGACGAACAGGACGACGAACCAGCTCGCACTGACGCCGACGCGGATGCCGAGGATACGTATGAGCTGCGTGTTCCTGCGCGTGGGCATATGTCAATGGTAGGCACGCGACCGGGTCGCGCGCGGATCGCTGTGAGCGCTCAGACGGGCACTCTCGAGCGCGAGATGATCGCGTCGAAGTCCGTGCCCGCAGGCAGCGTCCCGTACTCGAGGCCGCCGTCGCCGCCGAGGCGCGAGGCGCAGAAGGCGTCGGCGACCGCGGCAGGTGCGTTGCGCACGAGCAGCGAGCCCTGCAGGCACAGCGCCATGCCTTCGACGACGCGCCGGGCGCGCTGCTCGAGCGTGGCTGGGTCGGTGAACTGGCTCTTCAGCCGCGCGACGCCCGCGTCCAGCTGCGCGTTGGCGCCGGCCGCCTGCTCGACCTCGTCCAAGAACACCTCCAGCGAGCGCGGCGAGCGCGTCAGCGCGCGCAGCACATCGAGGCTCATGACGTTCCCCGAGCCCTCCCAGATCGACGCGAGCGGCGCCTCGCGGTACAGCCGCGGCATGCCCGACTCCTCGACGTAGCCGGCGCCGCCGAGGCACTCGAGCGACTCGAACGCGTGGTTGGGGGCGCGCTTGCAGCTCCAGAACTTGCCGACTGCCGTGGCCAGGCGCTTGAACAGGTGTGCGTCACTCAGATCCTCGCTCGAAGCGCCGCTCTCCGCGCCGGCTTCGTCGTAGGCGCGTGCCAGGCGCATCGCCAGTGCGGTCGTGGCCTCGGACTCCAGGCACAGGTCGGCGAGCACGTTGCGCATCAACGGCTGGTCGATCAGCGTCTTGCCGAACGCGCTGCGGTGGGCGGTGTGGTGCGTCGCGCTGACGACGCCCGAGCGCATGCCGGCGGCGGCGCCGATCACACAGTCCAGGCGCGTGTGGCCGACCATCTCGATGATCGTCGGCACGCCGCGACCGGGCTCGCCGAGCATGCGCGCCCAGGCGCCGTGGAACTCGACCTCGGATGAGGCGTTGGAGTGGTTGCCGAGCTTGTCCTTGAGACGCTGGATGTGAAACGCGTTGCGCGTCCCGTCCGGCAGGATGCGCGGCAAAAGGAAGCACGACAGGCCGTCGTCGGTCTGCGCGAGCACGAGGAAGATGTCCGACATCGGCGCCGAGCAGAACCACTTGTGCCCGACGATTTCATACTCAGACCCGCCTCCTCCCCCGCCGGCGCCGCCGCCGTTCAGCGCATGCGCGACGGTGGTGTTGGCCCGCACGTCGGAGCCTCCCTGCTTCTCGGTCATCGCCATGCCGGCGATCGCCGAGCCCTTCTCGGCTGCGGGGACCAGGCGCGGGTCATACGTGGTGGCCGTCACCAGCGGCTCCCACTCGGCGGCCAGCTCCGGCTGGGCGCGCAGCGCCGGCACGACGGCGAAGGTCATCGTGATCGGGCAGCAGAAGCCGGCCTCGGCCTGCATCGCGGTCATGTACAGCGCCGCACGCGCCGTGTGTGCGAACGGCTCGTCGCTGGTCCACGGCAGCGAGTGCAGCTCGTGCTCGACGCCCATGCTCATCAGCTGGTGCCACGCGGGGTGGAACTCGACCTCGTCGATGCGGTGCCCGTAACGGTCGAACGTGCGCAGCACGGGCTTGTTCTCGTTGGCCAGGCGTCCCCACTCCTGCTGCGGCCCGCCGCGGGCGCCGACGAAGCGCCCCAGCGCCGAGGCGCGCTCGGCGACCCAGCCGGCGCCCTCGCGCTCGACCGCCTCGACCAGCGGTGTGTTCGTGGAGAACACGTCCACGTTCTCCAGCGGCGGCGCCTGGTTGAACACCGTGTGCGTCCGCCACGGGGCCTCGCCGGAGGCCGCTCCCGAGATAGTGCTAGCCATCACATGACAGTCAAGCAGAGAGTAGGCTGCGCCGCGATGCGCGGGTTAGCTGTCAGCCGCCTTTCGGCGGCGAGTACTGCTGCGGCGAGCGTCGCTCGCTGCGGTAGCCGTGGCGCTCGCGCTCGTGGCGGCGCTGCCGGCCGTCTCGCTCGCGGGGAAAGCGGCTCCGGACCTGAGCCAACCCGCTCCGGACCCGGTGCCCGAATCGCACCCGGGCCTGACCTCCGAACCGCCGCGACTCGCCTACCTGACGGAGACGGCGACCGGGACGTCGAAGGTGTGGATAGCTGCCGTCAACGGCAGCGACGCAAAGCTGCTCGGGCCCGGCCAGCAGCCGCTGCTGGCACCGAACGGTCGGTCCGTTGCGGTGTCGCTGTTCGGCACCGCAAGCGGTCCGCAGGAACACGGCCCGGCGATCGGCGTCTACCCGTCCTCGGGCGCCGCGATCGCCGACTATCTGAGTCTCGAAGCGGCGACCGCGACACCGCTTGCCTGGTCGCCGGACTCGCGCTATCTGGCGGTCTACGCACAGTCGAATCAGACCGTCGGGATCGCGGCTGCGTCGAGCTTGGACGTGATCGACACGCAGACCGGAACGGTCGCGACGATCGCGCACGGCGTGATCTACGGCGCGAGCTTCGCGCGCGACGGCAGCGACAGGCTCGTGTACGCGCTCGCGCACTCGCTGTCGGCTGCGGCCAAGACCAACCTGTACGTCGCCGAATCAGACGGCGCCGGCGTGCATCCGATCACCAGCGACGGGCGCAGCCTGTTGCCGGTCTGGGGGCCGAGCTACATCGCCTACGACCGTGAGCGCCAGCGCCGCCTCTCGCCCGAATACCAGATCTGGCTGGCGACGCCTACCGACGTGCGCGTGCGTAAGCTCACGCACGTTCGCGTCGGCTCGCTCGTGCAGGGCTTGGTGCCGCTCGCGTTCTCTGCCGCCGGCAGCAGACTGCTCGCCGAGTTCGAGGGCGAGGACACGAGCGAAGCGTACGCCGTCGATGTCACCACCGGCCGAGCGCGCGCCCTGCATGTTGGCCGGCAGGAGGTCCAGAGCGCCGGCATCTCCAGCGACGGCAGCACGCTGCTGCTCGACACAGACTCCTTCGAGCAGGCGCCCTCGAACGGGCGCATCGTGACCGTGCCGTGGGGTGGGGGCAGCCCCACGGTACTGGTCGCGCACGGCGCGCAGGCCAGCTGGAACGATTGACGCCGCAATAGACGCCCACCCACCCGCGATAGCATCGGCCGCCGCATCCCTCTCCATCCCCTCGGAGCGGCGGCGCAGCCCCCACGCGCCCGCGGCTTGCAGCCTTCCAGACAACAAGGACCGCCCATGGCAAAGATCAAGGTGAAGAATCCCGTCGTGGACCTCGACGGCGACGAGATGACGCGGATCATCTGGTCGTTCATCAAGGAGCAGCTGATCCTCCCGTACCTGGACGTGCAGCTCGAGTACTACGACCTCGGCATCGAGCACCGCGACGCGACCGCCGACCGCGTCACGGTTGAAGCGGCCGAGGCGATCAAACGCCACGGCGTGGGTGTCAAGTGCGCGACGATCACACCGGACGAGGCGCGCGTGCGGGAGTTCGGGCTGAAGGACATGTACCGCTCGCCCAACGGCACCATCCGCAACATCCTCGGTGGCGTGATCTTCCGCGAGCCGATCGTGATCTCCAACGTACCGCGACTGGTGCCCGGATGGACCAAGCCGATCGTGATCGGCCGCCACGCCTTCGGTGACCAGTACCGCGCGAGCGACATGGTTGTACCGGGCGTGGGCTCATTGACGCTGACGTTCACGCCGGCCGACGGCGGCGAGCCAATCGAGCTCGACGTTTACGACTTTCCCGGTGGCGGCGTGGCGCTGGCGATGTACAACCTCGACGACTCGATCCGCGACTTCGCACGCGCTTCGCTGCGCTACGGCCTCGAGCGCGGCTACCCGGTCTACATGTCGACCAAGAACACGATCCTCAAACGCTACGACGGGCGTTTCAAAGACATCTTCGAAGAGATCTATGAGAGCGAGTTCAAGCGCGACTTCGAGGCGGCGGGCATCACATATGAACACCGGCTGATCGACGACATGGTGGCCTCGGCGCTGAAGTGGGAAGGCGGCTACGTGTGGGCGTGCAAGAACTACGACGGCGACGTGCAGTCCGACACGGTCGCGCAGGGCTTCGGATCGCTGGGTCTGATGACGAGCGTGCTGATGACGGCTGACGGCAAGACCGTCGAGGCGGAGGCGGCGCACGGCACCGTCACGCGTCACTATCGGCTGCACCAGCAGGGGAAGCCCACCTCGACCAACCCGATCGCCTCGATCTTCGCGTGGACACGCGGCTTGTCAGCGCGTGGGCGCATGGACGACACGCCCGAGGTCACGCGCTTCGCGGAGACGCTCGAGCGCGTGTGCGTCGAGACGGTTGAAAGCGGAAAGATGACCAAGGATCTCGCGTTGCTCATCGGCCCCGATGAGCCTTGGCAGACGACGGAGGAGTTCCTGGCTTCGATCGACGAGAACCTCAAAAAGGAGATGAATCTGTGAGCAATCCCGTACGTGTGACGGTCACCGGCGCGGCCGGTCAGATCGGCTACAGCCTGTTGTTTCGCATCGCCAGTGGGCAGCTGCTGGGTCCTGAGCAGCCCGTCGACCTGCGCCTGCTCGAGATCCCGCAGGCGATGGGCGCGCTGGACGGCGTGGCGATGGAGCTCGTCGACTGCGCGTTCCCGCTACTGACCGGCCTCGACCTGCACGACAGCGCCGAGGAGGCGTTCGACGGCGCCAACATCGCGCTGCTCGTGGGATCGCGCCCGCGCACCAAGGGCATGGAGCGCGCTGAGCTCTTGAGCGAGAACGGCAAGATCTTCACCGTGCAGGGCAAGGCGCTGAACGACAACGCTGCGGACGACGTCAAAGTGCTCGTCGTCGGCAACCCCGCCAACACCAACTGCCTGATCGCGATGAACAACGCGCCGGACATCCCGCGCGAGCGCTTCACGTCGATGATGCGCCTCGACCACAACCGCGCGATCGCGATGCTCGCCAACAAGATCGCGGTGGCGGTGACCGACATCACGCAGATGGGCGTGTGGGGCAACCACTCGCCGACCATGTACCCCGACCTGTTCCACGCCCAGGTTCGCGACGAGCGCGCCGTCGATGTCGTCGACGACATGGCATGGGTCGAGAATGAATTTCTCCCGAACGTCGGCACCCGCGGCGCAGCCATCATCGAGGCCCGCGGCTCCTCATCGGCCGCCTCCGCCGCCAGCGCAGCGATCGACCACGTCAGCGACTGGGTCACCGCTCCTAACGTCGACTGGGTTTCGATGGGGGTTCCCTCCGACGGCTCCTACGGCATCCCCGAGGGCCTCATCTGCGGCTTCCCGTGCGTCTGCGCCGACGGCAACTACGAAATCGTCCAGGGCCTCGACATCGACGACTTCTCGCGCGCCAAGATCGACGCATCTGTCGCCGAGCTGATCAGCGAGCGCGACACCGTCGCAAGCCAGGGTCTGATCTAGGCCCGCGCGTCACCGCCACAAGCGGCGCGCCGAGCTGCTTGTGGCACGCAGAGCGCAAGATCGTCAGACAAGCAGCCGGCGTCACACATCGTCTGCACAGCCAACGCCGCGCGTGCTGGGGTCGTTGCCCGAGCAGCGACAAAGCGCGACCCCTCCTACATAAAACAAAATAAGGAGCGTGGTCACCGTGACCACGCTCCTTATGTCAACCTGAAAAGACCGACTTCAGCGATCAAGGGCGACGGATCGGAGTCTCTGCCAAGGACGCAGGAAGCGTGGCGTGCTTTGCACGCGAGCGACCGAGGACGCCGGCAGAGGCTCCGAGACTAGCCCTTGGGGTACCAGCCGCGGCCTTTCTTCTCCACTCTGTTTTCCTGCTCGAGCCCGGGCAGCACGCGGTAGAGGTAGTTCTGCTTGATGCCCATCTTGGCGGCGAGCTCGGGGATCGTGATGCCCGGCTGGCCCTGCACGAAGGAGCTCGCCTCGGCGGCGCGGGTGCCGCTGCCTTTACGCCGGCCGGCGCGCCGTTTGGCGGGGCGGCCCGGTTTGCGAGCCGCTTTCGGCGCTGCGGCCGTAACTGTTGCTGCGGCGGCTTTTTTGCGTGCACCCGAGCCTTTCGGACGTCCGGGTCCGCGGCGGCGGGTCGTGACTGTGGTCGAGCTCGAGGACGTCGATCCACCGACGCCTGCCAGAGCCGCTGCGGCGGCCTCGAGGCGGGTGTACTCGTCCACGAGCGGCTTCAGCTCTTTCAGTCTGTTGGTGATCTCTTGGCGCTTCTCGTCAAGGAAGTCGGTCACGTTGAATCCTCTTCACTAGTGGCGATGCGGTCTCAAACTCACATCGTTGGTCCGGTTCACCTTACACTAGTTGTGCTCGCCGACCGGCTCAAGGTGTGCACGCAGACGTTCGAGTGTGCGCGTGGCCTCACGCTCGGGTATGCCGCCGACGAGTGCGCGGCTGACGAGTGCTCCCACCGGTCCGAGTGGTGGGCGGAATTCGTTGCGATAGTCAAAGCGCGTTCCGCCGTCGTCGGGGCTGAGCAGGTACTCGCTGTGTGCGCGCGAGCGCGCCGGCCCGCGCCCCTCCCACACGGCGCGCTCACCGACACGGCAGTCGACGAGTGTCCAGTGAACATCAAGGCTCACTCCGCGCAGGTGGATCTGCTGATCCATCGTGTACCCGACGCGGGGCGGACCGTCGTCGGCGCGTACGAGCTTGCGATGAATGGTGACCCACGCGCCCAGGCAGGTTGGATCCATGACCGTGTTCCAAACCTCGGCGGGCGACGCGTCGATGTGGATGGACGTCGTGACGAGGCTCATCGCGCCGCCAGGCGTTCGAAGCGCTCCCAGTCGGCGAGCGCGTGCTCGACGGCCGCGTCGAACGAATGCAGTCGCACGCCGAGCAGCTCCGCCGCGTGGTCGTCGGCGGGCAGCAGGTCACCTCGCAGTCCCTCCATCAGCGGCAGCACCAGCTCCGGGTCCTCCCCCGCGATCGCCGCGGCTACACGCGCGGTGAGGCCCGTGAGGTTCACTTTCAGCGTCACGGCGGGACGGCTGACGAGCATCAGATCGGCGATGCTACTCAGCATCTGGCCGTACGTGAGCACGTCGGGACCGCCGATGTCCATCGAGCGGCCGGAAATCGTGCTGGTGGCGCACGCGGCAAGCATCTCCGTGACGTCGCGTGCGTCGATCGGCTGCGTGCGCAGCGCGTGCCACGCGGGCAGTGTCAGCACGGGCATTCGCTCGAGCAGGTGTACGAGCAGTCGAAACGAGCGCGAGCGCGCACCGATCACGATCGACGCGCGCAGCGCGAGTGAATCGGGCACTGCGTCGAGCAGCACACGTTCCACCTGTGCGCGACTTGCCAGGTGCCGCGAGATCTCCACGTCGATGCCACTGCCGGCACGCTCCACGGCGCCGGCGTGCGGCTTCAGTCCGCCGAGGTACACGATCCGGCGCACGCCGGCGCGCCTGGCGGCGGCCGCGAAGTTCTCCGCTGCCAGCCGCTCGCGCTCTGGAAACGGCACTCCCGGCGCTGACGGTCGCTCCATCGAGTGGATCAGGTAATACGCCACCTCGACGCCCGTGAGCGCCGGCGCCAGCCCGTCTGCGGACAGTGCGTCGCCGCGCACGATCTCGACGCCGTCCGCCGCGCCTGCCCCCTCGGCACGGCTGCCGGCGCGAGCGAGTGCAGCGCGCACGCGCTGCGGGTCGCGGCCAAGCGCCCGTACCGTGTGTCCGTCGGCGCGCAGTCTGGGCACCAGCAACGAGCCGGCGAATCCGCTTGCGCCGGTGACGAGGATGCGCATCTGCCCAGATGATGACCGGTTGCACCTCGAACGTCCGGAAAGTGCGGCGTCAACGGCGTGATTGTCACAAGAACGTGACTGGTTGCGGGGTATTTCCGGGTAGCAAGAGTTTTCCTTGCGATTTGCGGGCTGGGCCGCAGCCGCCCCTTGAGCGGCCCGTCGGATGGTGCTTTGATCCCGCCCCGTCCGTTCAATCCGACCCGTCGCCTGGGGGGTATGTTGGTGCAGGGAACGCAGACCAAGCGAGCGCCCAAGCGGGCGTCGCACAAGGTGAGCTGTGAGGAGTGCTACTTCCGTGTCAATCTCCTGTGTGCGCTCGAGCTGACCGAGCCGTGCGCGACCTTCAGGCCGAACGACGCGCAGCTCAAACCGCCGCAGCAGCTGCGCTTCGTGTTTCGCCAGGAGCGCCGCGCGCGCGCAGCCTGGGCATTTCCCTCGGCGCAGGAGCAGGCCGCGTTGCACGCCTAGCAGGGCTTCTCGCCGCACATGCGGCCGCGCTCGGAGGGGTATATTGGTCGCAGACCTGCAAGCTTTCGGCAGAGGCGGTGGCCACATGGCAGCGAAGGACAGTCTCAGCAAGGCCGGCGAGGCCGCGCGCGCGGCGCAGTCGAGCCGATACATCCAGCGTCTGGTCGAGGACGAGGAGCTCCGCTCCAACCTGCTCTCGGCATACGTCGCGGCTCGCAGCGCTTACGGGCGCATGAGCAACGGCAAGCCGGCCACCCAGGCGCTGTTCCAGGATCGCAAGCTCCAGCGCGAGCTCGGCGAGGCGGCCAACGCGCTGCGCCAGGCGACCAACACGCTGCGCGAACCGGCCAAGCCGCCGCGGCGGCGCGGCGGCATCGGACGCTCGCTGGCGCTGCTCGGGATCGGCGCCGTGCTCGCGCTGGCGCTCAGCGAGAGCCTGCGCACGAAGCTGCTCGACATGCTGTTCGGAGCGGAGGAGGAATTCGACTACAGCACCACGACCGCCCCCGAGACCCCTGCGCCGGCGGGCGTGGCGGGCAGTTGAGCAACCCGCGTTCGCTGAGAAGATGAGCACGGACGCCGCGGTGGTGGAGGGCCCGGGTGTCGCCGAGGATGTCCCCAGCGGCACCCGAGCGCGCTCGCTTGCGGGCGAGAAGGCGCAGAGGATCATCGACGCGATGCGGCGCAGCGTCGCGCAACGCGGCACAGCCGCGTCGACCTTCGATCATGTCTCGCGCGAGGCGGGCGTGTCACGGGGCCTGCTGCACTACTACTTCGGCACCAAGGAGCAGTTGCTCGCGGAGGCGGTCCGCCGCGACTGCGAGTTGCGGTTGGAGCGGCTCGAGGGACAGCTCTCGACAGCGAAGACCGCCAACGACTTCATCGCTCTGATGGCGCAGAACCTGCACGAGACGATCGCCGACGAACCGGACTTCGTGACGCTGGTCTTCGAGCTGTTCACCCTGTCGCGCCGTAACGCCGACATCGCCATCGAGTACGCCGGCCTGATGCGCAGCACGCGCGAGCACGTCGCGGGCATGCTCGCGGCCGCCCAACGCGAGGGCGTACTGAGGCTGCACGCCGAGCCTGAGGCGGTCGCCGAGGTTCTGTTCTCACTCGGCGACGGCCTCGCGCTGCGCATGCTGAGCGAGCCCGAGCGGGACTTCAAGCAGACGATCCACGCCGGCATCGACTGCGCGCGGGCACTGCTGACCGACTAGCGCTCCCGCGCAGCTGTCCGGCGACGGCATCTGCGCACCTTATAATTCACAATTGCGATGCCGATCTACGAGTACAGGCGCCCGGACGGCACCACGTTCGACATTCAGCAGTCCTTCAGTGACGACCCGCTGAGCGTGGACCCGGACACCGGGGTGCCGGTCGAGCGTGTGCTGCACGCGCCGGCGGTTCACTTCAAGGGCAAAGGCTTCTACAACACCGACTACGGCACGCGTAACCGTCAGCGTGAGACCGCCGCCGCAGCCGAGAAGTCCTCCTCCGGCGAGAAGTCCAAGTCTCCAGCCGAGAAGTCCACCTCCGGCGAGAAGTCCACCTCCGGTGAGAAGCCCTCTTCACCCTCGACGTCCGAGGGCAAGGGCGCGAAGGGGTCGTCGAAGTCAGGCGACTCCAAGCCCGTGGCTGCCAAGGGCTGACGCGGCGTCAGCCGTGCATGAACTGCGCGACGTCTGCCTTGCGCGCTTCTTCTGAGATGGTCAGACCTTCTCCGCCGCCGGGCAGCGTGGTCTGCCCCGTGGGCCGCAGCACGTGTGTGGGCGGCGTTCCGGTGACGGCGAGCGCTGCGAACATGCCGAGCAGTTCAGCGCCGCTCATGTCGGAGATGATCGCCGGCGGCGCGTCCCACGCGATCCACGGCAGCCGGAAGAAGCTCGTCGGTGACTTGAGCTGGTTCTTCATGTCGTTGAACAGCGCCTGCTGATGTTCCTCGCGCTGGATGTCCGTCTCGTTGGGCGCGCACAGGTTCTCGCGCGTGCGCGAAAGCGCGAGCGCCTGCTTGCCGTCGAGGTGGTGTGTGCCGGAGCTGAGGCGTAGCGTGAAGCCGCCGTTCGCGGAGCCTCCGTCGAGATTGGAGATGATGCAGCCGCCGGTGTAGGTGACGCCGCCCATCGCTTCGATCAGCTGCGGGAAGTTTTCGAAGTTGACTTCGACGACGTGGTTGATGGGAATCCCCAGCCACTGCTTGATCACCGACACCGACTCTGCCGGTCCGCCGAACTCATGCGCCGCGTTGACCTTCTGCAGCCCGTGGCCGGGGATTTCGACGACGGTGTCGCGCGGGATCGACAGGCGTGCGGCGTGCCCGCCCCCGGTGCGGATCAGCATGATCGTGTCCGAGCGGCCGAAGCCCGTTGTTTCAGCGCCCGGTTCCTTGCTGTTCTTCTGGCGCCGGTCGGAGCCCAGCACGAGGATGTTGTTGGCCGACGTCAGCGGATACCCGGACGAGTCGAGCACGCTCGAGACGTCGGACGGCAGCGACGTACGCTCGAAGTGCGAGCTCACGAGGAACAGGATCAGCGACAGCACGACCCAGCCGACGGCGAGCGCGAGCAGGCTGAGCAGAAGCCGCTTCGGCCGCGTCCAGCGCCGCCACTTGCCCCAGCGCCCGCCGCGAGCAGCGCCGTCGCGCGGGACGCGCGCACCGAGATGGGGACGCGGCCGCTGCCCGGACGCTGGCGGCGTCCCCACGCGCGCAGCGCCCGCGGCGGGCTCGTCCTCACCGCGCAGCAAACGCGGACGCGCGCGGTAGCGCGTGTAGTGCGGACGGTCTTCGCGGTCGTCGGCCATCGAGAGGACCCTATATTTGCGACATGACCCCTACGGAGGCGCCGGTCGGGCGGCTGGTCGTGTGCCCGACCCCGATCGGCAACCTCGAGGATGTCACGCTGCGCGTGCTGGCCGAGCTGGGGCGCGCCGACGTGGTGGCGTGCGAGGACACGCGCCACACCGCAGTGCTGCTGAACCGCCACGGCATCTCGGCGCGGCTGGTGAGCCTGCACGAGCACAACGAACGCGCGCGGGCACGTGAGCTGATCGAGCAGATTCGCGGGGGAGCGACGGTGGCGCTCGTCTCCGATGCGGGCATGCCGCTCGTGTCAGATCCAGGCTTCGCGCTTGTGCGCGAGTGTCTCGCGGCGGACCTGGCACTGGAGGTCCTGCCGGGACCGAGCGCCTCGCTGACGGCGCTGGTCGCTTCGGGGCTGCCCGTCGAGCGCTGGCTGTTCGTGGGTTTCCTGCCGCGCGCTCGCGGTGAGCTGCTGGAGCTGTTGAGCGGCGCGGCGCAGACGCTGGTCGCGTTCGAGTCGCCGCGGCGGCTGGCGGCGACGCTCGCGCTGCTCGCCGCCGCTGACCCGCAGCGGGCCGTGGTGGTCTGCCGCGAGCTGACGAAGCTCCATGAAGAGGTGCGCCGCGGACCGGCTGCCGAGCTCGCCGAGCACTACCGCGCGACTCCGGCGCGCGGAGAGATCGTGCTCGTGATCGGCGCCGCCGACGCCGCGGCGGGGTCGCTGCGGGAGGCGCTCGAGGCGCTGCGCGATCTGATCGACGCGGGCGCGAAGGCGCGACCGGCGGCCGCGGCGGTGGCGAAGCTGACGGGTCTGCGTGCCAACGAGCTGTATCGGGAGGTCGTGCGCGCCGAGCAGTCCCCTACACGTTAGGTGCCGAATCGTGTAGCATGCGGATCAATGGATCAGGCGAGCATCCGTTTGAACGTGACGTTGGACTCCGAGCACGCGGCCAAGCTCTCGATGCTGGCCGAGCGCATCCACGTGCAGGAGGGGACGCTCGCCCGCTCACTGCTGTCGAGCGCGCTCGACGAGGCCGACCCGGACCCCCGCACGGTCACCGCGCTGCTCGACGGGATCCCGGGTGCTTTCGAGGAAGCCCAGCTGGGCTTGAGGCAGGGCAAAGAAGGCAAGACCGTCCCGCTCGACGAGCTCTAGTCGAAATAAGCAGTGTGGCGCACGTCGAGCTGAGCCTCGCCGCGATCGAGCGACTCGACCGGATGATCGTGACGCACAGCCTGCCTATGGACGCCCGGGAGCGCGTGCAACGATCGTTGCGCAAGCTGGAGCGGTTTCCGTCGATTGGGCGCCAGCTCGATGAGCGGTGGGGATCTCTTCGCTTCATCGTGGGGCCATGGCGCTGGCTTCTGATTGTTTACGTGTACGAGGAGTCGGCGGACCGGGTGCTCGTGGTCGCGATCCAGGATGCGCGCTCGTCGAGCGCTGTTACCAATCTCATCGCACCCCGGTAGCTTGCAGCCACGCGTGTCCTTCTACGTCACAACCCCCATCTACTACGTCAACGCGGCGCCGCACCTCGGCCACGCGTACACGACGATCGCCGCAGACGTGATGGCGCGTCACCATCGCCAGCGCGGTGAGGACGTGTTCTTCCTGACGGGCACAGACGAGCACGGCGAGCCGGTCGCGGACGCTGCGCACGCGCTGGGGATCGAGCCGCAGGAGCTCGCCGACCGCAACGCCGAGCGCTTCAAGGCGCTCGCGCCGCAGTTGCACGCGAGCAACGACTTCTTCATCCGCACCACCGATCCGCAACACGAAGCGGTGGTCAAGGAGGTGCTCTCGCGGGTGCGCGACAACGGCCACGTGTACGAAGGCACCTACGAGGGCTGGTATTGCCCGCGCTGCGCGGACTTCAAGGCGGAGAACGAAATCGACGAGGACCGGCGCTGCCCGATCCATCACATCGAGCTGACGCGCGAGCAGGAGGACAACTACTTCTTCGCGCTGTCTGCGTTTCAGGAGCGCCTGGAAACGCTGTACGCAGAGCGGGAGGACTTCGTCGTGCCGCGTACTCGCTACAACGAGGCGCTGTCGTTCATCCGCTCGGGGCTGCGCGACGTGCCGTTGACGCGCCACAAGCTGACGTGGGGCGTGCAGGTCCCGTGGGACCCCGAGCACGTGTTCTACGTGTGGTTCGACGCGCTGCTGAACTACTACTCGGCGCTGTCCTACGCGCCCGCGCCGCCCGGCGTGCAGCTGGGCGAGGGCGGGCTGACCGAGCGCTTCTGGCCTGCCGACTACCACCTGATCGGCAAGGACATCCTGCGCTTTCACGCGGTGTACTGGCCGGCGCTGCTGATGGCGGCGGAGATCGAGCTGCCGGAGCATGTGTTCGTGCACGGCTTCCTGTTGATGGACGGCGAGAAGATGAGCAAGTCGTTGGGCAACGTGCTCGACCCGTTCGCGGTGATCGAGCGCTACGGCCCGGACGCGCTGCGCTTCTACCTGCTGCGCGACGTTCCCTTCGGCCAGGACGGGTCGGTGTCGACGGCGGCGTTCGAGCTGCGCTACGAGAGCGAGCTGGCCAACGAGCTGGGCAATCTCGCGAGCCGCACGATCGCGATGGTGCATCGCTACCGTGACGGCGTCCCGCCGCTGGTGGCGCTCGACGCCGAGCTGGAAAACGAGTTCGCCGGCCTCGCCGAGGAGGTCCGCGCGATGATCGACCGCGCCGAGCTGACCGGTGCGCTCGAGGCGATCTGGCAGCGCGTGCGCAGGCTCAACCGCTACGTCGAGGAGCGTGCGCCGTGGCAGCTGGCCAAGGACGACGCGCGCGCCGGTGAGCTCGATCGGGTGCTCTCGACGCTGATCGCCGGCCTGCGCGTGGTCGCGGTGCTGCTGCACCCGTACATGCCCGCGAGCACCGACAGGCTGCTCAGCGCGCTGAGCAGCAACGACCGCTCGCTGGCCGGCGCGCGTTGGGACTCGACGCAGTCGCTGGGCGCGCCGATCGGTCAGCTCGAGTCGCTGTTCCCGAAGTCCTCCTGATGATCACCTCTGGCAGTCTCAAAGCGTGATCGACTCGCATACCCATCTGCACCTGTGCGAGGCGCCCGCGGCGGATCTCGTCGCCGAGGCGCAGGGGGTGGGCGTGACGCGCATGCTGACGGTCGGGATCGACGGAGCGTCGTGCCGCGCGGCACTGGCGGCGGCGGAGGAGTTCCCGCAGGTGTACGCGGCGATCGGCCGCCACCCGAACGCTGCGACCGGCTTCGACGACGCCGAGGAGGCAGAGCTGCGTGCGCTGGCGGCGCACGAGCGCTGCGCGGCGATCGGCGAGACCGGCCTCGATTTCTATCGCGACACGGCGCCACAGGCTGACCAGGAGCGGGCGTTTGCGGCGCAGATCGCGCTCGCGCGCGAGACCGGCAAGCCGTTGGTGATCCACTCGCGAGCCGCCGAGCAGGAGACGCTCGCGCAACTCGCGGCCGAAGCCGACGGCGTGAGCGTTGTCATGCACTGCTTCTCGATGCCCGAGCGCCTCCAGGAGTGCGTGCGGCGCGGCTACGCGATCTCGTTCGCGGGCAACGTCACGTACAAGAGCGCCGCGGATCTCGCCGACGCCGCCCGCCGCGTGCCGGAGGAGCTGCTGCTGGTGGAGTCCGACGCTCCGTATCTGACGCCGCAGGCCGTGCGTAAGGAACGCAACCGCCCTGCGTTCGTGGTGCACACGGCGGCGTTCGTGGCTGAGTTGCGCGGCGTCAGCGTCGAGCAGCTCGATGCGCTGGTGACGCGCAACGCGGCGCGCGTGTTCGGCTGGGCGCACCCATGACTGTGCACCCCCCCTACGGTGGGGCAGGCAGGTGAGCTTCGTGGCGGACGGGCCCGTGCAGCCCAGCCTGCGGCGGATGCGACGCTTTGACGTGCATCCCGACCGCGAGCTTGGCCAGAACTTCCTGATCGACTCGAACATCCTCGGCGTGATCGACCGCGCGGCGGCGCTCGGGCCGCAGGACGTCGTGCTGGAGGTCGGCGGCGGCCTGGGCGTGCTCTCTGAATACATGGCCGAGCGCGTTGCGCACGTGCACGTGGTCGAGATCGACGAGCGTTTGCGCGAGGCGCTGCGCGACGCAACGGATCCTCACGCGAACGTGACACTGCACTGGGCTGACGCGACGGCGCTCGATCTGGATGGCTTGCGCCCGGTGCCGGACAAGGTAGTGGCGAACCTCCCGTATGGCGTGGCGGCGAGCGTGCTGCTGCGCAGCATCGAGGAGCTGCCGAGCGTGCATTCGTGGGTGGCGATGGTCCAGCGCGAGGTCGGTGAGCGGCTCGCCGCCGGGCCGGCAGGGGGTGGGGGGCGGGACTCAATAAAGGTG
>Ga0210388_10000301_pt1 | contig 42789 bp, 42 predicted proteins | sample IncBWC19OmetaG_FD_155485 | JGI IMG/M metagenome (GOLD analysis project Ga0210388, IMG submission 155485) | Forest soil microbial communities from Barre Woods Harvard Forest LTER site, Petersham, Massachusetts, United States - Inc-BW-C-19-O ...
TGGTTACGCGCGTGTGCTGCGGGTCGAGCGCGATGAATTCGATCATGGTCACCGTGCGTTGAAACAGTTCGGGATCCGCGAATCCAGCCGGCGCTTGAATGTTGTGTAGCACCAGCAACCGGTCCGGCACATAACCAACGATTTGATTTTTGATGTTGCCGGGGTCGCCGGGCTTGGCGTTAGGGTCGTAGCTGGCCTCGATGTAGCCGCCGACACGAAATTCCACCTTCGCGATCGGCACCGCCCAGCTCGCGAAACCTTCGCTGGTGGCGAACGCGGCGAATGCATCGTGCGATGAGGCGGGAACATCGATTGACAGCTGAATGGATCGGTCACCGTTTGGCTCGGTGAAGGACGTGTTCGATACGTCCTTGAATTCGCGCCAGCTGCGTTCCGCCGCGGATAGCGGCCCCGTGGCGAGCGATATCAAGCAGGCAAGCATAACGAGGCGTGTTGCGTTCGGCTTCATGACGATTCCTCTCGAGCAGTGGCTTCCAGTCGGTCAAAGTAATCGTGCAGCGAGGCGACTGATGCATCGAAGGCGGACAAGGACCGATGGGTCCGCGCCTGCATGACGCCGCCTTCCATGGTGGTAAGTACAAACACCGCGAGCTGTTCGGTATTGACGGAGCGCGGCAGCCGGCTGCCGGCTGCATCGAGGCAGGCGCGGATGTGGCTTACCCAGCCGGAGAAGTTCACCGACAGCAACTCGCGCACCGGCGGATCGGGCTCGTGGAGCTCGAGAGCCAGTGAGCCGATCGGACAGCCGTATGTGCAGCCGCTGTTTTCGAGTGCTCGCCGGTAGACGGCGAGCAACGCAAATACCTTGGCAATTGGATCAAGAATCCCGTCCCAGGCCGGTGCCAGCAGCATCGGCTCGATGCCGTCGCGGTAAGTCTTGAGGACCGCGAGCAGTAGATCTTGTTTGGTTGGGAAGAAGTGATAGAAGCTGCCGGAGTGGGCGTCCGCTTCCTGCAACAGGTCGACAATCGACGTTGATTGGTAGCCTTTGGCCGCAAACAGCCGCAGCCCAGCGAGGATGATGCGGTCGCGGGTATTGTCCGGTGCGGTGACTTGATTGATCACTCAACTCAGAATACTGCGACTTGAGTGAACAATCAAGTCCCTGCGTTTACACCAGTTCAGGGCGGTTTTTGCGGGGAAACTTGCCGAGCGCTGGGGGTTACGGGGGACTGCGAAGTGGGGTAAATCCATCGAGCGGCCGCTATGATTCATGGACAGATCGTGAGCGGCGATTGAATAACGATCAACAGGGGGAAGCATGGGCACGCAACCGCAACTCAAACCAGCGAGCGAATTGGCGCAGAAGAGCGAAGTTCGCTTTCCCAACGAAAGCGAGCAGTACCGGCGTGCGCGGACCGCGCTGCTCGCCGAGGAAATCGAACTGCGGCGCCACATCGAACGCGTGGCAGAGCTACGCCGCGCCCTGCCGCCGGGCGGGATGCTTTCCAGGGAATACCATTTCGAGGGCGAGAACGGCCCCGTTAACTTATCCGCTCTGTTCGGCGGCAAGCAGACGCTCGCGGTCTACAGCTATATGTACGGCCCACAGCGCCAGCAGCCTTGCCCGATGTGCACCTCGCTGCTCTCCGCGTGGGACGGCGAGTGCGCCGATGTCGAGCAACGGATCGCCCTCGCCGTAGTCGCGCGCTCGCCGATCGAACGCCTGGCGGAGTTCAAGAAAGAGCGCGGCTGGCGCTCCCTCAAGTTCTATTCGGACATCAGCGGCGATTACACGCGCGACTACGTGGGCGCAGCCGACGCGGATGTTCCGGCGTTCAATGTCTTCACGCGACGCGACGGCGCCATTCGCCATTTCTGGAGCAACGAGATGGGGGCCGGAACCGAGGACCCAGGCCAGGATCCGCGCGGCGCACCCGACCTGATGCCCATCTGGACAATTCTCGACAACACGCCCGAGGGGCGCGGCACCGACTGGTATCCGAAATTGAAATACCCGCAATAACGTCCAGCTCCACTGGTAACGCGGCTGAAAACCCGATAAAGATCCCCGGAGCAATTCATGACTTACAAGACCATCGGCTACCAAGCCGCGAGTGGAATCGCCACTCTGACATTGCGCCGGCCCGAGAAGCTGAACGCATTCAACGCGGAGATGCTCCAGGAAATGCTGCAAGCCCTCGACTCCATCGATGCCGACGATGCCGTGCGCGTCGTCATCGTTACCGGCGAGGGACGCGCCTTTTGCGCAGGCGCCGATTTGTCAGCCGGCGGCGCAACATTTCGCCGCGCCGATTCGGAATCGCAGCAGCGATCCGGATCGATCGACTATGCCAATGAAAAATATCGCGACGGCGGCGGCCGTCTGACGCTGCGACTGTTTCGCTGTCTGAAGCCTGTCATCGCGGCGATCAATGGCCCGGCGGTGGGCGTTGGCGCAACCATGACGCTGCCCATGGACATTCGCTTGGCGAGCGAAAAGGCCAGGATTGGGTTCGTGTTTGCGCGTCGCGGCATAGTGCCGGAGGCCGCGTCCAGCTACTTTCTGCCGCGCATCGTCGGTATTTCACGGGCGCTGGAATGGTGCTACAGCGGCCGCGTTTTTTCGGCCGCCGAGGGCAAAGCCGGCGGCCTGATTCGCGAGGTTTATCCGGATGAGCAACTGCTCGGCGCGGCGCAAGAGATCGCGCGCGAAATCATTGACAATACAGCGCCGGTCGCCGTTGCACTCATCCGTCAAATGATGTGGCGTGGATTGGGCATGAATGACCCAATGCAAGCGCATCGGGTCGACAGCCGCGGAATCGCCTCCAGAGGCCGCAGCGCGGATGTGGCCGAGGGCGTGCAGTCCTTTCTCGAGAAACGTCCTGCGAAATTCGTGAATCGGGTGTCGGCTGATATGCCGGACTACTTTCCGTGGTGGGACGAACAGCCCTACCTATGAATGTCGGAGTTGCGTTGGGAGACAGCATGCCGCTGCCAGAAATCATCGGATCCGCGCGGTCGAGCTACACGCGCGTCGTGCGCATGGTGTGCGAGGAAAAAGGCATCGAGTACCTTCTGACCGAACGGCCGCTGCGCGCACCGGAGGTTCTGGCCATTCATCCGTTCGGCAAAATGCCGGTGCTGCGTCACGGCGATTTTACGCTGTGCGAATCCAAAGCCATTGCCACCTATCTTGACCGCAGCTTTCCCGGCATCCAGCTCATCCCGTCGGATCCGCGCCTTGCCGGGCTCACCGAGCAGTGGGTCTCGCTCGTCAATACGGTCATCGACGGCACCCTCATCCGCACTTATCTTCTTGCCTATGCCGCACCCAAGACCGCAGACGGCAAGCCTGATCGAAAGACGATCGACGCCGTGATGCCGGCGCTGCACGAGCAGTTCGGAATTCTCGACCAGGCGGTCGCCCAGACCGGCTACCTCGTGGATGATCAGTTCACGCTCGCCGACATCAATCTGCTGCCGATCCTGCACTATGTGCGAATGGTGCCGGAAGGCGCACAGGCTCTCACCGCTGCGAAGCATCTCGACGCCTACTATGGCCGGCATGCGGCGCGGCCGAGCTTTCAACTCACCATCCCGCCTCCCGGCCCACCGCCCCGATCTTGAGAGATAATTTCATGCGACGATTTTTGCTTGTTGTTATTGCCGTGCTTGCCTGCCTTTTTGACGCCGCGCCGGCGGCTGCGCAGGTGGAGAAATTGCCGCCTTATCTGCAGGCTACGCTTGCTCAGTTCGGCCCTCTGTATCAGAAGGACAGCGCCGCGTTTACTGCGACCGTCGATGCGTTTCAACCGCTGCTCAAGGCGGCGCCCAAGGATGGTGTCGTCGTCATCCGCGACCAGGCCTATGGGTCCGATCCGCGCCAGATTCTCGATGTGTACCAGCCGACCGCGCGCAGCGGCGCGCCGGTGGTGATCTTCGTCCATGGCGGCGCCTATGTGGGAGGCGACAAGGATGTCGGCGAGCAGTATGCGAATGTCGCGACCTGGTTTGCGCGGCAAGGCATGCTCGGCATAAATGCCACCTACCGGCTTGCGCCCGCCGCCAAATGGCCGGCCGGCGCGCAGGACGTACGTGGCATGGTGAGCTGGGCAAAGGCGAATGCGGTGCGCTATGGAGGCGACCCCAATCGCATCTTCCTGATCGGCCATTCGGCCGGCGCTACTCATGTGTCGGGATACATTTTCGACAAGGCGCTTCAGCCGGCGGAAGGTCCGGGCGTCGCGGGCGCGGTGCTCATCAGCGGCCGTTACCGGCTGATCTACGATCCAGCCGACCCTTTTGGGCGCAACATGCAGGCTTATTTCGGCGACGATCCATCGCAGTACAAAAACCGTTCCACAATCAACCATATTCGCGACGGCGTACATGTTCCGGTGTTTGTCGTCATCACCGAATACGAGCAAAACGGCCTCGATGTATTGGGTGCCGAGCTGTTGGCGGCGCTGTGCGCACGCGACGGCGCCTGCCCTCGCTTTGCGCGGCTCAATGGCCACAACCACATGTCGGAAGTGCTCGCTTTCAACACGCCGGACGAATATCTCGGGCGTGAGATCCTCGATTTCATGGCGCGCGGGCGATAGGGCGAAACTCCAGGAATTGACCGATGAAAAGATTCGCACTGACTTCATTGGCATCTCTGATTTTGCTGGCGGGCGAAGTTTTCGCAATCGCTGCGGATGTCGAATCTGTGCCGCCCGCAACGGCCATGGTCGCTGATCCCTGTCCGCCGGCGCTTGCCGTTCGAGAAAATTGGCGCTGCAGAAATACGATAGGTAGCTGGCCAGTCATTGGCGATCTTGCCGCCCCGGGTCTTTCGGTTGTCGCCCGGAAGCGCTAGGCTCGCCATGTCGCGTTTGGGCCGCGGTCGGGCCAATTAATGATTGGGGGGAGTTCGAAATGTTGAATCGCAGCGTAGTTGCGGCATTCCTGGGCTCGTTGCTTGCGGCAGCGCTCGTATCCGGGTCAACGGTCTCGCTCGCCGCCGGTGCGGAAAACGCGCCGCCATCCGCTTCCGTGGCGCAGCTGATGATGCGAGACCTCATTGCCGGTACCGACAAAGAGGTGGTTATGCTCACCGTGACATATCCCCCGGGCGGTGCCTCGCCGCCGCACCGGCACGATGCGCAGGTGTTCGTGTACGTCCTGGAAGGGGAATTGACCATGCAAGTGCGTGGCAGTCCCGCCGTGACGCTTCGAGCGGGTCAGACCTTTTATGAATCCCCGGACGATATTCATCAGGTGTCCGCGAATGCCAGCAAAACGGCGCCCGCCAAATTTCTCGTCGTCTCGATCAAGGACAAGGCAAAGCCGGGGTCACGGGGCGTCGCAGAATAAGGAGATGCAATGCATGAGGAAGCACATACGAAATCTCGCTCTGCTCACGTCATTGCTGTTCGGCTCAACCGCCGGCGCGGAGATTACCGGGCAGCAGCGAGCGGAAGCGGCCGGGCACGATCTTTTGGGTACTCCGGCGCCGCGCCTGGTGGTCAAGACGATTGACGGCGATACCATCGATATTGGCAGCCTGTACGGCAAGAAGGCCGTGTACCTCAAGTTCTGGGCCACCTGGTGCGTGCCGTGCCGCCAGCAAATGCCGCATTTTCAGCATACCTATGAGACTGCAGGGCCGGACCTTGCCGTAATCGCGATAGACGTCGGTTTCAACGATTCGGTGGAAGCGATTCGCAAATATCAAAAGCAACTCGGCATCACCATGCCGATAGTGTTCGATGGCGATGCGGCGCTGGCGGCCGCGTTCAATGTCCGGGTCACGCCGCAGCACATCGTCATCGGTCGGGATGGGCGGATCCAGTATGTCGGGCATCTCGCAGATGAGCGCCTCGACGCGGCGCTGATCGCCGCGCGTGCGCCTGGCACCGATGGGGTGTACGGCGCAGCGGCTGCTGCGCGCCAAGCGCTCGCCCAAACCTATCGGACGGGCGATTCGCTTCCGAAAACCACCGTGCGCACGCTTGATGGCCGGGAATTTCACTTTCAGCAGCAGGGTCTGAAGGGCCCTACGGTATTCGTGTTCTTGTCGCCGTGGTGTGAGTCGTACCTGGAGACTTCTCGCCCGCAGGTCTCCGCCAACTGCCGTGCGGCACGCGAGCAGGTGAACTCGCTTTCGCACAATCCCCATGTACGCTGGCTGGGCGTGGCGTCCGGGCTCTGGGCCACTCCGGAGGATTTGCAGGACTACCGGAAAAAATACGCGATTGGCATTCCGCTGTCGCTTGATGAATCAGGCAAGATGTTCCGCGAATTTGGCGTGAACAACACTCCGGTCATGATCGTGGCGGATGCCAAGGGAACCATCATCCATCGCATTGAAACCGACCAATCGCAGACCCTGCCGCAAGTGCTGCAAGGTTTATGATCTGGATGAATCACATGCTGGTGGTGTTAGGGCTCTGCGGTTTATTTGGGTCAGCCGCGTATGCGGATGTCCCCGCAGCGCCTCAGACGTTGAGCAGCGAGCAGGCGCAAGCAAGGCAACTCGGGATATTCGTTGGCGGGACGGCCACTCAATACGATCTGTGCGTCAAGAAAGGCTTTCTTGCCAAAGGCGATCACAGTGCCGAGGAGTCTGCCAAGGTGATCTTCGAAAAAATGCGGGCCAACAATCCTGGATCCGATCAATCCGCGTTCGTACAGGACGGGTGGGACTTGATCAAGAAGGAGATTTCCGGACACGAAACCTTCTTCACCAAGGAAAAGTGCTCGTGGGTGGGCAAGGAGTGGGTAAAAATCTTGACCACCATGCGGGCGCAATGAGCTGCCTAACGGCACGGCTTCGAATCACAGAGACAATCAGTACACCTCCGGCACCAACATCTCCTCGGGGACAGCTTGTCTTGAATAGTGCTCATGGTGCTCGCGCTGCGGCAACACTATCGGCGCCTTCGGTGTTTCCTCGTAGGAGAACTGCTTCAACAGATGATCGATGCAGTTGAGCCGTGCTCGCTTCTTGTCGACAGCGTGCACGACCCACCAGCGCGCCTCGGGAATGTGCGATCGCTCCAGCATCACTTCCTTTGCTCTCGTGTAGGCCTCCCATCGGCGGCGCGATTCCAGGTCCATCGGGCTTAGCTTCCATTGCTTCAGGGGGTCGTGAATCCGGCCGAGAAACCGCAGGTATTGCTCCTCGTCGGTGATCGAGAACCAATATTTCAGCAATTTGATGCCGGAACGAACCAACATGCGTTCGAACTCCGGTACGGAGCGGAAGAACTCCTCATACTCCTCGGGTGTGCAGAAGCCCATCACTTGCTCCACGCCCGCACGGTTGTACCAACTGCGGTCGAACAGAACGATTTCACCGGCCGCGGGGAGGTGTGACACATAGCGCTGAAAGTACCACTGTGTGCGCTCGCGATCATTGGGTGCCGGCAGCGCGACGACTCTGCATACGCGTGGATTAAGCCTTTGAGTGATGCGCTTGATCATGCTGCCCTTGCCCGCGGCATCGCGCCCTTCGAATAGGATCAGGACCTTTTGCCGCGAGGCAACCACCCAATCCTGCAGCTTCACGAGTTCGGCCTGCAGTCGAAATAACTGCTGAAAATAATCCCGCCGGTAGTCCTTTTCCGCATCGCTTTCCGCGGCGGATGACACGCCCGGAAGCGGATGGCGGTCTTCGATTTCCATTTCGAATTCTTCATCGTAGCCGTCGGCCAGATCACGGCTGATGCGACGGATGAGGTCGTCATGCTCGAACGGTTCTGGCTTGCTCATGGTCGATCTTTACCTCGAATTGGAAACAGGAATCGTCTGCCAAATATGTTGCAGTTTTAGCATACCGGGTGCCGAGCGACCGGGGGTCGGATTGACTGCTGGCGTATCTTTCTTTATAGAGAGCCGATCTATCCAACAGCATCGCCGCCGGCGGCGCAGGGAAATCACCATGGCAACGAAAGTATGGTTCATAACGGGAACATCGAAGGGCTTCGGTCGCGTTTGGGCAGAGGCGGCGCTGGCGCGGGGAGATCGGGTCACCGCAACGGCGCGAGACGTGAAAACACTGGCACCGCTGGTCGAGCGCTACGGTGAGCAGGTGGCGGCGCTCACGCTGGATGTTACGGACAAGTCGGCTGTCGGCGGCGCGATCGCCGCTGCCCATGCTCGCTTTGGCCGCCTGGACGTCGTGATCAACAATGCCGGATATGGTCTGTTCGGCACCATCGAAGAGGTGAGCGAGGCCGAGGCGCGGGCGCAGATTGAAACCAATCTGTTCGGCGCACTGTGGGTCACCCAGGCAGCCCTGCCCATCATGCGGGCGCAGGGCTCCGGGCACATCATCCAGATCTCATCGATCGGCGGGGTCAACGCATTTCCGACTGTCGGTCTGTATCACGCCTCGAAATGGGGATTGGAGGGCTTCAGTCAATCGTTGGCGGCTGAAGTCAAAGGCTTCGGAATCAAGGTAACCATCGTCGAACCCGGCGGTTTCGCGACCGAATGGGGCGGGCCGTCCGCCAAGCGCGCGACACAAATTCCGGCGTATGACGGTGCGCGCGCGACCATGGCGTCCTTCCGCAGTAGCAACATCCCGGGCGACCCGGAAGCGACAGGTGCGGCCATGCTGAAAGTCGTCGACGCGCAGGAACCGCCGTTGCGCATATTCTTCGGCTCGGGCGGTTTGCCGCTGACGCGCAAGGAATACGCCAAACGCATCGAGACCTGGGAGAAATGGAATGATGTGTCGCTCGAGGCGCAAGGCGACTCGGCGGCGAGGCAGGCTCGCTAGCCGGCATCCATGCTGTTGCCAAGGGGACCCGTGCGGCGGCCTCGTGTGGTGATCATCGGAGCAGGCTTCGGCGGATTGGAGGCCGCGCGTTCGTTGCGCAACTGCGATGTCGACATCACGCTCATAGATCGGCGCAATTTCCACTTGTTCCAGCCGCTGCTATATCAGGTGGCCACAGCGGCACTATCCCCGGGAGACATCGCCTGGCCCACGCGATCAATATTTCGACACGATAAGAATTTGACCGTCCTGATGGCGGAGGTCAGCGCCATTGACATTAGTGCGCGCACGGTAACGGACGGCCGTGTGGTTATACCCTTTGACTTTCTGATCCTCGCAACCGGCGCGGCGCATTCGTATTTTGGCCATGATGAATGGTCGGCGTTTGCCCCGGCCCTCAAGACAATCGCTGACGCCCTATCGATTCGCGAGCGGTTGCTGCGCGCCCTGGAGCAAGCTGAATTTTCGACCGATCCCGTCGAGCGCAAGCGTCTCATGAGCACCGTGATCGTGGGCGGAGGGGCCACCGGCGTGGAGATGGCGGGCGCGATCGCCGAGCTCGATCACCGCACGCTGTCAGGGGAGTTTCGCAACATCGACCCGGTGTCGGCGCGCATCTTCTTGATCGAGGCTGGGCCGCGAGTCCTGCCGTCCTTTCCGGAACATTTGGCCGCGGTTGCACATGCATCGCTGCAATCGATGCGCGTCGAGATTCGGACCGGCATTTCGGTGACCGACTGCAATACCAGGGGTGTGACGCTGGCAGGCGGCGAACATATCGATGCCGCCACGATCATCTGGGCGGCGGGCGTGGCCGCCTCGCCGGTGGGGGCCTGGATCGGGGCGACGCGCGATCGGGCCGGTAGGGTCGAGGTATGTCCGGACTTGTCGGTGAACCAGAATCCGGAAATCTTCGTGATCGGCGATGCCGCTACGATCGTTGGCGCCAATCGGCGTCCCGTGCCCGGCGTTGCGCCGGCGGCCAAGCAAATGGGCCGCTATGTGGGGAAGGTGATAGCGGCTCGCATTCGCGGTGGGCGAGCGCCGGCGGCATTCAAATATCGCAACTGGGGAGATCTGGCGGCGATCGGACGCAAGTCAGCCGTGGTATCGCTCGGCCGGTTTCGGCTCACCGGCTACTTGGGGTGGTGGTTTTGGGGCGTCGCGCATATTTGGTTTCTTATCGGTTTTCGCAGCCGCGTGGTGGTGGCTTTCAGCTGGTGGTGGAGCTACCTCACATCCCAGCGCGGGGCACGGCTGATCTCGGATCGAGACCGGAAGTGAATTGGCAGTGCCGCACAATGCCGGGCGCCGCTCAGCTTTGTGGCCGCCGCAACGGCGCGGCAAGATAACAGCCGAACTCCGCGGGGAAATCCACCGAGACGCGCGCATGCACTCGGCTTTGCCGGTCGAGGAACTCGGCGTGATCGGCGAGGGGTACGAATGCTCCGTGCCAGACGTTCGGGTGAACATACAGACCGTGCTTGCCGTCACACCAGAAAGTCACAAACTTATCGGGCGTGACGTCGTCCCCGGGCAGGGCAAGCGGAACCACGAAACTCTCGCCGTGCATTGGGTAGACGAGCTGGCCGCCGTCCGGGTGGTAGTTGGCGCGCCAAATCAGCGCACGCTCGCGAACGGATGCGGCGCCGGTGCTCGCCGCTTCTTCGGGCCAGTTGCTCCAACCGAAAAGATAACTGTCTCCGACCGCGTTATTGCGCGCAAAAAGAGTCTCGCCCTTCCACCAAAACTCGAATATTCCCTCGGTGACGCCGCCTTGATTTCCCGAATTCGCATCGATTGGCCGCCAGCCCTGTGCCGGCCAGCGCGAGATCTCGATGGGGAAGCTCTTCGGGTCATTCACAAGGGCGCCGTAACCGGCCAGGCTGCTTTCCGAGGCAGCCACCAGAGGCGTCTCGTGCACGCGCCGTACGCCGACTGTCGGGCTGTACGATATTTCGGCGGGGTCAAATTCCATGGATGCGCACCTTTGGGTTTAAGCAGAAGGAACTCTAGCAAAGCAAGGATCAGGGTCCTTTCAGCGCCTCGAGCAGCGACGGCGCCGCCGCCGGCTTGAAGGCGCGAAAGTCCCGGCCGACCAGCGCAGCGATCGTCGCCGCAATCTGCGATTGCGTCAGCGGCGGCGTGTCGCGCCGTTCGCCCAGCGGCGGCGTGTCGGGTCCCATGGCCGCGATCCAGATATTTTCCGATCCCTTTTCCGCGACACCGTGGTCCTTCCACTCGACGGGCCCGCTGCCCCGTCCGTGATCAGTGGAGACGATCAGCGTGGTCCGGCCCTTGTACTCGGGAATCGCCTGTACCTGTTTCCATAAATCGGCGAGGAACGCATCAAAGGAATGTGCTGCCTCGAGAAACGCGTCGTAGCGGCCGACATGCGGCCAGGTATCGGTATCGCCGTAGCCCACGAACAGCACCCGCGGCCGGTGGGTCTTCAGATGCTCGCGCAGCACCACGTGCAGGAATGAGTCGTAAGGATCGGAACCCTCGAGCCGGGTCGTCGTCCGGTAGAGCTCGGTCAGCAGCCGGCCGCGCGGACTCAAGTCTCGGCTGTCCACCAGCGTTGCGCCGGCACGCACCGGCAGCTTGCTGCGCTGTTCGTTGAAAATGTCGGCGAATACGCTCCAGGTACCGAAGATCTCCACCTTGCCTGCGAATTCCGCAGTGGTGTTGAGCCACTCGAACACCGTGATGTTCGGGTTGAGTCCGAATTCATTCGAGTCAATGCGCGGATCGGCAATACCGCTCGACATCTCGTTGTAGCCGGGGTACGAAAACCACATCGCGTTCGTCACGCGCGCGACGCTGCCCTTCTGCTGATTGCCGAACAGCTGTCCCTGCGCCGCTACAGTACCCCACAGGAACGGGAACAGCAGCCGCCGCCGCACGACGGGATCGTCGTTCCAGTACTTCTGCTTGAGCTCCGCGACGGGGGTCCAGCTGCCGCCCGCTTTGTCATTCAGCAGCAACGGATCGGCGCCGGTGAACACCTCCTGCCAACGCACGCCGTCGCTGATGACGAGGATCACATTTCGCGTCTCGCCGGCGAAGGCGGCTTGCGATACTGCTGGCGATACCAGCAGCGCGATGCTCGCGGCGAACAGAAGTCGCGGAATCCGTGGCATGCAGTTCCGTAGTCTGGCGGACGCCAGAGATTAGCCGCAGAATAAAGCATCTGGTCGGCGAGGGGAAATTATGACGGAGTATCGAGGCAGCTGCCACTGCGGCGCCCTTAAAGTCGTTTACCGAACCGAAGTCGATCCGGCGCATTGGCCGCTGCGGCACGACGGTTGCTCGTTCTGCCGGCGTCACGGGGTTGTCGGCACCTCAGATCCTGCTGGCGAAGTTTCGTTTGACATCGCGCACGACTCCAAGGTGGTTCGCTATCGCTTTGCGCAGAGGACGGCCGAGTTTCTCATTTGCGCCGAATGCGGCGTATTCGTCGCAGCACTCACCGACACTGCGGCCGGTGCGCGCGCAGTCATCAATGTGCGGGTGCTGGACGGCGTTCCTCTCGATTTCAACACGGTGGCCCACGTGCATTTCGATGATGAGACGCCGATGCAGCGTGCCGAGCGGCGTTCGCGCAACTGGACCCCGGTGCGCACTTAGTGGCATTGCTATGCTAAATGCCGACGACGGCTCCAGACTGCGTCAGTTTGGCTGGGGACTCATGACCGTGCTTGGCTTCGTCGTGGCGGCCTACGCGCTCGGCGCGCTCGCGCTTCCCATAGCGCGCTCCCCGGTCATCGTTGCCCGGATGCGCGCCGTACCGTTACCGGTCATTCTGCACCTGATCGGTGGCTCGCTGGCGATCATGCTGGGCGCGTTGCAGCTGAACAGGCGGATTCGGCGTCACCATCTCGCGGTTCATCGCTGGATGGGCCGCTGCTATTGTATTTCAGTACTGGTCGGCGGCGGCGCCGGCCTCACACTCGCGACCATGGCGGACGGCGGTCTTCCCGCGAGCATGGGGTTCGGGATGCTGGGAGTCCTATGGATCGGCTCAACCGTAACGGCCTACATTTTCATCCGCCGCCGGCGCATCGATTTGCATCGTGCTTGGATGCTGCGCAGCTATGGCCTGACATTCGCAGCCGTGACGCTGCGCATCTGGCTGCCATTGAGCCAGGTCGCGGGCCTGCCCTTCCTGCCGAGCTATCAGGCAATTGCGTGGCTGTGCTGGGTTCCCAATCTGGTCGTGGTTGAATGGTTCGTATTGAGTCGGGCAGGCGTATAAAACAAGCGGGGATGGCGATGCACACATTCAGTCGTAGAGATTTCATGGCAATGACCGGTGCCGGTTTTGCCGGCGCCGCGATTCCACGTTGGGCGGCGGCCGCCGCGTCATTCGCAGATGCGCGCGATGCCGAACTCGTCGTCTTCAATGCCAAGGTTTATACGGTCGATCCGCGTGTGCCGAACGCGGAGGCGTTCGCAGTGCGCGGCGGCAAGTTCATCGCCGTCGGCAAGTCCGACCAAATCAAAGGTCTGATCGGGAAAGGCACGCAGACAATCGATGCTCAGGGGATGACGGTAGTGCCCGGCTTCATCGACTCGCACAATCACGCATCCGGCAACACATTGCTGTACGAGGTCCTCGTCGGCAACCCTTATGAGGTCGAGTTTGTCACCATTGCAAGCATTGTGGACAAACTGCGCGCCAAGGCTAAAACCACGCCCGCAGATACATGGGTAGAGGGTTTCTTCTTCGACGATACCAAGTTGAAGGACAAGCGCGAGCTCAACGTGCACGACCTCGATCAAGTATCCACGGATCTGCCGGTCGCCGTGCATCATCGCGGCGGCCACACGGCCTTTTACAACAGCAAGGCCCTGCAAATGGCGGGAGTCACCAAGTCCACTCCCGGCATGGCCGGCGGAACTTACGACCACGATGCGAGCGGCGAGCTCAACGGCCGCGTCACCGACCGTGCCATGGATGTGTTTGACAAGGTCGGCAAGCGAACGACTTATTCCGCGGATGAGACCATGCGGCGCGATCGCGACGGTTTGGCCTATATCTCCAAGCAGTTCGTCCGCTTTGGGCTCACGGGCGTCTGTCATGAGGGTGGAAATCTCCGTGCCCTCGAGGAAGTGCGCGCGCGCGGCGAGCTGCTGCATCGGGTGAGCTATGAAGCCATCGGCGCCGAACTCCAGGCGATGATCACGGGCGGCATGACCACCGGACTGGGCGACGAATGGATCAAGTTGGGCGCGACCTTTGAACACACCGCGGATGGTTCTTTTTCCGAGCGCACCATGGCCATGAGCGTCCCTTATCCCGGCTCGACCTCGGGCTACAAAGGCAACGTCACAGAAACGCAGGAGGATCTTGATGCCTGGTGCGAGCGCGTGCACCGCGCTGGAATCCAGCTCAACTGTCATGCCAATGGCGATGTCGCCATCGACCATGTGCTCACGGCTTATGAAAGAGCGCTGCGGCTCGTGCCGCAACCCGATGCGCGCCCGAAGATCACGCATTGCACCTTGATCAACGACGATCTAGTGCGGCGCATCAAGGCCATCAATGCAGTTCCGGCTTTGTTCACCTCCTACGCCTATTACAATCCGGACAAGTTCCACTTCTACGGCGAAGAATTGATGAAGCGCTGCATGGCCTATCGCACGCTTCTCGACGCCGGCATCCACGCGGCCGCGGGGTCGGACTTCGATCCCGGCCCGTTCTCACCGCTGATGGGTATCCAGGGCATGGTGACGCGGACCGGTTGGAACGGCGAGGTGTGGGGCGCGAACCAGCGCATCACCGTGGACGAGGCGTTGCGAGTCAACACCATCAATGGTGCCTACGCCACCCGCGAGGAAGCCATCAAAGGGTCCATTACCGCCGGCAAGCTCGCTGATTTCGTCGTTTTGGCGGAGGATTTGCACCGGGTGGATCCGCAGAAACTCAAGGACATTCAGGTGGTGCGTACCGTTGTGGGAGGACTCACCGTCTATAAAGCGTAGCGGCCAACCGGCAGTTCGGGAGTGCAAATGACCGGGGAGAACAGCAAGACTTTGTGGGGCCACTTGCCCGTCATCATCCGCGCGGTCATCGGCGGCCTTCTCATCGGCATGATCGCCGCGAACATCTGGCTGATTTTGTTGTTGGCAATCGGAATGCCGGTTGCCGCAGTCGCTGAAGTCGTTTTTCTGGGGCTGTACATATGGTGGGCGGCCGGCAGTGGCGCTCCCGTGCGATTCAAAGCGACGCGCGCCTATTATTTTCGAGTCCGCCCGCTATCGCGGGCACAGTGGTTCTGGGGCAGTATTGCGGCGTTGAGTTTTGCCGTCACGATCCACGCCGCCATCGTGCTGTTGTTCCGGATGGTGCCTTTTCCCGCGGCGGAATTTCACCGCGGTTATGATTTATCGTTCATCGGGTCGCGGCAGATGCAATGGCTTGCCTGCGTCGTGGCGGCTTTGTCCGCGGGTGTGTGCGAGGAAACCGGGTTTCGCGGCTACATGCAGCGGCCGATCGAGAACCGCCATGGTCCGGTGGCGGCGATTCTGATTTCGTCGCTATTCTTCGTGCTGCTGCACCTGACCAAGGATTGGGCGCTGATCGGCATGGTCCCCATCGTATTGCTGGCGGGAATTTTGCTCGGTGCGTTGGCGTGGGCGTCCGGCACGTTGATTTTTTGCATGCTCGGCCACTGGATCATGGACATCGGATTGTTTGCCTACTGGTGGACGCAGATCGCCGGCAGGTTCGCGCAGCGCCCGATATCCGAAGTGGGAGTGGACCGTGTATTTTTTCTCGAATGCGCGGTGTTCGCTCTCATGTTGATTCTGGTGCTGTGGGCGACGTCGCGGCTAAGGAAGCTGAATCCTTCCTCCTGATCGGCTTCGCTAGTGAGGCTGAGGAGCGAGACATGCTATTTTGTTGGCCGAATCTTCCGTAAACCACAGATTGCCGTCGGGTCCCACGGTGATTGTACTCGGCAGCGCTCGCGGCGTGGGTATCGGGACAGAACCGTAATCTCCCCGCGGCACAATGTAGCCAATGGCATTGCTGGTACGCCCGGTGAAGTAAACCCGGCCGTCGGGTCCCAAGATTATGCCGGCCGTATCCTGATTTTGGAAGTTGGGTCCCGGGACTGGGTACTGCGCAATGAAAGTGCCGGACGGCGTCAGCACGCCGATGACGCTGCCGAGTTCGGTGAACCACAGATTGCCATCGGGACCAACCGTGATGCCGTCGGGAAGTTCATTGCCGGAAAGTGGATTGCTTGCCGGGATGGGGAATTGAGTGACGACGCCGCCCGGCGTCATGCGCACCACCGCGTCGCTGGGCGACGTGTCATAGGTAAGCCACAGGCTGCCGTCGGGTCCGGCAACGATCCGCTGCGGGCCGGAATTGCCTTTGCCGGGAAGAGGGAACTCGGTGATGGCTCCTTTCGGCGTAATGCGTCCGACCTTGTTACCGCGGGTTTCGGTAAACCAGATGTTGCCGTCAGGTCCGCTGGTAATGAATCGGACATCGGAATTCGCGGTGGGAACCGCATACTCGGCAATCACCGCCCCGGCAGGTGTGAGCACCGCAATTTTGTTGGCGTAGGTTTCCGCAATCCAAAGATTGCCATCGGGGCCGAGCACGATGCCGATGGGACCACTGGCCGGCGACAGCGGGAATTCGCTGATGACGCCGTTGGTCGTGATGCGGCCAATCTTGTCCGTTCCGGTCTCGGTGAACCAGACATTGCCATCCGGTCCAGCGGTGATGCCGCTCGGAAAACTATATCTCGCCTTGAGAGCAAATTCATGAATGGCATTCGAGCCGCGGGGCTCGACAACACAGGCACCGGGGCCTGCCGGCGGCGCGGATTGCGGTGGCGAAAGGGAGCAGGCGCCCGCCAGCAGCGTGAACGCCGGCAACCGCGCGGCGGCGCGCAGTACCTCTCGAGGCGAGACGCTCATAGCAAATTCCGAGCGATTTTGCTCACCGTTTCCTGCTCGAAGAAGATTTCGCCGCTGTTGGTCAGTTTGAGCGATTCCTTGATCAGGAAGGCGTCGGCAGTCGAAGTAATCTCATAGCGTGCGAGCGTTCGACAGTCCCAATCGCCGCGCTTGAAGCCGCCCGAGGTTTCCTGTCTCCACACGCAGCTGTTCGGGTCGCCCTCGGTGATTTCGATGAGCTCGCTGCCGGCCCTGATGAGGGTGGTGCCCACCTCGGGCACCACATACGATGACTCGGGAGAGTCGCGCTTGATCGTCAGCCGGCCTTCCGGACTGCGGTGCGCGACATCCTCCGGCAGCTTCCCCAGCAACCCCGCGGTGGGCTGCGCGGTGGACGATAAAACAGGAATGGAGAATGGCGCTTCGCTCTTGGGTGCGGGCCGCACGGGCAGGGTGATCGCGGAACTGCCCAGCTCGAACGTGAGCGTCGCAATTTGCGGCGACGGCCATACCAAGGGCCACAGGCTCTCCGACAGCGCGATGCGAATCCGATGGCCCCGTTTGAAGCGGTGTGCAACCATGAACATCTTGAGTTCGACGTCGTAGAATTCGCCGGGCTTGAGCGCGCTCGGACGCTCATGCGAGTCGCGGTGCGTCAGGTTGAGCAGCCCGTAGCTGACCAGCCAGGACTTGTTCTCCGGCGTGACGTCGCTCATGCGCACCGCGAGCTTGGCCACCGTTACATTGGAAGCGACCCGGATCTTCGCGATCGGATAACCGAGGATCTCGATGTCCGCCTCGAGCGGCGGCGAATTGAATACGAGCGAGTTGCCGTCGTCGCGGCTCTGCTCGCTCGGCAAACCACTCGGTGGAAAGGGTAGCCATTGCAATTTGTCGAGGCCCACGATCTTGTCCGCGACGTAGTGCACTGATTCGGGTTTGGCGGCTTGTCGCGACAGCTTGCCCGCGGGGTTCAAATGCCACACGGTCGGCACCAGCCGCGGCGACGGCCATGCCGCCTCCGCCACCCAGCGGCCGGGCACGTCTTGGGGGTAAACCTCCCAGGGCGTCGCCTCGGGCAGATAGACCCGAAGCATGGGCTCATCCATGATTCCCGTGTCGATACCGAGCAGCCACTGCTGCCACCAGCGGACTTCCTCATGGGCCCAGTCGAGTCCGGGACCGGGATTCACGGCGTCCGGGTAGTTGTGCCCCCAGACGCCAATCAGCCCCTTGCGCGGCACTGTGAGGTGCTCGAGGAGCCGGCCGATGACGTTCGAGTAAGTGTCGATCCAGCCATCGACGACGTACACCGGGCATTTGATGTTTTTGTAGTCGACTGCGATCGAGCCCCGTTGCCAGTAAGCGTCGTAATGCTGATGCGACACCCACTCGGCGAGAATCGCCGGTGTGGCATCCGCCCGACGGCGCCACATTTCGGCCCACTGCGGTCCCACGATCTCTGGGTCCGGGGGCGCCGACATGACGCCTTTGAATTGCACGCCCCACTCGAAGTTGGTCAATCCCAGCGCGCCGCCGATGTAATGAGCGTCGTCGGTGAACCTGATGTCGCAGCACCCCATTGGCATGATGGCCTTGAGTTGCGGCGGCGCCATCGCGGCAACTTGCAAGGTATTGATGCCTCCCCAGGAAATGCCCCGCATGCCTACCGAGCCGTTGGACCAGGGCTGACGCGCGAGCCATGCGATCACGGCCACGCCGTCGTTCAATTCAGGCGGCGCATATTCATCGACCATGATGCCGTCGGAATCGCCGGAGCCGCGAACATCGACCCGCGCATAGGCGACACCATACTGTGCCAGCTGCGGACCCCAGCGATTGTCGCGGCCGCGATAGGCATCGCGCTTGCGATAGGGGATGTATTCCAGGACGACGGGCACCGGCGTGCGTTCGGCGCCCTCCGGAATCCATAGTCTCGCGCCTAAGCGAGCCCCGTCCGCCATCGGTATCCACTCATTCTCCACGACGCGCACCCGCCGCCTCGGGGGCAGCTGCCAAGGCGAGGCGGCCAAGCACTTCCTTGCGCCTGACAATGAGGCCGCCGCCAGCGCCGGCACCGCCGCGAGAGTTCCCAAGACTGCATCCCGACGCGAGATTGTCACTGTGATTTTCCGATTACACGTCGAAGATTTTGTAGGCGTCCGCGAGCGACGTAAAGGGATCGCCCACGGGCATGAACTCGTGCGCGACGTATCCCGGGAAGCCGGTGTCGGCGATGGCTTGCGCCACGGCGCGATAATTGAGCTCCTGGCTGCCGTCTATTTCGTGCCGGCCCGGAACGCCGCCGGTGTGAAAATGCGCGATCCACGGGATATTGTTCCTGATGGTGCGAATGACATCGCCTTCCATGATTTGCATGTGATAGATGTCGTACAGCAACTTCACGCGCAGCGAGCCCACCGCCTGGACGATGTCGACTCCAAAGGCGGTGTGATCCCCCTCGTAGCCAGCATGATCGATCCGGCTGTTGAGCAGTTCTACGCAGATTGTGACGCCGTGCTTCTCCGCCAGCGGCGCAATCTTGGACAGTCCGGTCACGCAGCTCGCCATATCCTCGGCTGGACTCGCGCCATGCCGATTGCCGAACATGGCGATGAGATTCGGTACTCCGGCCTGTGCGGCCAGCGGGATGCCGGCCTCCAGTTCAGCCAGCAGCATCGGGTGATTCGCAGGATCATTGAATCCGTTCTGAATGAATCGCTCGCGCCGCGCTGCATAGCCCATGGAGCATTTCAGTCCCGAATCTCGCGCGACCAGCCATTCGTCAGGGTACAAAAGATCGATGGCATCGAACCCGATTGTCTTGGCGCGCCGGCAAAGATCCGGCAGGGCGACATCCTTCATGGTCCAACGCGCGATGGACTGCTTCAGCCGGCCGTGGTGCGGTGTTGTGGCCGGCAATTTCAGTTGACCAAGATAGGAGAAACTCGCGGCGATGCTGTCAAGAGGTTTCATCGCGTCGTCCTGTTCAACGAAAAAGTGCTCAGCGCCCGCGGCTCCGGCGCTCGCGAGCAGATTCGGCCAATCGATTATCCCGGAGCCGACTTCCGTCATGCGATGGTCCGGCGCTCCCAGGGAATCCTTGACGTGTATCAGCTTGCAGCGCCCCGGCCAGCGATTGAAATAGCGCAGCGGATCCTGTCCGGCGCGTTCGATCCAGTAGAGGTCCAACTCGATGCGAACGAGGGAGGGGTCGGTGGCTTCGAGCAGCACATCGAAAGGCAGCTTACGATCGAGCGGCATAAAGTCGACCGCGTGATTGTGATAGGCGAATCCCAAGCCTGCCTTCGCTGCGGCCTCGGCGCCGCGAGTGAACGATTCAGCGACGCGACGGTAGTCGTCGATCGACGTACGCAAGGAGTCCGGAATGGAGGGTACGACAACATAGCGGCATCCGAGGCGGCCGGCATCGTCGAGCACCGCGTTCCAGCCCTGGCTTAGGGTCTCGAACGGTACATGCATCGACGGAGCGGAAAGTCCCAGTTGATCAAGAATTTTGCGCACGCGGGCGGCAGGGTTGCCAAACAGCCCGGCGAATTCAACTTCCCTGTAGCCCACGGCCGCCACCCGTTTCAGGGTGCCGTCGAAATCGCTCTGCATGGCTTTGCGAACCGTATACAGCTGCAGGCCGATCGGGCTGAACCTTGCGCCGACCGCAGCGGTGCGCGCCGGGCGCGGCAGGGCGAGAGTGCCGAACGCCAGCCCCGCGGCCAGAAGAAAGTCGCGCCGTGCGGTGTTCAAAGCTCGTTGCGCCGCATTTGGCCGACCGCGTAGTCGCAGGCACGCGCGGTCAATGCCATGTAGGTAATGCTGGGATTCTGGCAGGCGGTGCTCGCCATGCACGCGCCGTCCGTGATGAAAAGATTGCGCACGTCCCAGGACTGATTCCAGGCATTGAGGACCCCGAGATCCCGCGTGACGCTCATGCGCGCACCGCCCATCTCGTGAATGCAGTGTCCTGGCGGATGGTCCACCGGTTGAAGAGTGATGTCGGTGCAACCGGCGGCCTCGAGCATCTCGGCCATGCTGATCATCATGTCGGCCTGCATGGCGCGCTCGTTTGCGCGCCAGCGCACGTCGATGCGCGCGGCCGGCACGCCCCATTTGTCCTTAACCTGCGGATCGATGCTCACGCGGTTGTCGGCGTGCGGGAGCGTCTCGCCCCAGCCCGCCGCGGACAGCGTCCAGGGACCCAAGCCTTCGATCAGCGATTTTTTGAAATCCGCACCGTAGCCAGGCATGTTGATCCCGCGGTGCCAATCCCTGCGGCTCGCGCCGCCCTGCATGCCATAGCCGCGCAGAAAACCCGGGTGCTGGGTCGAGACATTGCGAAAACGCGCGATGTAGATGCCGTTCGGGCGGCGCCCAAAGGTACGGCGGTCCTCGAACCCGCTCATGAGCCCGGAGGCCCCTGACCCGTAATGATGATCCATGACGTAGCGGCCCAGCGTGCCGCTGGCATTCGCGAGCCCATCGGGAAAATGCGCGCTCTTGGAGTTGAGCAGCAAGCGAACCGACTCGATCGCCGAGGCGCACAGGAACACCACGCGCGCTTTGTACTCGGTTTCGCGCAGCGTGTTGGCGTCGATGACGCGCACGCCGCGGATGCGCCCGCGCTTCGCGTCGTAGGTCAGTTCCGCGGCGATGCTGTTGGGATACAGCGTCAGATTACCCGTTGCGTTGGCGGCGGGAAGCGTCGTTCCATTGCTGTTGAAGTAGGAGTGGGTGATGCAGCCGCGGTCGCAGGGGCCGCAGTAGTGGCAAGCGGCGCGGCCATTGTGATCCTCCGTCAGAATGGCCACGCGCCCGATGGTCATGACCCGTTCGCCATTGAAGGCCTTCAGGATCCGCTCCCGTGCAGCGCGCTCGACGCCGGTCATCTGCATGGGCGCAAGGAACTCGCCGTCGGGCAGCTGCGCGATACCCTCGCGCGCGCCCGATACGCCGATGAATCGCTCCACGTGCGAGTACCAAGGAGCAATGTCCTTGTAGCGGATCGGCCAATCGCTGCCGTTGCCATCTTTTGCGTTCGCCTCGAAATCCAGGTCGCTCCAGCGATAAACCTGCCGGCCCCAGGTGATGGAGCGGCCGCCAACCTGGCGGCCGCGAAACCAGCTGAACGGCGCCCCATCGGGATGCGTGTAGGGGTTCTCGAGGTCGTTGACGAAGAATTTGTACCCGAGCTCGTCGCAGGGGTAGCAGTCGGTTTGGATCGGGCGCTCGCGCTTCAACGGCGTGCGATCGCCCCAACCGCGAAACCGGACCTCGTAGGGTTGTACGTGCTCGACAAAATCCTTGGCGGGGTCGATGGGACCTCCGGCCTCGAGCACCAGAGTCTTGAGGCCCGCCTGCGTCAATTCCTTGGCAGCCCAACCACCGGTGATGCCGGATCCGACCACGATGGCGTCAAATTCGTACTGCTGTTTCATGTGACGCTCGGCGCCATCGGCACATTGGGGTCATAGCGCCCGGGCACGACCACAACCTTGAGAATGTCGGTTTGCACCGGCTTGCTGGTGAAGTAGCCCACGATGACCAGCTCCTTGAGGCGCGCGTAGCCGCGCTGGGCCGGTGTGGGGTCCTTGGCTACAACGGCTGCATCGAGACTCGCAATCACGGCTGCGAGTGCGCTGCCTTTGAGAGCGGAAACACGTGCGCCCGATGTGACCTGCGCAAAATTGTCGATGGCGTCCAGGTCAGCCCGGAAGCTTGAGCGCTGGGCGTCCGAGAAATACCCGGCGACCACCACGTCGATCCATGCCGGCACGCCGACGTCGGTCGCGCCCGGCGTTTCGCTGCGCGGCAGGATGACGTCGGCGATGGCGCCGACCACGCCGGCATGGGCGGTACCGAGACCTGGCGTGGGCTTCTGGGTGCCGGCGGCGACCGCGCTCCAGGCGGATTCCGCGAAGCCGGGCACCAAACTTAAGAGCAAACCACCCTGTGCCAGGTTGTGAATGAGGGTGCGACGATCAATCTTTGTTGTATTGGGCATTCGCTCGCTCGCTGATACGCACCAATGGCGCCCTCGACCTCAATCTGGCACAGAATGGGGTGCGTTGTCGACTTGAGGGCGATGGTCACGTTCGGGCCCGCAGCAAATATATAATGATGACTCGTCAAACGATCGGGCGGGTTGGCGTGCGGCCCACATCCCAAGGAATTACCGTGAACAGCAAAGGCTCGGCAATTTTGAAAATCGATTCCCCCACGCGACTCTCGGTCGAGCTGGGCGACGGCGAATCTTATGCGGTTCATCCCCTGTGGCTGCGCGAGCGCTCGCCCGACGCGTCCAGCATGGACCTGCTGACCGGTCAAAGATTGCACGATCCGTCGGATCTCGATCTCGACTTGCGCCTGGTGTCGGTGGAGGAGTCGGCTCCGGGTCAATTCAGGGTCAAGTTCAGCGACGGGCACCAGACCCAATTTTCCGCCGGCGACATTCTCGCCGAGGCGGCCATGCCGCCGGGAGATCTGGATTGTCCGGCCGTGACGGTTTGGGACGGCACGCTGAAGGATCTGCCGCGGGCGCAATGGCGCAATCGGCCCACCGATGATGAGCTCCTCGATTGCACCGAACGCTTTTTGCAATATGGATTCATCATATTCAGCGGCGTTCCCAGCGTCGACCAGGAGGTACTGCGGGCGGCGTCCGTCTTTGGATTCACTCGCGAAACGAATTTCGGCGCTTTTTTCAATGTGCGCTCCGAGCCCAATGCCAGCGATCTGGCCTACACGTCATTGCATCTGGATCCGCATACGGACAATCCCTATCGATCGCCGGTACCCGGAGTGCAGCTGCTGCATTGTCTTGCGAACGAAACCAGCGGCGGCCTGTCGACGCTGGTCGATGGAATCGCCGTGGGCGAGGCGCTTCGCGCCAGCGATCCGGAGGCATTTCATGTGCTCAGCACCACGCCGGTGCGATTTCGCTATCGCGACCCGGCCACTGAACTGGTCGCCAGCGCGCCTCCGATCGAACTCGACGTCAGCGGCAAGGTAAAGACGATCCACTTCAGTCCGCGGCTGGATTTTGTTCCTCTGCTTCCACCGCCGCAGCTGACTGCCTATTACCGGGCGCGGCGCCTGTTCGACCACATGCTGCGATCGACCGAGTTCGAGATTCGATTTCTTCTGCACCGTGGCGACCTGGTAATGTTCGACAACTGTCGGCTGCTACACGGGCGCACGAGTTTCGAACCTGCACAGGGCCTCCGGCACTTGCAGGGCTGCTACATTGACATCGACGGACCGCGCAGCCTGTACCGGGTTCTACGTCGGCGTCTGCCATCGAGGAGTGCATCCGAATGAGTTCGCTGGTGAGCTTCACACGTATGGAGGACGGCAGCAAAGAGGACTACGAGCTGTTGGACCGTTCTGAACGAGAATATGCGCGCCATCTTCCCTTCAATCTGCTGGCGGCGCTGCTGAAGCTCGATCACTCCCTCGAGGGCTATCCGGTGAGCCGTCTAGAGCACTCCCTGCAAGCTGCGAGCCGCGCAATGCGCGATGGTGCGGACGACGAACTGATCGTGGCGGCTCTTTTGCATGACATTGGCGATGAACTGGCGCCCTACAACCACACGGAGATCGCGGCGGGGATTCTCCGCCCGTACGTCCGTCCGGAAGTGACCTGGATCGTCGAACAGCATGGGCTGTTTCAAAACTACTACTACGTGCATTTCCGGGGCGGCAACCGCAATGAACGCGACAAATTTGTTGGGCACCCGTGGTACGCAGCCTGCAAGGCTTTTTGCGCCAACTGGGACCAGTGCTCCTTCGACCCCGCTTACCCCTCGCTGCCGCTGGCAGCCTTCGAGCCCCTGGTGCATAAAATCTTTGGCCGCAACCCGCACGATCCGCGATATCTGATCAACACGTAGGAATCACCATGCACAGCTACCTGTTGGCCCCGATAATGGCGCTGGTTCTATGGACGTTTGTCATGTGCGCGTGGCTCTACGCCACGCGCATTCCCGCGATCAGCCGGCTGAAAATCTCGCTCGATCCGCAGCGCCCGGCCGAGGAGTTTCACAAGCAACTGCCGGCCCACGTGCGCTGGAAAGCCGACAACTACAACCATCTGCTGGAACAGCCGACTCTTTTCTATGCGGTGACGCTCACACTGGCACTGCTCGGGGCGGACGGGGACTTGAATATTTGTCTGGCATGGCTCTATGTAGGCCTGCGAGTGATTCACAGTCTCGTGCAGGCGACCATAAATATTATTTTGCTGCGCTTCGCCATCTTCATGACCGCGACACTGGTGCTGCTGCTCATGTCCATACGCGCGGCGCTGATCGTGTTCTAAAAACAAAGGCGGCACTTCTTCGAAGGGGGCGGTATGTTCAAGAAGCCTGCAATGGGTGGCGAGCTGCGGTTCGATCGTCGGCAAATTTTGAGTTTGGGCGCAGGCGCCGCCCTGACCTCCATGGTCGGCGGTTGGGCGCGGGCGGCAATTGACGCAACCGCCGTCACGCCGGTGGTGAAAACCAGCAACGGTCCGATAGTCGGCTACGTCACCGACGGCATTCAAACTTTTCGCGGCGTGCGCTACGGCGCGCCGCCGCTGGGCGCGCTGCGCTTCATGCCGCCGCGAAAACCGGATCCTTGGAAGAGTCCGGCAGCATGCTTGTATTATCAGCACTCCGCGATGCAGCTGACCACCGGTGGCTCCGCAGTGAGCTACCCCGGGACCGTTGGGCCCGCATTGTTTCAGGTCATGGAAGCGCCCGAGGACATCGTGCGGCAAAGCGAGGACTGCCTGTTCCTCAACGTCTGGACTCCGCATCTCTCGGGTACCAAGCCGCGGCCGGTGATGGTGTGGTTCCACGGCGGCGGATTCAACTATGGTTCCGGCAGCTGGTCGGTCTACGATGGACACAATCTGGCAAAGAATCACGATGTCGTCGTCGTGACGGTCAATCATCGCCTGAATGCATTCGGATACCTGTATTTGGGCGACGCCGGGGATCCCGCATCGGGCAACGTCGGGATGCTGGACTTGGTCGCGGTGCTCGAGTGGGTGCGCGACAACATCGGCGAATTCGGCGGTGATCCGGGCAATGTTACCGTCTTCGGGCAATCCGGCGGCGGCGCCAAGGTGTCGGCCATTCTCGCGATGCCGGCCGCCAAGGGGCTGGTGCATCGCGCCATCATCGAAAGCGGACCGGGTCTGCGCGGCGCCACCAAGGAAGCAGCGCTTGGCGCGACCAAGACCGTGATGAAGACTTTGGGCGTGCTCGATGTCAAGGCGCTGCAAGAGATAGCGGCGGACAAATTGCTGGCTGCCGCAGCCAGCAGCGAGAATCCAGGTGTGCTGCGTTGGGGACCGGTGGTGGATGGCGTGGCGCTGCCCGCCCATCCGTTCGATCCGGTGGCGCCGGCGCAATCGGCGGAAGTACCGGTGATGATCGGCTGCACCAAGGACGAGGCAACTTTGTACAACGTCGGGTTGCCTTGGTGGGGCAAGCTCACAGAGTCCGAGCTGGCTGATAAGTTGAAGCCGCAGTTCGGTGAGAAGACCGACAAGCTGATCGCGGCCTTCCGCAAGATGCGGCCGACCGACTCGCCGAGCTACCTGTACACGGACGTGGCGAGCGCAGCATTCGCGTTCATGGGTTCGATCACTTTGGCGGAACGCAAGGCCGACCAGCATGCGGCACCGGTCTACATGTACGTCTGGGAATGGGGCGCCCCGGTCGACAACGGCATCATGCGCGCGCCGCACACGATGGAAATCCCGTTCGCATTCGACAATGTCGACAAGGGCCCGATCTTGCTCGGCACCGCCGAATCGACCAAGACGCTCGCCCGGCAAACCAGCAGCGCGTGGACCGCCTTTGCGCGATCCGGCAACCCTAACCAGGGCAGCGTGGGATTACCGCACTGGCCGCCCTACGATGCGCAAACCCGCGCGACCATGATGTTCGATTTGAAGAGTCGCATCGAAGCCGATCCGTACGGCGAGGTGCGCAAAATCATGCGCAGCTGAAAGTTGTACTCACCAATGCCGAAACGCGCAGTGCGCGGCATCCTGTTGGCGGCGGCCCTCGCTGCGCAATCCTTGAGTTTCGGCGTCCACGCCCGTGACACTGCGCCGGCCGACATGGTGCTGATGAACGGGCAGCTCATCACCGTCGCGCCTAATGATCGGGTGGCGCAGGCGCTCGCGATCCGCCATGGACGGATAATAAGGGTGGGCTCCGATAAAGAAGTACAGCGGTTGATCGGCCTTAAGACCACCGTCATCGATCTGCATGGAAGAGCGGCGACCCCGGGGCTGATCGACGCCCATGCGCACGTGCTCAACACGGGTTTGGTCGAGCTTTTCGAAATCGACTTGAGCCATGCGGCGAGCATCGCCGAGATCACCGGTGCGCTCGCCATACGAGCGGCGAAGGCCCGATCAGGTGAGTGGGTCGTGGGGTCCGGTTGGGATGAAGGCAAGCTTGTGGAGCGCCGCTATCCAACCGCCGAAGAGCTGGATGCGGCGGCGCCGGACAATCCTGTATGGCTCGAGAACGGCACAGGACACTACGGCGTGGCCAACTCAGCAGCGCTCAAGCTGGCGGGGATTGACGCGAAGACCGCTGCAGCGCCGGCGGGCACGATCGAGCACTACGCCGACGGCAGGCCCACCGGTGTGCTCAAGGAGACTGCGGCGGCATTGGTGACCCGGCTCATTCCGGAAACGACATTCGAGCAGCGCCGCGAGGCCATCAAGCACATGCTGCATCGCCTGCACGCCGAGGGCATGACGGGCTTCAAGGATCCGAATATTTTTCAATCCGACTGGCCCGCATATCGCAGTCTCGCCGCGCAAGGGGCGCTCGACGCCAATGTCTGCGTCTTGTTCTCGACCGGCAACACCATGGACGAGGCCAGGGCGACGCTGCGCTGGATACGCGCTGCGCAAGATGAGGTGGCGGCACTGCCGCACAGCTCGCTGCGCGTCTGCGGCGCCAAGATCTTCATGGACGGCAGCGGCGCTGCGCCCACGGCCTGGATGTACCAGGAGTGGAACCGGAACCGCACGGAGGTGGCCGTGGGCAATCGCGGCTATCCGCAAATCGATCCGGCCATTTTTCGCCAGCAGGTCCACCTCTTCGTTGACGCCGACGTGGGCATTGGCGTTCACGCGATTGGTGATCGCGCCATCGACTGGGTGGTCGACAGCTTCGCCGAGGCGCTCGCGCAGCACCCGCGCAAAGGCTTGAGGCTCAGCATCATCCACGCCAATACGCCGACCGATCACGCAATCAGTGTCATGGCGGAACTTCAGAAGCGCTATGACTCAGGTATTCCCGAGAGCCAGGCCGGCTTCACCTGGTGGATAGGCGACATCTACGCCGCCAATCTGGGGCCCGAACGCAGCCTGCGGTTGAATCCGTTTCACAGCTACCTTCAGCACGGAGTGATCTGGGCGGGAGGTTCTGACTCGCCTGTTACCCCGATCGAAGCCCGCTACGGCCTCTGGGCGTCGATCGCTCGTGAGACCCTGAAAGGCACCTTCGGCAAGACTCCGTTCGGAATTCAGGAGGCCGTCGACATTCATGCCGCCCTGCGATCCTACACCGCCTGGGCCGCGCGCCAGATCAACGCGGACCTGGATGCGGGTTCGCTCGAAGTCGGCAAGTCGGCGGACATCGCGGTCTGGGATCGCAATCCCTACATGATTCCGGCGGCAGCATTGAAGGACATGGTTTGCGACATGACCATTTTTCGGGGCCGGATCGTGTTTAGGCGCAACGAGAACGCCGCTCCAAACTAGACGCGGCGGGTGTATGGTATGCGCCAGCCGGCAGGCGGGTCACCAGAGGAAGCAAGTAAATGTCGGTACTGATAATTGGCCTGGTCCTGTTCCTCGGCATCCACTCAATTTCCATTTTTGCGCCCGGTTTGCGCGAGCGGCTCCGCAGCCGCATGGGCGATGGCCCGTGGAAGGGTGTCTATAGTCTCGTTTCGTTGCTCGGCTTCGTTTTGATCATTTACGGCTTTGGATTGGCGCGCCAATCGCCGGTGGCGTTGTACACGCCGCCGGCGTGGATGCATCATTTGACCGCGCTTTTGATGCTACCGGTGTTCCCGCTGTTGATTGCGGCGTATCTGCCGGGGCGCATCAAGACTGCAACGAAGCATCCGATGTTGGCCGCGGTTAAATTCTGGGCCTTTGCGCATTTGTTGGCCAACGGCATGTTGGCCGACGTGCTGCTGTTCGGCGGTTTTCTGGCGTGGGCGGTCATGGATCGCATCTCATTGAAGAAGCGGCCGCAGAATTTGCGGACGGCGCCGCCGGGGCGCTTCAACGACGCCATTGCCGTCATCGCGGGGCTGCTGCTGTATGTGATTTTCATCGGCTGGGCGCATGTCCGGCTGTTCGGTGTCTCGCCGCTCGGCTGAGCGTGCGGGCCTGGCGAAGCTTGCAGCCTCTCACAGGTTTCAAACCAGCTCGATCTCGATGAATCTAAACTCGAAGGCGTTGGCGTTAATGACATTGTGCGCGACGCCAGCGGCGCGCGCATAGGACACGCCGGTCTCGAGGCGAACCTCCCGCGCGCCGGACGGTTCTTCCAATCGCAATGCCCCGCTGGTCAGCGGCACGACGACATAGTCGTGGGCGTGCACGTGATGACCCGTTTCGGCGCCGGGAGCAAAGCGCCACTCGGTGACGACTACGCGATCATTCCGGACTTGCACGAGAGACGTGGCTTTCATGGCGTCAACGCTGCACGAACACGACTAGAAGCCACACGGACGCCGTCACGGTTATCAAAGCCGTCGCCATTGGCATGCTGCCCCCTTTTGTGCCGAAATCGTAAGTCCCATCAGCGGCGCGGACAGGTGCTGTTTCTCGTCGTCACATCGAACTGCACCGGTTTATCGGTACGCGGAAATATCGCCATTGCGGCGTAGTGTCCCGCTTCCGGTTCGGCCGGGCAGACCACAGGGCCGGCCACCGTGACGTGGACGCGGATTTCGTTGGGCATATCGGTGATGGAATCGAATTTCACCTCATACGGTCCATTTGTTTTGTAGCCGGCATTGGCAATGAGCAAGGTGTACTGCTCGAAATCGACTGTGGGCAGCTCCTCGGGCACCTCCCGCAGATTGCTCACCCACGTGTTCCAATCCCGCGTTGATCGGATCACGGCGTTGGAGTGGCTATCCGAAATATTCAGATTCTGCGGCACGGTCAGGACCCGGAATTCGATTTTGCCCTCTTGCGCCGCCGCGATCGCCGCGAGCATCGAAATGAGCAGTGAAATTCCCAGCAGTCTTAGCGCCTTCGGCTTGCGATTCGCTGGCGGGGTGCGGTGGATGAAGTCCATGGTGTTCTCTTTTTTGCCAGTTTGCACCCAAACGCGTTGGCCGGTCAAAACCGCCGCAGGAGGGTGAGCGTCGCGCCATCGAACTCGGCGCGAAAAAAAATCTTCAGCACGTCGAGGAAGATCTGATTGTCGGGCGCCGCGTGCGCGAACAGAGTCATCGAGGAGTGAAACTTCAGGTCATCGGGATAGGACAGAATATCCTCGATCGGGGACCCTTTCATCGCGGTGACCAGCCGCGTGCACTCGCGCAGCCGGGGCCCAAGAATGGGATGATCCAGATACGCCTTGGCCTCGTCGAGCGACGCAATGGCATACGTTTGCGCCATCGCGCTGCGGCCCAAGCCTTGGATCTGCGGGAAGATGTACCAGATCCAATGGCTCTGCTTGCGGCCGGCTTTCAGCTCGTTCACCGCCCGCGTATACGAGGCGCGCTGCGCATCGATGAAGCGCTGCAGGTCGTAGGGATCCGAACTCGTCATGGCGCCTGTAGCGCGATTCGAAGCACGAACATGGGTCCGAAACTTCCCTGTTGAGTTGCAACCCGCTTGAACCCCAGCTTTTCGAGTATGCGGCACGAAGCAGCGTTAACCTCGTCAACGCTGTCGAGTAGTTGCGTGAATCCTCGGCTGCGCGCACAGGCGATCGAAGCGCGCGCCATCTCGGTGGCGTAGCCTAGGCCGCCGAAGCGCTCAAACAGCGCGTACGTCAGCTGCGGCTCCGGATCAATCGACGCGATTGCCATGAGTCCGCAAAATCCGACCAGTTCATCGGTCGCGGCCTCGCTGGCCAGCCAAAGCCCGATGCCGCGCCGACCGAATAAGCACTGGCTTTCCCGCACGCGCTCCTCGCTCCATTCCCGTGGGAACAGATTGCCGTCCATCAGATAGCGGCGGACATGCTCATCGCGCACGAGGCTGTGGAAGCGATCGAGATTCTCAGGCGCCACGGGGGCGTATCGCAGCCTGTCGGAAAGCATACCAGGCAATCTATCACCTGGCGTTTTCGGCCGGTAGCGCGCAACTACGCGGCCGTGGAGACCGTAAAAACGTGCGACGCCAGATGCTGAAGACGGGTTAAACTGCCGCGCTCTTCATCCCGGGTGACTCGTGTCCGATTCCACAAATGCACTGCTCATACGCCGCCCCCTCGATCTGCGCGCGGCAGCTCTGGTTATCACCCTGTGTGTGATCTGGGGTTTTCAGCAGGTCGCGATGAAAGGCGTCGCCAGCAATGCGGCGCCGGTCATGCAGCTCGCGATCCGATTCGGCGGGGCCGCGATTTTCTTCGGCATGTGGGTTTTCATCCGCGAAGGCCGGCGTGCGTTTGCCGACGGCAGCCTGCCGAGCGGCTTGCTTTTGGGCCTGATGTTTTCGCTCGAGTTCATCTTCGTGGGCGAAGCACTCGCCCATACGACTGCCGCTCATTCCGTGGTGTTTCTATACACCGCACCGATTTTTACCGCACTCGGATTGCAGTTCCTGCCCGAAGAGCGTCTGAGCCGGCTGCAATGGGCCGGCATCGCCATTGCGTTCATCGGAATCGTCATCGCATTTCTTGGATTCAGCAATCGCCCTGCATTGGAGCTGATCATCGGAGATCTACTTGCGCTGCTCGGGGGAGTGAGTTGGGGTTTGAGCAATGTGGTGTTGCGGCGCGGCCGCATCGGCGGCGCGGCGACCGCGAAAACCGTGCTTTATCAAGTTGCCACTGCCGCAATCGTGTTGGGCGTGTTTGCCGCGCTGACCGGTCACGCGCAAATCGAGCCATCCACGGCAACCATTCTGTCGCTGGTCTTTCAAACGCTGATCGTCGCGATCACCAGCTATCTTGTGTGGTTCTGGCTGCTGCGCCGCTATCTGACCTCGCGCTTGATGCTGCTGTCGCTGCTCACACCGCTATTCGGCGTGATGTTCGGAGCCGCTTTGCTCGGAGATCCCGTCGATCTGCGATTTGCGCTGGGCGCTGGTCTGGTTCTCATGGGTGTTCTGCTCGTCAACCTGCAGCTCATTTTGAAGCGCTGATCCCGCGCAGCGTGCCCTCCCGGATCACGTTGGCCAACAGCACATCGACCAATGTGCCGCCGCTCGCGCCGCTGCCGGCCACAATATCCGGAACCAACTTGACGCCGGACTTGGCCAGAGCTTCTGCGACCTGCACAACGGCGTAGTTGCCGGACTCCATCGACGCGATCTTGAGTTTGATCACTTCGGCCTCGGCGCCGCCGACTGCCCGGGTCTTGGATGCTTCGGCGTCGCCTACCGTGCGCACGACGGTCGCGTCAGCCTCGGCGTTGATGGTCTTGGCCCGAGCCTGACCCTCGGCCGACTTGACGTTTGCCTGTGCATTAAAATCCGCGATCGCGACCTGCCGCTCCGCATCGACGACCTTTGCTTGTGTGACTGCGAGGGCGTTGGCCTGTTCCAGCTGCTGGCGAACTACTTGCGCCAGCCGTTGAGTCTCGTAGGTCACCCGCTCCTGTTCTGCGAGCTTGCGGTCGGTGAGAGTTTTCATCAGCTCTTCGGGCGGCACAATGTCGCCGATCAGCGTATCGACCGCGCCGACGTTGTATTCGGTCAGGGCCGCGGATATGGCATCCCGCGCCTCGCCCTGGCGCACCGAGCGGTTTTTCAGAAAATCGATGATGTCGGATCCCTGGGCGGCATTGCGGAAGTAGTTGCCGATTGTCGGCTCGAGTACCTGGGTGACCAGGGCCGACATGTCTCCGAAACGGGCGATCACCTTCGGCGCATCATTGCGCGGGATGTGAATGATTTGCGAGACATCGAGATTGAACTTGAAGCCATCGGCGGAGCGGACGGTAATGGTGGAGAGATTGGCATCGAGCCGATGTGCTTCGGTCTTGCCGGTGGCCCAGTTAAGCACGACATTTGCCGTCGGGACATTCGTCACTTTGTGCGTGTACGGGTTGATCGGATACTTGCCGGGATCGAGCGCCTCGACCCAAACACCTTTCTCACCGCGGCTTACCAGATTCCCATGCTTGAATGCATCGCCCGTCACATCCTTGCCTTCCTTTCCAACATAGGCGATGACGACTCCTACATGGGCAATCGGCACTTCGGTCATGTCGACCAGCTCGATCGTCGCAAAGCATGGATTTATGAAGTAGCGGCCTGCCAGTAAGACCTGCTCCTGCAAACCCTTGCTGCCCTTGCCGTCGACGAAAACCTGCGGGCTCTGGAACATGTTATGTCCGGCAATGACAGGTCCGGCAATTTCGCCGGCAGCCAGCGAAAGCCCCTCTCGTGTGGTGACGATCCCGACCTTGTTGTCCGGAATATCCAGTGCGTCGGCGAGTTGCACGGAAAACAGGAAAGGATTGATGCGGTAGGTGCCCGGGGCGATGACCGCCATCTGTGGACCGCGTTCGCCGCCGCCCGCGATGAAAGTTGAAGCATCCTGGAAGGAATCGCACTCGACATGCCGGGCGATTACCCGCCCGCCGCTCAAAGGTTTGCCGTCGCGCGCTTCGATGACACCAATCCGGCCCGGCGGCACCACGATCGCGTCATTCAACGTGACGGTGAATAGCAACGTATTGATGCGGTACGTGCCAGGTGGGATTACGCCCATCTGTGGTCCGCGCTGACCCTCGTTTTGCAGGAACGCCCGCGCATCTTGGAACGAATCGCAGGGCACCAACTGCGCAACGATCCGACCGCTGGGCAGCGGTTTGCCATCGCACGCCTCCACGCAGCCCACCTTGCCGGGAGGGACCGTGCAAAATTTCACCAAATCAACCTGATATTGCCAAGGCCACAGTCCGAGATGCAGCCCGGGAGGCAGCGTGTCGGCCTGGTAGCCGGCTTCGCCGTTCAGCGCGACGATCCGGCCCGCGGGGAGGCGCCGATTCGCGCCGAACAGTACGAATTTTTTCGTCATGACCCCAACGCTGTCGTCAGGCACCATGATGACGCCAAGGAGCCGCAGGACCCAACGGTAACTCAGTGCTAGAAACAGCACTGCGAACACACCTACGATGATGTGCCAATGACTTAAGACATAATCCATTTGATTCGCTCCCTGGTGTGACCGTCCATAGCCTGTCGGGACCGTAAGTTAAGATATCTAGATGTCGGCATGAACAGACGTTGTGCGTCTCTATTATTATCGCCGCGCATGGCGGAGTGGCGCGCAGGCCGGGTAAAAACCGGCCTGCGCGTGGGTTGGGACTCTATCGCAAAATTCGCTCCCGGAAAACCAGATGTCGGCGATTCTGGTTGTCAAAAAAAGCATCCGGCGATGCTTGGCATCGACCCACGCGCTTGGTGGGGTGGGGCGCTACCGCGCAGCGAGCAGCTTCAGCGTCGTTGTTTCCATCTGAGACAGCTGCACCCGGCTCCGCTGCGGAGTCGTGTACAGCGACTGCAGTAAGGCCTTATCCCAAACGGTCATTTCCGGCGGCGGTGGAATATTAGTTGCCGCAAACACCTTCAGAATGGTGGGCGCCTCACCCACGTCCCGATCCAAATTGATTTCCGCCAAACCAATCAGACCGATGTAGTCCACCAACTGTCCGATGTTGAGTGCGCTCACCTGTGCGGGGTCGACGATCACGATCGCGGAGGAAATATTTTGCACGACCGTATACGTGGTTCGGGAGCCCAATATCGAGGGTCCTGCAAATATTGGATAGTCGACGAGGCCGCCCCCGGGATCCGTGCTGGTCGCCAACAGATTGCCGAGCACCACGCCATTATCGCCGCCGCTCACCGCCGCGTTGTACCAAACGCGAACCGGGCGCGGAGTTTCGATAAAGTGCTTGACCGGCGCCACCCCTTCCCGAGTGCTAAAAAGTCGCGGATCGTGCCGCCACCACAGCCGCAGGAATCTTTCCGGATTCTGGGCGACGATCACGTATAGATTGGGCTTACAGGTCTCCGAACCCAGCGGTGCGTGTGCGGACCTGGCGATTTGCGAAAGCCGGACCAGGACGAATTCGCCCACCTGGCGGCTCAATCCCGCGACCAACGGACATATCGGATGATTCCAGCGCAGTAGCGAATCATCGCCATAGGGTCGGGTGATGGCGGACGAGACAAAAGTGTCTACCTCGTTTTTCAGCTGCTCAAGCTCTCGCGGCGCGGTTACCGTCACCGCGGGTGTGTCGGCGAACAGCGGCAGCGCGCCTAAGGTGAATGCCAGGCTCAGGCCGCCAATCCCCGCTGCCCGGAACTTTGCGATTGCTGGTCGATTCATGTCATCTCCGCGCTCGTTGTCCGCCTCGCATTAACCCTACTCGCGCAGGCATTAGTGGTCAATCGAGGGTGACCGACAGACAGATAATATGTGAACGATTTTCACACGCAGAAGTTCAACCTTTTTAGAGGGAAACCCGTGGCGATTGTGCTGCACGAGAATGTCTGAAAGAATGGGGTCCGAGGAGATGGCATTCCTCCTTGAACCGCCGCCTTTGCGGCTGATGATGCCTACGCTATGACCGGACGGTTGGCGTAGGCATTTGGCGCCGAGTCCGACCTTGTTGTTTAAGGACTGGCCGCTTGAAACCAATCATTGCTATTTTTATCAGTGCGGGCTTGGGCCTTCGCATTCTTCTCGCGTGGGCCAGAAGTTGACGGAATCGCACCTATGAAGAGGACGACGACATGAACGGTTCATTTCTGCGCTTCTACGTGCATGAAGGTCATCGTCATCACCATCAGCTGTTATGGGAATGGTTGATGCAGCAGGCGAACAAACTCGGCATCCGCGGAGGCTCGGCGTTCAAGGCCATGGCCGGATTCGGACGGCACCACGTGCTGCACGAGGCTACCTTTTTCGAGCTGGCCGGAACGCTTGCGGTCGAGGTCGAATTCATCGTCACTGACGAGGAAGCACAACGGCTCTTGGCGCTGATTGAAAAGGAAAACATCCGGCTCTTCTACGCCCAGATCCCGGCTCGCTTCGGCGTGATCAATCCCGACGCCGAGGATCCCCCGGCACTGCCATGACCGAGACCTGGCTCCTTGCAGCTCTGTGGTTGGGTCTCGCCCTGGTTGCGACCCTGCTGTCGATCTGGCTTCGCGTGGCCACGGCATTGTCCGAAATTGTGGTCGGTACGGTCGCTCAATTAATCATCGGCGCCACCGTCGGGACGGCGCTCCTGCACACGGACGACTCCTGGGTCAAGTTCTTATCCGGCACAGGCGCGATTGTGCTGACGTTTCTTGCGGGTGCGGAACTGGACCCGGCGGTGTTCCGGACCAAGTGGAAGGAAGCCTGCCTGATCGGACTGGTGGGTTTTGTGGCGCCCTTTCTCGGATGTACGGCCCTGGCCTACTGGGTGTTGCATTGGGACGTGAGGGCAAGCTGGCTTGCCGGCGTCGCAATGTCCACCACGTCGGTCGCGGTGGTGTACGCGGTCATGCTGGAGTTCGGGCTGAACGTAACAAGCTATGGCAAGACGATACTGGCGGCCTGCTTCATAAATGATCTGCTCACCGTGCTCGCATTGGGCTTCATCTTCAGCCCCTTCACCTGGAAAACCGGTGCTTTTTTTGGCGGGGCCACGGCCGCATGCGTCATTCTGCCGTTCATCACGCCGCGTCTCTTCAAGCACTACGGCGGCCGGCCCTCCGAACTCGAAGCGAAATTTCTACTGCTGACATTGTTTGGACTTGGCGGGCTGGCGACCTGGTCGGGCAGCGAGGCGGTGTTGCCGGCATATCTCGTCGGGATGGTGCTGGCCGGCACGGTGGGAAAGGATCACGCGCTCATCCGCCGCTTGCGCACCCTGACGTTCGGGTTGCTGACGCCGTTTTACTTCATCAGAGCCGGCTCGCTGGTGTCGCTGCCCGCACTGGCGGCCGCGCCGCTCGGTTTTGTGGTCATGTTGCTCGGCAAGATGGTCAGTAAATGCGTTGGGGTATTCCCCGCCACCAAGGTTTTTCGGGCACCGACGCAGGAAGCGGTGTACACAACGCTGTTGATGTCCACCGGGCTTACCTTCGGCACGATTTCCGCGCTGTTTGGCCTGTCGCATGAGGTAATCACGCGCGCGCAGTATTCGGCGTTGGTCGCGGCAGTGGTTGCGAGCGCCGTTGTGCCCACCTTGATTGCCAATGCCTTCTTTCTGCCGCGACACCTGCTCAGAGCCAAGGTTGAAGCGGAACCCACAGCTACAGCGACGCCGCGGATACGGCCAACTCGGCCGCTGCCAGATCCTCGAGTGCACAGCCGACGCTTTTGAACAGCGTGATTTCTCCGGGGTCGCGACGGCCACTGACGCTGCCGCGCGCGAGTTCCGAAAGTTCGCCGCGAATGTCGGCGGTCGAGATGAGGCCCGCGGCCAGCGCTTGAACCAATTCGCCGCTGTCGGCGAGAGCGCCGGCGCGCGTGTCCACATAAATGGCGGCACGGACCACGGCCTCGTCGTCCGCCTCGCGCATTTGCGGCGTGAACGATCCGATGAGATCGAGATGTTGGCCGGGGCGCAGCCACGCGCCGCGCACCAGCGGCGCCGCAGCGAGCGTCGCGCAGCTCACAATGTCGGCCCAAGCAACGGCGGACTGAAGATCCTCGACCGCTTCGACTTCAAAGTGTTTTCCGGCGAGGCTTTTTGCAATCGCAGTCGCGCGCTCGGGCCGCCGTCCCCAAATGCGCACGCTGCGAATCGGCCGCACCGCGGAATGGTTCTCGATCACGTGCGGCGCCAGACTGCCGGTGCCTACCATCAGCAGCCGCGAGGCCTCGGGAAGCGCAAGATATCGAGCGGCGAGCGCCGAGGCCGCTGCGGTACGGCGCAGCGTAAGTTCAGTGCCGTCGAGCATCGCGCGCGGCGCGCCGGTGGCCGCATCGAACAATGTGTAGGTCGCATGCACCGCGGGCTTGCCGCAGGTGGAGTTTTTCGGAAATATCGTGACGAGCTTGACGCCAATGGAGGCGTTGGTTTGCCACGCGGGCATGATGAACAAGGTTGCGGCGGCATTCTCCTGGTCGCCGACGGCGTAGCGCTGCCGGGCCGGCATTTGGACATCGGATCGGAAGGCGCGATCGAGCGCGTCGATCAAGGACTTGGGGCTAAGACGCGCCGCCAAGCTTTTCGCATCGAGATACAACATCGGATCGATTTGCTCCGGCTAGATGACGTTGAATTCCCGCAACGGCTGCCCGCCGCTGTAGCGAGCATACGAGAAGGGCGCCACATCAATAGTACGATACTCGCCGAAGGTGATTAATTCGGCCAACGCCCTGCCAATTCCAGGTGCGTGCTGCAGGCCGTGGCCGCTGAATCCGCAGGCGAGAATGAAATTCGGCACGGCTTCGCAGGGGCCGACAAAGGCGTTTTGATCGAAGGCGTTATAGTCATAGTGGCCTACCCAGGCGCTGGTTGCCCGGGCTGCTTCAAACGCAGGGACCCTATGCGCCAAGGCCGGCCAGGCGAGGTCTTCGAACAGACGATGATCGATCTCGAAGTCATCAGGCTCGACGTTCGGATCCACGCGTAGGCTGGGTCCGCACAGATATCGATCCCGGTCGGGCCGGAACCACAGCCCGGTGGTATCCACAACCAGCGGGCAGTTCTTGATTGCCGTCGGGCTGCGGAATACGAACACCGTGCGTTTGCGCGGATACACCGGAAGGTCGATGCCCGCATGCGCCGCCAGGATGCGCGACCGGGTGCCCGCCGCATTCACCAGCCAACGACATCGCAGCGTTTCTCCGCCGCCCAAGCGGACACCCTCCACGAAGTCGGTACCCCGCATCAGCAGCGAGTCGACCCGATCGCGCAGGTAGCGCACTCCGCGGCGCTCGCTTGCCAGGCGCAGCGCCCGCAGCAGCGCATAGCCGTCAAACCATCCCTCGCCATGCCGCGTATCGGCGGCCGCCGCAAGATCCGCTGCATTTATCCACGGATACCGCGAGGCGAGGGCGGTTGCATCGTACAAATGAGCACTCACGCCGCAGCTGCGCTGTACCTCGATGTTCCGGGTCAGGGCCGGAACGCCCGCGGCGCTGCTCAGCAGAAGATACGTGGATTCTTGGAGACCGACGTCACCGAGATCCCGGCTGCCGGCAAATCCCTGGGCGCGCAGAAACTCCATCCCGAAAGCTGAGAGGGCGATATTGAGAGGCGTCGAAAATTGCTGTCGGATCGAGCTAGCCGAGCGGGCGCTTGCCGCGAATGCATAGGTCGGATCCGGCTCCACAACGACGACCGAGCCCGAGAAAGCGGTTTGGTGGGAAAGAAAGTAAGCGATCGCCGAGCCTATCGCTCCGCCGCCTGCGATCAGGACATCCACGGTTTGCATGATGGTAGTTTACGCCGTAGTTTCATTACACTACGGCGATGCCGACCGCGATTCCGGTTATCGATATTGCACCGCTGTTCGGCGCGCCGTCGTCGTCGCGCGTTTCCGCCGATCAGGCGATCATGCGGGCGGCGGCGCAAGCGGGATTTTTCGTCGCGCGCGGCTTACCCGATGACATACGGATCGACGCGGCCGCCCGCTCGGAACTGCTACGAATATTCGCATTGCCGGACAGCGAGATCCGTAAGCTGTGGCGCCGGAAGTTCGATCCTGCACACCCCAATGTGTATCGAGGCTGGTTCCCATTGCAGACGGGACATCTGACCAGCAAGGAGGGCATCGACCTGGGTCCCGATGTCGCCCACGGCCCGGCGGTGCTGCGTTCCGGCGATCCGCTGTGCGAAGCGACCCCCCTGCCGGCGGCAGAGGCACTGCCGGGTTGGCGCGAGTCGGTCACCAGGTACTATCTTGACATGGAGCGCGCAAGCGCAGCCTTGATGCGCAGCATCGCCCGCAGTTTGAAAATTCCCAGCGGCTACTTCGATGATTTCTTCGCTAACGGACTGTCCACGCTGCGACTGATTCGCTATCCAGTGCGCGACGATCTGCAAGAGGCTGAGCAACGGCACGCCGATCTATGGGTCACCCGCGATGGCGCGCGCGCATACATCATGGGAATGCCGCACGTCGACTCTGGATTTCTCACGCTGTTGGCGCAGGACGATGTCGGCGGCCTGCAGGCCCATCATCGAAACGGGCTGTGGCTCGACGTGCCGCCGATCGAGGGCAGCCTGGCAGTCAATTTTGGCAAGGTATTGGAGCGCTGGTGCAATGGGCGCATCAAGGCGACCGAACATCGCGTCGTCGGCTCGGGCCGCGAGCGAATGTCGATTGTTTTTTTCTACGAAGCGCGGGTAGACGCGAACATAACGCCTTTGCCCCTCGATGACAGGGATTCGTTCGAGCCGTTCTTGTACGGCGATCACCTGTGGTCGACGACGACAAAGTTCGTGGAATTTCAAGGAATGGAAGAATTGCGGACACCGCGGCAAACCAGGATTGCCGCCGGGTGATCACTTTCGCAAGCCAAGTCGAGCCGCCGCATGCGGCACTCACGGGCGCATTGACGTTGTGCCCACACCGACCGCCCTGCTCCGGCTGTCCTCGGTTCGGTGAGCGCGGCATCGCTGCGGCCGCGTACGGCGCGCTCGAGTCGCTGGCGCGTGCCCACGGCCTGCCGGAGATAGCGGTAATTTCCGGGGCTACCGCGGGATTTCGCCATCGCGCGCGTCTCGCCATCCGCGGCCGCTTGGGCTCTCCCAAAGTGGGGCTGTTCGAGCTCGATACGCACCGCGTGGTTCACATCCCCAACTGCAGCGTTCAGCATCCCTTGATCAACCGCGTGGCGGCCATCGTGCGCAGGGCGCTGGTCGATGCTCGAGTGACCTGCTACTCCGACAAGGCTCATTTGGGAATTGCGCGCTATCTGCAAGTGGTGGTGGAGCGCAGCTCGCAGACCGCGCAAGTGGTGATCGTCGCGAACTGCGCTACTCCTGAGCCCTTGGCCGCGTGCTTGGGATTGATCCGGGAGCGGCTGGGATCCGACCTGCACAGCCTGTGGTTCAACGCCAACCTCGAGCGTTCCAATGTCATCCTCGGTCCCGATTTCATAAATTGGTGCGGGCCGGAGAGCGTGGTCGAACATTTTGGCGGGGCTGCGGCGCACTACCCGCCGGGTGCATTCGGTCAGAGCAATCTCGACATCGCGCAGCGCATCGTCGGGCACGTGCGCGACGAAATCCCGCAGGGCGCGAGCGTCGCCGAATTCTATGCGGGTGTGGGCGCCATTGGCTTGTCGATCCTCGGATCCGTGCGCGAGATCCGCATGAACGAAGTCAGTCCGCAGGCGCTTAAGGGACTTGAACTGGGCCTCGCGCAGCTCGATCCGGCGGATCGGGCCAAGATATCCGTCGTCCCGGGCGCGGCGGGCGCAGCGTGCTCGGCGGCCCTCGGCGCGCAGGTGGTGATCGCCGACCCGCCGCGCAAGGGCCTCGATCGGGAGCTCACCGAACATTTGAGCGAGCATCCGCCGGAGCGTTTCCTTTACATAAGCTGTGGGCTCGACTCGTTTGTCGGCGACGCCGCCCGGCTGGTCTCGAGCGGCAAGCTGCGTCTCGCTGCGCTCAGCGCCTTCAATTTTCTGCCGTTTACCGAGCATGTCGAGACGGTCGCCCGCTTCGAGCGCGCCTGATGTGGGACCTGCCGGCACCTTATCTTGCCTCTGTTGAAGTGCTTCCAGCCGATATCGATGCCTATCAGCACGTCAATAACGCCGTCTACATGACGTGGTTCGACCGCGCCGCCTGGGAGCATTCCGCGGCGCTCGGATTGCCGATCGAGAAATGCCTGCAGCTGGATCGCGGCATGGCGGTTTTGCGCAGTTTGATTTCCTACCTTAAGCCCGCGGTGCTAGGCGACACGATTCGTGTTGCAACCTGGCTGCTGCCTGCCGACGGCAAATTGCGCGTTCGCAGGCGCTTCCAGGTGCGGCGCGAAGCGGGCAGCGTCACTCTCGCCCGTGCCGAAATCGAGTATGCCTGCATCGAGTTGTCGAGCGGGCGTCCCGTGCGCTGGCCGCCGGAGTTTCGCGAGCGTTATGTATCGCTCGACGAGGTAGTGCGCGCCAGCGAGACGCTGGCAAATCTCTAAGCCCTCCCCCAACCGATAATTTGCCTGTCACATTTGGCGGCTAAATTGTGCGGCGCTTCCGAACAAGTTCAGGGGACCATCATGATCGACCACGACTGTTTGCGCCGCCCGGCGCCGCGCGCTTTGCTTCGCCTTGCGGTCCTCGCCGCACTGGCGGGTTTTTCCACTTTCAGCCTTGCCGAGGAGCATTCTTGGTCCGGGGATTTGGGCGATAGGCGATTTCATCTCGAACATGATTCGCTGCTCATCAGCAGCAGCACCTACGACCGCACCAAAGGCGCGCTTGCTTCGCTAAACATCGGCAGCACGCTGCCCAATTCCGCCACGGCGACCACCACCGCGGTCGCCAGCAACAACTACGTCACGGTGTGGAACAATGCGTCCGTCGACGGCAGCTTCGGCGCGACTTCGCCGATCGCGTTGACCGACGTCGATGCGAATAGCGGCCGAGTTTTCCACGCGCGTCACGTGCCTGCGGAGGCGGTCGTAACCAGCTTCTCCTCCAAGTCGGAGTTGGGCCTGCACCTCGCCAGGGACTGGCGCGGCTCTCATGTCGTGTTTGTCGCCTATGCGGGTGCTGGGGTTGGCGCGATCGACGTCTCGAACTCCGATGCGGTTGCCGGACAGGACCCGACCAACCCGGTGACCTTTGCCTTCGGTTTGAATTACGCATTCCACCGCACGATCGTCTCGATGGACGAGGATGGAGATCTTTCCTACACGCCGACGATCAACTACGGCGGCAACAACGGCCGATCAGCGCTCCTGGGTCCAAACGGGCTGTACTACACGGTGGGCA
>Ga0210388_10000303_pt1 | contig 42744 bp, 24 predicted proteins | sample IncBWC19OmetaG_FD_155485 | JGI IMG/M metagenome (GOLD analysis project Ga0210388, IMG submission 155485) | Forest soil microbial communities from Barre Woods Harvard Forest LTER site, Petersham, Massachusetts, United States - Inc-BW-C-19-O ...
CGAACGCGAGGGTGAAGAGCACCGCGATGAACCGGATGAGCTGGTGGCGGGCGTGGCGGATCGACTCGATCAGCCCCATGTTGCCCAGCCGGTGCGCCACCCCGGGCAGCCCTTGGTGCGCCCAAAATGCCGCTATCACCACTCCCAGCAAATACTCCAATATATTGGTCCGTTGAATCTCTTGAAATCCCGGACTCACCTTGGCAAAGGCCACCCAGGACAAATAGGTCACGATGGCCGCGATCGTGAGCGCACACCAGTGGAGATAGACCACGCCTTCTTTTCGGTCTTTAAGCATGGTGGATTCTTTCGTCAGGCTGCCCGTAAGGCGTACACCGGTGCGCCCGCTGACACCCGCGGCTGAATGGATATTTTCCGGCCAACCGCCGACTCCCACACTTCAACGGTCTTCCTGGCCATCTGGTTGAAGGTAAAGTTCTCCTCATAGCGGCGGCGCCCGGCAGCGCCGAATTTGCCGCGAAGCGCAGGATCATCGATCAATGCACGCAGCCGCTGCGCCAGCCCGTCAACATCCGCCCGCTGCACGATAAATCCGGTGCGGCCGTCTTCGACCGCCTCGGCATTGCCACCGACCGCCGAGGCGATGACCGGCAACCCGGCGCGCATCGCTTCGATGATGCTGCGCGAAAAGCCCTCCCAATTGGAGATAAGGACAAAAACCTGGGACTGGCTCATGCGCTCCACGACATCCCGCTGGTATCCGTGCAAGTTGATCCGGCCGCCCAGTCCAAGTTCGTGCACAGCCGCCTCAACCTGCGGCCGCAAGGGCCCGTCACCGATGTTATCCAGCGTCCAGGGCAGGTCTTTCAGTTGGGCGAGGGCGCGGAAAAGGGTGAGATGATCCTTCTGCTTTTCGAAGCGTCCCACCATCATGAGGCGCACCGGCGACAATTCCGGATGGGCCCTGAACCGCTCCGGAACATCGGGCATTCCGTTGTGCACGGTCACGAGATGGCCGGGCGAGCCGACCCGGCCCTTGATTCCCTCGCACCGCTCCGCCTCGGAGACCATGATGATGCGCCGCCCAAAGGGACGGGCCAGGCGTTCGGCCCAGAGATAAACCCTCGCCCCGGGAAATCCATCAGTGAATGACCAGCAATGGGGCGTATAGACCGCCGGAATGCCGAGGGACCACGCGGCCAGCCGGCCTAAGAAACCCGCTTTCGATGTATGCGTTGAGACCAGGTCCGGCTTGAATTTGCGCAGGGCCCCGCGCAGTTCCAAAATCCCCCGAACGTCGGTCAGCGGACTGATTTTCCGGATCAGATGGCGCAGTGCGACATAGGGAACGCCCGCCTCCCGGTAGGCTTCGGTCACCGGCCCCTCCCCGCCGATAAAAACCATGACCTCATGGCCGGCCTGCATCAGCACGCGGGCCAGATCGCGAATGTGCACGGAGGAGCCCCCGAACGAATCCGAACGCGTGACCACGAATGCAACGCGAAATCCCGGCTGGACCGGGGCCCCGCGCAGGTCGGAGGACGAGGCCGGGGCAAAGGGCAGTGAAACATCCGGATATACATTGCCAGGAAGGTTGGCTGAGGCTGTAAATTCCATGGAGGGGCTGTTGTTTCTGTTTTTAGTTTATATTAACGCCGCGCGCGTAATATATTGTTTTATATATTACTGATTATAGAGCAGGCTCCCTCGCCATGAAGTAATGCCGCCGAACGACCTCTCTTCTGCGAAACGGGCGATGCGGGTTTGCTCATTCATTGCTGGATGGGGCACGCTGCGAACCCCGCGGCCATCATGCTCCTCGAACGTGTCGCGCTTAACGCAATTGCGTGACTAAACCGAAAACCGTTTGTTACGTCGCAATGTTACCGCGTGGTGACGGATTTCCGCGCAACGCACCTGCGGCGCACAGGCCACGGGCCGGCCCACGAGAAACCCGGTTGCGTTCACGCTGGGGCCCGATCAGGCGGCCGCCCGTTCATGTTCCGATCATGACCGGGGCGGACAGAGTTCGCCCGCTCGCCCTGACGACAGGAAAATCATCCCTGAAGGCCGCTCCGCCCTTTTCATTCAGGCCCGCGGAGCCGGACGCAGCGAACTTCGCTGATTTTATGCGTACAGGCGCTCGGCAAAATTGCCCAGCCCGGGGAGCAATCCCCGCTTGGGATCCAAATCGCGTTCGATCGCCGCCGTCCAAACCGTCAGATCGGGAACCGTTGCCTGGACGCGTTTCAATCCCGGGGCGCTGATCAAAAAGCTGAGCAACGAAACATCGGATGCGCCCGAACAACGGAGGAGATGCAGGGCGACGCTGGCGGAATGCCCCGTGCCCACGATTGGATCGAAGAGAATCACCCGCGCACTGTTCAAGGCCGGTGCATGGACAAGATGCAGGCGCGGCTCAAGCCGCTGATCGTGGCCGGCTCGCTCAAGACCGATCGTGCCAATCGACACGCCCGGAATGAATTCGGCGATGGCATGGGCCAGCCCCAGGCCATGGCGTGCAAGCGAAAGAAAAATCACCGGGGTCTCCAGCACGCGCCCGGCATGGGAATCCTCCGCAGTTTCGATCATCTCCTCGCGCGTCGGCAACGTGCGCGTGGCCTCGATCGTCAAGAAGACCAGCAGCTGGTTGCTGAACTGGCGAAACTGCTTGGGCGGAGTGTGCTTGTTGCGCAGCGCGGTAAGCGCGTGCTGGGCCACGGGATGCTCCGCCACATTGACCCTCACCGCCGGGGCGGCGTGGAATTCATCGAGAATGCCCCCCTCCGGCCGTCGGGAATCCGGTTCGCGCGCATCCGGGCGCTTGATGCCGCCTGCCTTTGACGAAGATGTGATCACCATGATGGAATTGAATTGTTCAGCAAGCGGGGCCGGCAGAGCGGCCAAGAAAGAGCACGCAGTCCAGAGAAAGATGCTCGTGCTGCCAGCGCATGACGGGAGGTTTAGCTTTGCCCGATTGGCGCGGTCAAGACACGCTTTCCCTGCCGGCAAAATGTTACACGAGCGTCGGCATTCCGTCACCATGCCCTAACGAATGTTACGCCCGGGTGATTTTTTCCAAACGGCGCAACAATAGACTTGCCCGTGGAGAAAGCACCGGTGCAGAGAGTCAAAACGCGGACACGGATTTCCCGCCGCTGCCTAGTGAAACGTCTGGCCAAACAATTTTTCTCCCGGCGCACCCGGTCGTCGCTTCGCTTCGATTGGCTTCGTTTTTGCGCACGCATCAAGCATCAGGGCCGGTCGGGCCGGACGCCTCCCTCCACCCGGCTGCACTTCGGCTGCGGCGGCCGGAAAATCCCCGGCTGGCTCAACGTGGATGTCGTGGGTTCGGAATTCGACATCGATCTGGCCGCGCCGCTGCCCTGGAAGGATGGCGTCTTTGATTGCATCGTGAGCCAGCAGGTGATCGAGCACCTCGAGATAGAGAGCGAAACCCTGCCGCTGTTCGGCGAACTGGCCCGGGTCAGCCGGCCGGGGGCGGAGTTCTGGGTGAGCTGTCCGGATCTGGCCAAAGTCTGCCGGGCCTATTTCGAGGACGACGGCTGCCAGTTGCTCGAGGACCGGCAGACCCGCTTTCCCCTGCCCTGGCCGGCGGGCATGCCCTACAGCCAGATGATCAATGTCATGTTTCACCAGGGCAATGAGCACAAGAACCTGTACGATTTTCCCCTGCTGAAATGGCTGCTGGAAAAACAGGGCTTCGCACAGGTCGAGCGGGTCAACGAGCCCCTGCTGCGCGCGCGATTCCCCGAGTTTCCCGAGCGCAACGATGATTTTCACGCCCTGTACGTCCGGGCCGTGAAGCGCTGAGGGCGGCCGCGGCGCACCGGCAGGCAAATCAACCGGCGGCCGTTTCCCGTGATTGTGCCAGGCTGGTAACGGAATGGCCGCGAACAGGTGAATTTTCAGGCCACGGGCCCCCGCTTCCTTGACCCGGGCAAAGCCGGGAGCCGACAGTGGATTCTCCCTATTTTGCATGCGATTTTCCTGCGTATCCATATTGTTGATACCATCGGCGTTTTTCGGCCCTGGCGTGGCCGCGGACACCGCCACGCCCGCCACCGGAGGCTCCGCCCCGCAGGCGATGGTTGCCGCCGCGGAACCGGCGGCACCGAAATTCAGCGCCACCCAGCTCGCCCGCGTGGGCGGGTGGATGCAGGCAATGGCGCCGGCGGCACCGCCCGCCGCGATCGCAGCCGCGACGCAGCATTTCCTGGAGGATCTGCAGTGGCAGCACCCGGACAAGCTGGACCTTCTGCTGACCGGAGATTTTCCGCGGCAGGATTTTGAATCAACGCTGCTGCGCAATCTCGCCGCGCAGCTGGCCGGAGCGCCGCAGGCCGCCTTGCGCGAAGAGCTCGCCCGCCGGCGGGTGCAGACGCTGCTCGCGTTCCAAGGCGGCGCCGCCCAGCCCACGGCCCAGGATGCGGCGGCATTGATCGAGAAATTAAAGGGCATCTCCCAGGTCTATTACCGACGGTTGCTCGAGGGCCGCATCGAGGATGAAGATCTGGTGCCGTTGCTCAAGGATGCGCGCCAGACGGGCACCGCCACCAGCCCGGCGGCGGCCATGCCCAAGGTGCTGACGGCCGCCGACATTCTGTCCGAATTTTCGCGCCACAATCAGACGGGCTCCGCCCTGGAGCACCTTCAGGCCTACACGATTGATGGCAGGCTCAAGCCTCCGGATGGCGGAGAGCAACATATCGTGCTGTTTAAGCTGCGGCCCGACCGCTTCCGGCTGCATGTGCTCACCGGGGAAAGCATGCGCTATTTGCTGGCCAGTGACGGCGCGCATTTCTGGCAGCAGACGCCCGGCGGCAAACCGCAGGACGTGGCCGCGGATTCGATTGGATCCCGGCGCTACCTCCGGGAGTTTGTGAATCCCTTGTTTGACCAGGAGAAGGACTATGCTTTTGAACGGCTCGCAGACGGAAGCCTGGACGGCCGGAAAACCTACCGCATCGCGGTGCGGCGGACCGACGGCTCGCAATATGTCGCCTGCATCGATCCCGACAGCTTTCATGAAATCGGCGGCGAATACCAGAATGGCGTGCGCGTGCGTTATTCGGATTTTCAGGCGATCGCGGGCTTCACCATGGCCTGTCGCGAGGAAACGGTCGACCGCGAGGGGCGCAAAGGTGTTTTTGAACTGACGCGGTTCACTGCAAATCCCGGCCTGGTCCAGGAGTTTTTCGACGAACCCGCGGAAGGTCGCGACCTGAGCTATTTTGCCTTCGAGCAGCTTTCAACGGGCGCTCCGGCGGTTCCCCAAGCCAAGAACTGATGCCAACGAAGCCCACCACCTCCCGACAGGCTGCGCCGAAGACCTATGTGTTCGGCTGCTTCTTCCTGCAACGCGATCCCGAACGGCAAACTTCGTTCCTGCGCGTTAATGCACGGCGGCTGGCAGCCGTGGCCGCAATCACCTTCCTCTTCGCCTACGGACTGGCTGCCTCCGCCGGCTACCTCTGGCTGCATCATGTACGAAAGATCGACCAGATCAGTTTCTCGCAGGTGGCGCTTTTCCGCTGGAAAAAAATCCGGCAGGGGATCGCCGCCCAGCAATTCGTCAAGGCAAAGGAGGGATTGGCGGCGAAGGAGTACCAACGCGCCTACGTCGCCTTTAACTCCGCCCTGCGCAATGATCCGGACAACGTCTCCGGGCGGTTATTGTTCGCGGATTTTCTGCAAGCAGCCGGTGCGGGGGATACGGCGGCCAAATTGCTGACCGATGGACTGGCGCGCGCGCCGGACAGCCGGGAGCTGATCGAGCGGACGTTCGACCTCCTGACGGCAACGAATCGTGACCGCGCCGCCCTCGCCCTGCTGCACGGACGGCTCACGCCGCAGTTCACGGGCCCGAACGGATCGCTGCTCCGCACGTTTGAAGTCCTCGCCACGCTGAATGCCGACGGTCCGGCCAAGGCCCACGCATTGCTCGACCAGTATTCCGACCTGCGGAAAAATAAATCGTCGTGGCCCGTGGTGGCCCGCGTGCAGTGGGAATCGCATGAACGGCTGGCGGCGATCGACACCCTTTCGGCCTTCACCAAGGCCCAGCCTGACAATTTTGCCGGCTATGCCCAACTGGTCGATTATCAGTCGGCAGCCGGGTTGATCCATGATGCGCGCCGGACAGCCGAGCTGGCCTGTGCAAATTTTCCGAAGGAAATCGCGCCGCGCATCCTGCGGATTGGCACGCTCGCGCCCACCCGGGCGGACGAGGTGCATCCGTGGGAGCAGGAGACCACCGCTTTTCTGCGCGAATTCGGAAACCGGCCGGAGGCCATCCTCATGCTGGGCAATCTGGCCGGCCGGAAAGGATGGGTGCCACTGGCCCGTCTCATGTACGAAGCCGGCGTCAGCCATCAGCAGAATTCCCGTTCACTGGCGCTCTGCTACAGCGATGCCTTGGTCTATAATCACAAATTTCAAGAGGCATCGCGCGTGCTGGCCGAGCTCGATCTGCAGGTGCAGGACGACAGTCAGTTTTCGCTCGGGCTCTGGCAGCGCCAGGTGGTGGTGGCCACCGCACTCGGAGCCCATGAAGACGCCCGCGAAACCGCGAGGCGCCTGGCCACGGCACTGGAACGCGATCCGGAAAAGCTCGAACTCTGCCGGCAGCGTTTCATCCAGCTGGGAATTCCGGAAGCGGTGGCCGAACTGACAAGCCCCTCGCCGATTGTGAAGACCACGGCACCGAAAAAAAGCTGAAGGGAACCATGCGCAAAAATCGAACCGTTCCCGGCAGCCACCAAGGCCCAAAATCCGTCCGGTCATCGGAAGGCCCGGCCCTGTCACCATCCCGTCACATGGCACTGACACAAATCGTTTTCGGAAGAGTCACTCAATCGACCATTGGTTGCGACGTTGGCTTGGTAGTTTGGGGCCGGAGTGGAGGAGTGTTTGCGTACGGCGGAAACCATTCCGCCACGTGACCGACTTCGCCCAAACAACCAATAACCTCTGAAATATCAGAACCAATGAAACGATTCAAATTAATCACGGCGGGCTCGCTCGCCTTGGCGTTCGCCAGCATGGCGTCCGCCCAAACCTTCGTAAAGCTCACGGGGTCCACGGCGTACCGTAAGGCGACTTACGATGCCATCGTCAAGAGCCTCAACACCCCCAAGGGTGCGGCCATTGGCGGCACCACGGCCGATTTCACCGGTGACGCGCAAGCCGTCATCACCGGCACGCTGAAATCCGGCCCCTCCGCTGGCCAGGCGGTCGTCATCCAAACCGCTTTTGGCGGTTCCGTCGGCGGCCTCAATGTCCTCACGCATGGGCTGACCACCATCCCCGGCACCTCGTTCGACTCGCTGCACACCTGGATCAGCTCCACGACGAACACCCTGACCCCGCTCACGGTGAACGGCGATGGAACGATCTCGGGTGCGACCATCCTGACCTCGGCGAACTTTGAAGGCGCCTCCACCGCCGACACCTCGATGTCCGATTCCTTCCAGAGCTCGAGCCCCTTCCCGACTCCGAGCCTCCTTGAAGAGAATCCCGCGGGCAATGGCGTGGGCGTGGTCCAGTTCTTCTGGGTCAAGGGTCTGCAAAGCCCCGACGTCCCGGCTGGCTCCTATAATGCCCTGACCAACATCTCGCCGCTGCAGGCCCAGCTGCTCCTCGCCGCCGGCGAGCTGCCGCTGTCGCTCTTCACCGGTGTGGCTTCGGACAGTTCAGTTGACGTCATCCTCCTCGGTCGCAACAACGACTCCGGCACGCGTTTGGATGCGGAAGCCGAACCCGGGTACGGCTTCGGCCAGCTCGAGAACCAGTACCAGACGGTCGGCAGCCCGATCACGAGCCTGGTCAACGTAGGTGACAACGGCTACGCCAGCGGCGGCACCCTTGCCACGGCGCTCAAGACCTCGATCACGGCAGGCACAGTGGACGACGCCGGCAACCCGTTCATCCTGGTTGGCTACCTTGGCAAGTCTGACAAGAACACCGCCGTCGCCGGTGGTGGCGTGGCCCTGAAATACGCCGGTTTCGACGGCACCGTCGATACCAACATCGAGAACGGCCAGTACACCTTCTGGGCCTATGAGCATGCTTACTACAAGAGCGGCCTCGGCACCGTGAAGCAGAATGCGATCAACCTGTACTCGAATGAGCTCCGGGTCACCGACGCAGTCCAGTCAGGCATCCTCCTCACCGCGATGGGCGTTTCCCGCAGCATCGAGGGCGGCCCGGTTTCTCCGTAACCCGAGCAATACAAACCTGAAAAACAAGAACCACAAAGCATAAGTATCACATGAAAAAGCTCCTCATCGCGGCCCTCCTCACGGCGGGTCTTTCCGGATCGGCCTTCGCGGCTGTTTCCTCTGACCTCATCCTCGGCTTCCGTGACACCTCGAATCCGGCCTCGAATTTGGAAATCGACCTCGGTCAGGTCTCCATCTTCGCGTCCCAGGCTTCCGGCACCACGGTCACCTACACCAACCTGCTCGGCCTTGGCGCCAATTCGGTCAGCTCGGTTTACGGCTCAGGCTGGAACACGAGCGACACCCTCCTCTGGGGCGTGGCGGGCTCCACCGGCACCACCACCAGCACCCGGACCCTGTATGCCACCAGCGTGGCGACCGGTTCGCTGCTCGATGGCACGGCTGATTCGTCCGCTTGGATTGCCCACAGCGCGACGTCGCAGTCCACCGCGGCGTCCAAGATCGGCACGCTCTACACCGGCCTCCCCTCCACGGTTGGCGTGCTCGCCACGAGCGCGACCAATTCCTGGAGTGGAACCGAAGGCGCCACGCCCGCGGCGTTCTCCACGTGGTCGAAAGTCCAGTTCGAAAACACCACGGATGTCGGCTCGGGCTATCTCGCGTCCGACCTCTATGAGCTGGCTCCGGCCAACAATGGCAACCCGGGCAACTTCCTGGGAACGTTTGCGATCTTCGGCAACGGCAACGTGACCTTCACGGCCGCCGGCGCCCTCGCTTCCATCCCCGAGCCCACGACCTACGCGGCCATTCTCGGCGCGGCGGCTCTGGGCTTCGTGATGCTGCGCCGCAAACAGGCCATCGTCTGATCACATAGATTCTTCGCCTTTGGAAGAATCGCTCCTCTGGCCGGTGACCGCTCTGTGCGGTCACCGGCTTTCCTCATCATGGTGGTCGGCCGCCGGCACCGCCATACGCCCTCAGAATTTGCACCAAAATTTCAGTTAACAATCCCAGCGCGCGGCCCGTCCGCCCATCCGGGGGCTGCGTTTTCATTTCTTGTCAGGCCTTTGTTTTCCTCACGCACAAGCCGTCGTCCTTTTTGCGCCATCCGCCGTGGCTTCTGCTCAAAACCGACCCGCGATCTTCCCCGGAAAAAACTGATCATGGCCGCGATCCTGGCATCGTTGATGACTTGGCTGGACACATTCGCGGCCGGCGCGGTTTCCGAGGCCGCGACCGGCGCAGCCGACACAGATAAGATGGAGCAGCCGACGCCGGCCGGGCCGGCAAACGAAACCCATCCCGCCGGTGAAGCCCCGCGCGCGGCCTCCCTTTTCATCCAGGAATATCAGGTCAAGGGCGCGCATCTGCTGTCCCGGATCGAGATCGAAGAGGCTGTTTATCCGTTTCTGGGCCCGGGCCGGACAAAGGACGATGTCGAACAGGCGCGCGTGGCGCTGGAAACGGCTTATCATGACAAAGGCTACCAGACCGTCACCGTGGAAATTCCGCCACAACAGGTGCGGGGTGGTATCGTCCTGCTGCATGTGATCGAAGCCCCCGTGGCCCGGCTGCGGGTCAAGGGCGCGCACTATTTCTCTCCTGCTCAGATCAAAGCGCAGGCACCTTCACTGGCCGAAGGCCGGGTGATCAATTTCAACGAAGTGCCCACGGACATCGTCGCCCTGAACCAGCTGCCGGACCGCCAGGTGACGCCCACCCTGAGTGCCGGGGCACAACCCGGCACGGTCGACGTCGATTTGACGGTGAAGGACTCCCCGCCGCTGCACGGGAGCCTGGAATTGAACAACCGTTACAGCGCCAACACCACCGCGCTCCGATTAAATGGCTCGGTCAGCGACAGCAATCTCTGGCAATTGGGACACACGCTCGGCCTGAGCTTCCAGGTGTCGCCGGAAAACTTCAACCAGGTGAAGGTCTTTTCGGGCTACTATCTCGTGCACGCGCAAAGCGTCGAGGGTCTGAGCCTGATGCTGCAAGGGACGAAGCAGGACAGCAACGTCTCCACGCTCGGCGGCGCCGCCGTGGCCGGACGGGGCGAAACGCTCGGCGCCCGGGCACTGCTGACTCTGCCTGCGGGAAAAAGTTTTTATCACTCACTCAGCCTGGGCCTGGACTACAAGCATTTCGACCAGGACATCATGATTGGCGCCAGTGAGATCGTCACGCCGATCACTTACTATCCCCTGAGCGCCAGTTATAGCGCGACCTGGCTGGGTCAGGGTCAGACAACCGCGCTCAATGCCGGCGTCACCCTCCATCTGCGCGGTACGGGCAGCTCCACGTCGACTTTCGATGCCAAACGTTTCAAGGCTGACGGTGGCTTCATCTACTTCCGGGGCGATCTCTCGCACACCCATGACCTGCCCGCCGGTCTTCAGCTCTTCGGCAAAGTGCAGGGCCAGATCTCAGACGAACCGCTGATCGACAGCGAGGAATTCAGCGGCGGCGGCCTCGACACGGCGCGCGGCTACCTCGAGGCCGAGGAAATCGGCGACAACGGCCTGTTTGGATCGCTGGAATTGCGCAGCCCTTCATTGTTGGGCTGGTTCGGCCAGGCAAAGGCCGGCGAATGGCGGGTTTACGCCTTTGGCGACGCCGGCCGCCTCACCATTAACGATCCCCTGCCCGAACAGGCCTCGCGTTTCGATCTGGCCAGCTTCGGCGCGGGCACGCGAATCCGGCTGGAGGATCATTTCAGCGGCTCGATCGACGCCGCCTTGCCGCTGACCAGCCAGTCGCAGACCAAAGCCCACGACCTGCGCCTCACCTTCCGCGCCGGGCTGGACTACTGATGGCTGCGCCGCACCGGAATTTTCCAATTCACCTGAACATCGAATGCCCACCGTGACCAAACACGCGAAGACAAATCTCCTGCCCCACCTGCTGATTGGCTGGCTGCTCCTGCTCGCCTGCGCCCGCCCGGCCCATGCGTGGTGGGATGGCGACTGGACGCTGCGCAAGAAAATCACCGTCGACCCGGGCGCCGCCGCCATCACCGATCCGATTGACCAGATGCCGGTGCTGATCCGGCTGCACGACGGCAATTTCCAGTTCACCGCGGCAAAGGACGACGGGAGCGACCTGCGCTTTGTCGCCGAGGATGACAAAACCCTGCTCCCTTATCACATCGAGAAATACGATTCGTTGCTCGATGAGGCCTTTGTCTGGGTGAAGGTTCCCGGCCTCAAGCCCGGCGCCAAGGCGAGCTTCTGGCTTTACTACGGCAACAGCGGCGGCAAGGCGGTGAAGGCCGACGATGCGAAAGGCACGTACGATGCGGATACCGTGCTCGTCTACCATTTCGCCGAACATGGGCAGCCGGCCAATGATTCCACGGCCGCGGGCAACAACGCCCAGAACGCCGGCCCGCCCGCCGACAGCGCGATGATCGGCACCGGGCTGCGGCTCGACGGAAAAAGCACGGTCGGGCTTCCCGCCTCACCCTCCCTTGAATGGAGCGAGGGCGGAACCATGACGTGGTCCGCGTGGGTCAAGTTCACGGCGCCGCAGCCGAATGCCGTGCTCTTCAGCCGCCGGGACGGCGGCAAGGTCTTTCTCATCGGCGCAAACAACGGCGTTCCCTTCGTCGAAGTAACCGATGCGGGCGCCCCGCAGCGCAGCGCCGCCGGCGCGCCGGTTGCGCCCAACAGCTGGCGGCATCTGGCCGTGGTCGCGGCCAGCTCGAAAATCACGCTCTATCTCGACGGCGAGCCGTATGCCACGCTAAGCGCCCCGCTGCCGGCCTTGAACAGTTCCGCCGTCATCGGTGGTACCAGCACGCCGGGATCGGCCGACGCCATGGCCGGAACCGCCGGCTTCATCGGCGAGCTGGACGAATTGGAAATTTCCAAAATCGCGCGGGCCGCCGGCTTCATCAAGCTCGCCGCCGTCGGCCAGGGCGCCGACGGGGCGGCCAAGCTGCTGACCCTCGGCGAGGATGAGCAGCCGAAAAGCTGGCTGCGCGGGCTTCGCACCGGCTACATCGGGATCATCATCGGCTCGCTCAGCATCGACGGCTGGGTGGTCATCGGCCTGCTGGGAGTCATGTCGGTCATCAGCTGGATCGTGATGGTCAACAAAATTTCCTACCTGAACCGGATCAGCAAGGGCAACGCCCTGTTCATGAAGGCGTGGAGCCATGTCGCCTCCGATCTCACGATGCTCGATGACGGCGACACGGAGAAGGTCCGGACGCTGGGCGGCCGGGTGGACCAGGCCGGCCAGAGGGAGCTGCGCAATGCCTCCATCTACCGCATCTACCACATCGGGGTTGAGGAAATCCGGCACCGCCTGGCCGCGGACACCAGCGTGGGCGCCCCCGGCGCAAGAAAAGGTCTGACCGGACGCTCCATCCAGGCCATCCGCGCCAGTCTCGACGGCGGCCTCGTGCGCGAGACCCAGAAGATCAACCGGCTGATCGTGCTGCTTACCATCTGCATTTCGGGCGGCCCCTTCCTCGGCCTCCTCGGCACCGTGGTGGGCGTCATGATCACCTTTGCCGCGGTGGCCGCCGCCGGCGACGTCAATGTCAACGCCATCGCGCCCGGCATCGCGGCCGCCCTCGCCGCCACCGTCGCCGGCCTGGCCGTCGCGATCCCCTCGCTCTTCGGCTACAATTACATCGTCTCCCGGGTCAAGGACACGACGGCCGACATGCACATCTTCATCGACGAGTTCGTGACCAAGATGGCCGAGTTCTACCGCGACCGCACCGAATAACGTATTCAACTTACAGATACAATTGCCATGCAAGTCCAGTCCGAAGACAAGCCGTACGACGACATCAACATCACCCCGATGCTGGACCTGGCCTATGTGCTGCTCGTCATCTTCATCCTCATGTGCACCGCCTCGGTCCAGGGCGTGAAGGTCAACCTGCCGAAGGCGAGCGCCGCGCCCAGCCTGGCCAAGCCGAAGACCAAGGCGATCACCGTCAACAACGAGGGAAAGATATTTTTGGATACGGTCCCGGTCACCCTGCAGGAGCTGGAGCAGCGCCTCGCGCAGCAGAAGGCGCAGACGCCCGACTTCCCAGTCGTGATCAAGGGCGACAGCCTCACCCAGTACCAGGGCGTCATGGATGTGCTCGATGTGCTCGGGCGCCTGAACATCACCCAGGTCGGCCTCGCGACCAAGACCAGAAAGTGACGCCGCCGCCAGCCATGCACCGGACATGAGCCACCACGACGATCACGACGAACGGAGTTTCTTCCAGCGCCATCGCCTCGCGATGGGCGCGGGTTTCATCGTGGTGATCGCCGTCGTGGTGCTGGCGAAGCAGATATTTTCCGGCCACGGCGCGCCACCGCGCCGGGAGCAGGAGATCACCATGGTCAAACTGGCCCCCCCGCCGCCTCCCCCACCACCCCCGCCGCCTCCTCCCCAGCAGACGCCGCCGGAGGAAAAAATGATCGACCAGACGCCGGTCGCCGAACCGGAGCCCAAGCCGGATGAGAAGCCCGCGCCTCCGTCGCCTTCGCTCGGCACCAACATCAAGGGCGACGGGCCGGCCGATGGTTTCGGTCTCAGCGGCTCGAATGGCAACGGCCTGCTCGGGGGTGGCACCAAAGGCGGCGGCAGCCGCTGGGGCTGGTACGCCAGCGAGGTGCAGACGAAAATCCGGGAGGCCCTGCTCAAAAATCCGCGCACCCGCAGCATTGCTTTTCAGGGCCAGATCCGCGTCCGGTTCGACGCGACGGGCCGGGCGGTTCACGTCAGCCTGCAGGGCTCGGCCGATCCCGCGGACAAGGATGCCCTCAGCGACGAAATTCTGGCCAACGTTCAATCGGATGAGCCGCCGCCGCAAGGCATGCCCATGCCGCTCGTCATCCGCCTCACCATGCAGCGGCCAAACTAAAATTTTTATCAGTCACCCTATGTTCTGCGAAAAATACGCTCTCTGCCGCCCGTCCATCCTGCTGCTCGCCTCTTTGTGCGCGACCGCAGCCTTGCCGTTGCTCGCGGCCGATCCGCCGGTGCCAGCGGCCGCGACGCCCGTCGGCCAGGCTCCCTTCTCGGAGAACGCAACGATCAATCTCATCAATCTTCTTGTGGAACGCGGACTGATCACCCGGAAAGACGCGGACAAGCTGATCAAGCAGGCCGAGGATGAAGCGGCGGAAGCGCGCGCGCAGGCTGCCGCCACCCAGCTGGTCCTGGCCCAGGCCGCCCAGGTCGAGGCGGCCGAGGCCCAGATTGCGCGGCAGCAGACGGCGGTGGCCCAGGCCGAGCCAGCCCCCGCTCCCACCGCGGACGACACCGTGCGCGTCACCTATGTCCCGGAGATCGTCAAGGCGCAGCTGCGCGATGAAATCAAACAAGAGGTCATGACGCAGGCCCGCCAGGAAAACTGGGCGGCCCCGCGCACCCTTCCCTCCTGGGTGTCGCGCTTCACCCCCTTTGGCGACATCCGCATCCGCTATGACGGAAATTATTATCCCACCGGCAACCTCACGGGCTTCAGCAGCAGTTATTGGAATTATAACGCGATCAACACTTCCAGCACGCCATTTGATTACACGGCGGTGGCCAATCCGCCGTTTCCGAATGTCGACCAGACTCGCAACCGGCTGCGGCTGCGCGCCCGGCTGGGCACGGCCGTCGACCTGGGCGAGAATTTCACCGCCGGCCTGCGTCTCGCCACCGGCGAAAACAATTCCCCCGTGACCGAAAACCAGTCACTCGGCGCGGCCAACTCCGCGCAGGGCGGAAATTTCAGCAAATACGCCATCTGGCTCGACCGCGCCTTTCTCAAGTACGAAGCGGGCGGTCAACCGGACAAGGACCTCGCCGTCACCGTGGGCCGCTTCGACAATCCTTTCTTCGCCACGAGCATCATCTGGGCCGACGACCTCGGTTTCGACGGCGCCGTCGTGCAGGGAAAATATCCGCTCGATGAGGACGTGACGCCGTTCTTCGCCGCCGGTGCTTTTCCCGTCTTCAACACCGACTTCAACTTCTCCACCAACCAGCCGACGAAATTCAAAAGCGAGGACAAGTGGCTCTACGGCGGCCAGCTCGGCTTCACCTGGGAAATCAGCCAGGACTTCAGCCTCAAGGCCGGATCCGCCTATTATTACTACCAGGACATCGAGGGGAAGGTATCCGAGCCCTTTATTCCCGTCACGGCGCAGGACGCCGGCAGCACCGACGATACCCGCCCCGCCTTCGCCCAAAGGGGCAACACCTACATCGCGCTGCGCAATATCATCCCCGATGCCACCTTCAACAATAGCGGCAACACCAACCAGTGGCAGTATTTCGGCCTCGCCACCCCTTTCCACGATTTTGCCCTCACCACACGGCTCGATTACAATCATTTCGAGCCCTTTCAAGTCTCACTCTCCGGCGAATACGTGAAGAATCTCGCCTTCAACCGCAGCGCGATCGAGCGGAACGGGCCGCCGCGCCTCATGGGCCCCGTGAACAATAACTCGTCCGACGGCGATGCCTTTGGCGGCGGCAGCAACGCCTGGATTGTGAACTTGAAACTGGGCCAGGCGGCCCTCGAAAAGCGGTGGGACTGGAATTTCGGTCTGAGCTATCGCCGCGTCGAATCCGATTCGGTGGTCGACGGCTTCTGCGATTCCGATTTCGGCGGCGGCGGCACCAATCTCAAAGGCTACACCTTCGGCGGAAATCTGGCTCTTTCCTCCCGCGTCTCGCTCGGCCTCCGCTGGATGAGCGCGGACGCCATCGCCGGCCCCCCCTTCAAGAACGACACCCTGCAATTCGACATCAACGGCAAATTATGACCACGCTCCGGAACTTATCCGTTCTTTTCATCCTTGGCCTGCTGCCCGCGCTGACGGGTGCCGTGCTCAGGGCGGCCGACTCATCCGATGCCGAGACGCATTTGCGCGAAACCCTCCGCAACACAGTGCTCCAGCTGCGCGATGCCCAGAACCAGCTTGCCGCCCTTCAGACCGCCCAGGCCGAAAGCGACCAGCAAAACAAAGCACTGACCGAACAGATTGCGCTGCTGAAGAAACACGCCACCGACGACAAGGCGGCGGCGGACAAGACCATCGCCGGGCTCGGGGTCAAGGTCGCCGACCAGAGCGCGGAAATCGCGCAGTTCAAGGAGTCTCTCGAAAAATGGAAGGTTGCGTACGGCCAGGCCGCCGATGTCGCGCGCGCCGAGCAGACGCAGCGCGCCAAGCTGGCGGACGACAACCTCGTGTTCGAGCGGCGCGTGACCTACCTCGAAACCAAGAACGTGGCGTTGTTCAACCTTGGGAATGAAATCCTGACCCGCTACGAAGAATTCAGCCTCGGGAATGCCCTCGCCGCCAAGGAACCGTTTGTCGGCGTGACGCGCGTCAAGCTGGAGAACCTCGTCCAGGATTATCAGGACAAGCTGCTCGATCAAAAAGCCACGCCGTGAATCAATCCGGTTAACCCCTGATGCACCATCACCGTGATTGTCGCTGAGACCGGATATTTTCTGGCCTTGGGCGATCGAACCCCGGCGGTCGCGAAGTACACCGCGGCCGATCCGGAATTCTAATCAGCGAATCGAGGAGCCGCAAACCATGCTCATCGCTGCCATTCCTTGTTTGCGGGCTTCCTGCTTAAATTTCCCGGATTCCGGCAGCATTGTTACAGCGCGGTGACTAATCTGCCGCGAACAGGTGAAATTCCTGCATGGCCGGCCGCCTCTCTTGACCCTCCCTGCCTGGTGGAAAATTGTGGTTTTGCAGACCGTTCATGCGTCGATAGGGTATCCATATTTTTGATACAAATTGGGCCTTTCACCTGCGCGCGGCCGGGGGACTCGTCGCTTTACCATGTTCAGGAAACCCAACTTGCCGTTCGGCTCGGGCGCTCTCTCAACCGCCCTTGGTCTCCTTGTGATTTTGGCCGCAGGCTCCGCCGCCGAAGCCGGTGAAATTTCAAGGGGCGGCTTTTCCGGCGCCCCCGCGGCTGGAGTGTCGCCCGGCGGAGCCAGCGCAGCGCTGGTGCCGGCCCCGGGCACGACCAGTGCAAAGGACGTGCTGGCGCGGACAACCCAGGCCTTGCAAGCGGTGCAAAGCATGCAGGCCGCGGCGCGGGCCCTTGCTCTCGCCGGGCCGGATCACCTGCGGCCGGGTCTGCCGGACGTGCCGGACGGCCTCGCGGCCGGCGGCCTGCAAGTGGCCCTGCACGTGCCGGCCAACCTCGCCAGTCCCCTCGCCGGCGAGGACCCCACGCTCTGGCAGGGCGCCAGCCTGCCGCAACAGTCGGCCGCGAACGGCCAGACCACCGTCACAATCACGCAGACCGCCCAGCAGGCACTTTTGAACTGGCAGACTTTCAACGTCGGCCGGCACACCACACTCAACTTCGACCAGAGCGCTGGCGGCGACAATGTGGGCCAGTGGGTCGCCTTCAACAAAATCGGGCCCGATAGCGCACCCTCGCAGATCCTCGGAAATATCAACGCACAGGGACAGGTGTATGTGATAAATCCCAACGGCATCATTTTCGGCGGCTCTTCCCAGGTGAATGTCCACGCCCTGGTCGCCTCCACCCTGCCGATCAACGACAACCTTGTTCAGAACGGGCTGCTCAACAACCCGGATTCGCAGTTTCTGTTTTCAGCGCTGCCGATCCCGGCCGGAAGCAACGGCACCCCGGCCTTCAACCCCGCACTGCCGTCGAGCGGCCAGCTCGGAAACATCGAAGTCCAGCCCGGGGCCCTTCTCTCCGCGCCGACCACACCCGACCATGTCGGCGGCCGCATCGCCCTGATCGGGCCGAATGTAAGCAACGGCGGCACGATCTCGACCCCCGACGGCCAGGCCATCCTCGCGGCGGGCCTGCAAATCGGGCTGGCCGCGCACAACACCAACGATCCCACCCTGCGCGGCCTGGATGCATATGTCGGCGAGGTATCCGATGCATCGCTGCCCAGCCAACCCGCGGCCGGCGTGGCGGTCAACGCCGGGACCGCGGCCGATGGCAGCGCCGCGATGGGGCTGATCGATGCGCCGCGCGCCAATGTCACCATGACGGGCAAGGAGGTCGACCAGTCCGGCGTCATCGACAGCTCCACTTCGGTGGCCTTTAACGGCCGGGTTGATCTGCTGGCGGATTACAATGCGGTGAGCAACGCAGCTTTCGATCCGACAAATGCGACTTCGCAGCCGTTTTTTGTGCAGTCGGCTGGCACCGTCACACTGGGCTCCGGCAGCGTGACCCAGATTTTGCCCGAGCTTTCGAGTACGGATCGCACGGTAGGCACCCAGCTGGCGCTGCCGTCCCAGGTCAATCTGCAGGGACAGGTCATCCATCTGGCCTCGAATGCCGTGATTCTCGCCCCGAATGCCTCCCCGCCATCAGACTCAACCAAACCCGCGCTCGGCCTGGGCGGCGATCCGCTCAAGGCCGGCGTTACGATCAATGCCGGAAACTGGTTTGCCCGATCCAGCAACCCGGCCGACGGATACGATCTTTTTAACACCAGCGGCCAGATCTATCTCGATCCCAACGCAACAATCGATGTCTCCGGCTCAACCGATGTGGCCGCGCCGGTTTCGGAAAACATCGTCGCTGTGCAGTTGCGGGGGGCCGAACTGGCCGATTCGCCCCTGCAACGCGACGGTGCACTGCGCGGCCAGACCATCGACGTCGATATCCGGCAAACCGGAACCTACAATGGGCAGGGCTGGGTGGGCACACCCCTCGCCGATACGTCAGGTTATATCGGCCTCATCCAGCGCACGGTGGGCGAATTGACGACGGCGGGTGGCACCGTGGCGCTCAATGCCGGCGGCTCGGTCGTCATGCAGCCCGGCGCCATGATCAACGTGTCGGGCGGCTCGATCGATTATCAAGCCGGCGTGGTCCAGACTTCCCAGGTCGTGGCCGGAGGGCATATCATGGACATCTCGCAAGCCACGCCCGATCTGGTCTATGGCGGCATCTACACCGGCACCTCGACCGTTACCGACGCGAAATGGGGCGTCACAGAAACTTTCACCAGTCCGGTGCTCCTGAGCGGCGCCCATTTCGAACAAGGCTACACCCAGGGGGGAAATGGCGGCACGCTCTCCATCACCGCGCCCTCCATGGCACTCGATGGCACTTTGCTCGGCAACACGGTCTCGGGCCCATGGCAGCGCACAAATCCGGCGCTATCCAGCACCTTGTCCTTGGCCTTTCAGGCGCAGGACCCAACTTATGCCGGCTTTCCTTTCTTCTCCCCGACTCCACCGGCTATTTTCATCCAGCCGGACACCAGCCTGCCTCCGGCCGGCTCCTTCACCCTCGATTCTTCGGGCAATCCTTCACCGCTGCCTGTGAACCGCCAGACCGAGGTCGATCTGTCGCCAGACCTCGTCAATAAAAACGGCTTCGGGAATCTCTTCATCGATAACCGGGATGGCAATATCACCGTCCCGGCCGGCAGCGACCTCACCGCCGCACCTGGCGGTTCGATCACATTGAACGCGGACAATCTCGACCTTGAAGGCCGGCTGACCGCGCCGGGCGGAAGCTTGAGCCTCGGCGCTTATGATATCTCGCCATCCACCGTAAATGCGCTGAACAGCACCGACGGACCGACTCCACCCGCCGCGGCCGGCCGCGGCAGCTTCACGCTGGGCGCCGGAGCCGCCTTGAGCACCGCCGGTCTGATCGTCGATGATCGCTCCAGCTCGCCTTCCTCCGACAGCCTGCCGCTGGTGACCAAAGGCGGAACGATCACAATCAGCAGCTTCACCGCCGATCTCCAGGAGGGCAGTTCACTCGATGTTTCCGGTGGAGTCGCCGTCAGCGCAACCGGCAAGCCCACCTATGGCCAGGGTGGCGCCATCAGCATCAGCGCGGGTCAGGATTTGACCATACCCTCGGTCCTTTACGCACCCACCGGTCCCGACGCGCCGGCCCTGACACTCGGCGCAAGCCTCGCCGGATATTCGGGCGGCACGGGCGGCGCGCTCAATCTTCTGGCGCCGCTGATTCAAATCGGCGGAACGGCCTTGCTGAACGGCGACACCAGCGGGAACACCTTGTGGCTGAATGCAACGGCTTCCGATGGCAGTCTTTTGAAGCCCGACTTCTTCAGCCAGGGTGGCTTCAGCAGCTTCAGTCTGACCGGCCTTGGCGCCACAACCACTTTGGCCAATCAGTATCTTCCCGCCATCTATATTGCGCCCAATACCAATATCGCACCATTGGTGAAAAATTGGCTGATCAGATCAGATGCGGCGGCTAGCAACGATATAGTGCTGACGCCAACTTTGCAGCCAGCGGGTGTGCGTACGCCAATCAATCTCGCCTTCAAAACACTGCCGGCTGGCGTGACTGATTTTTTCAATAGCACTCTATTGATTCGCGGCGACATAGTGATGCAAGCGGGCGCCACCATTAAAACCGATCCGCAGATCGATCCTACCCACGGCGTCGCCTTCGCAGGCAATACCGTGACCGTACTGGGAACAATCGTCGCACCAGGCGGCACAATCTCAATCAAAGGCGGCAGTTCGACCATCATTAGCACCGCGGCTCCTCAACAAGCTCTTCCGACGGTGGACCTCGGTCCATCGAGCGTGTTGGATGCAAGCGGCACAACAGTATTAACGCCTGATACCACTGGACGGAGCCTTCACACCGGCACGGTGCTGGCGGGAGGCAATATTGCCGTTTCCGGCAATATCGTGGCAGAGGGCGGCGCCATTCTGGATGTCTCCGGCGCAAGCGATGTCCTCGATCTTCCCGTGTCTTATGGCACGGCCAGCGCATCACTCAGCCCCACCACAAGCGCCCCGGTCATGTCCACCCGAGTCGACAGCAATGGAGGCAAGATCACGCTAAATGGAGCGGAAGAGCTGTTCACGGATGCCACCTTGGAAGGTGCGGCCGGCGGACCCTCGGCCGCCGGCGGTAACCTGACCATTTCTTCGGGCGATTTTCGCATCGCCGGCGCCGCTCCGGCTCCGGCGGAGACGGCTTTGACCGTGCAGCAAAGCGGACCCACCATTCCCGCCTCCTACACCGCCACCGGGCAGGCCGTGATCGGCAATGCGGTCAACCTCACCAATCCGGAAACGGGGCACTTTGCCGCCGATAGCTTCAACGCGAGCGGCTTTGATTCGCTCACCTTGAAAACCATCCAGTCCGGCGGTGATGGCGGCGCCCTCCAATTCTCCGGCCCGGTCACCCTCCAGGCCCGCCGCAGCCTGACCATCGGCAATGGCGGCGTCATCTCCGCCGATTCCCCTGTGAGCCTGATCGCACCGTACGTCGCGATCGGCGGACCCTTCCAATTACCGCAGCCGCCTTCAGGCACTCCGGACACCCTGACCGGAAATATCGCGCCCCATTATGGGGCCGGCGCGCTCGCCGTCACCGCTTCCGACCTCATCGACATTGGCAACCTGTCCCTCCAGAACATCGGCACGGCGAGTTTCCATGCGCCCACGGGCGATATTCGCGGCGACGGCACTCTCGATGTGGATGGCAATGTCACGCTGCAGGCGGGCCAGGTTTATGCGCCGACAGCGGTTGATTTCACCATCGCCGCCTACAATGACCAATCCGGCGGCACGGCTCCCAGCAGCAGTGGCTATGGCTCGATCACGATCGCGGCCGGTCAGGCTAGCCGGCCGTTGCCGCTTTCCGCCGGCGGCACACTGGGCCTCTATGCCCCAACCATCACCCAAGACGGAATTTTGCGCGCACCGATCGGCACGATCAACCTCGGCCGCAACAATTCGAGCCCGGGAGATCTTCTCACCGGCCAGCCTCTTCCTTCGACCCAGCAACTCACGCTGGCGCCCGGCAGCGTCACCTCCGTGTCGGCGGTGGATCCCATGACCGGACAGGATTTGACCATTCCCTATGGCATCATTCTTAACGGCACCTCCTGGATTGATCCAACCGGCACGGATATCACGGTTACCGGGAACGGCGGGGCGGGCGCAGGCGTGCCGGCCAAGGCCGTCAATATCACAGCGGCAAAGGTGGACGATGAAGCCGGCTCCACGATCGATCTCAGCGGGGGCGGCGATCTCTATGCCTATCGCTGGGTCACCGGCACGGGGGGGACCAAGGATATTCTTGGCTCGTCGTCGGGCTTCGCGGTCATTCCCGGCTACGCGGCCGACTACGCCCCGTTTGCTCCCTATAATAATAGCAGCAGTAATTTCATCTCCCCTGATCCCAGCGATAGCACAAAAACAATTACCGACACGGGATACACCAACAGCGCGCTGTCCGTTGGCGATCAAATCTACCTCGGCGCCAGCAACGGCCTGCCGGCCGGAGTCTACACGTTGCTGCCCGCACGCTACGCGCTGCTGCCAGGCGCTTTTCTCATCATTCCGAAAGGCGGCGCTCCCACCGGCACGGTGGCACGGCCCGATGGATCGAGCCTCGTCTCGGGCTACCAGTTCAACTCCCTCAATTCCGCACGGACGGGGTCGCCACTGTTTACCTCCTTCGAAGTTGCGCCCCAGTCGGTCGTGCGAACGCGCGCCGAATACGACGACTCCTTTGCCAACAATTTCTTAAGCCAGAGCGCACAGGCCCAGAATCTGGCAATACCGCGCCTTCCGCTCGATGCCGGCCAGTTGGTGCTGGCCGCGACCCAGGCCATGAACATCGAAGGCTCGCTCACCGCACCGGCGCCAGCCGGCGGCCGCGGCAGCCTGGTCGATATCAGCAGCCCGATTGACATCTTGATTGCCGCTCCGGGTGTCACCGACCCGAACCGCCTGGTTCTCGATTCATCCGGGCTCAGCCATTTCGGCGCCGACAGCCTGCTGATCGGCGGTATCCGCCAGACTGGAATCAACGGGACGACGGTCACGGTCACGACCAACAACCTGACGGTCGATAATGCCGGCACGCCGCTGGCCGGACCGGATATTATCCTGACCGCAAACCAGAATCTGACCCTTGCTCCCGGCGCCGAGGTGGAGCAAGGCACCCGCACGCTATCCGGTCCGGCCGAAACGCTCCTGCTCGGCAAGGTCGATTCGAGCAATAATGTCCTGGTGAGTGGCGATGGCACACTCCTGCGAGTCAGCAGCGATCCCGCGGCGCAAATTGTCCGTTCAGGCGTGGATTCATCCATAGCTCCACAAATGACCATTGGAGCGGGGGCAAAAATTAACGGCGCAAGCGTGACACTCGATTCGACCAGCGCCACCGCGCTCGATCCAGCTGCCACACTGGGCGGCCAGGCCATCATTCTCGACAGCGGGCAAATCAGCCTGCAGCTCGGCACCAGCGGCAACCCGCAAGGTTTGGTGCTGTCGAGCGAAACACTGCAAACGCTGCAGAATGCCGCGACTTCGCTATCGCTGTTGAGCTATTCCTCGATCGATATTTACGGAGCCGGCCAGGTCGGCGCGCTCGATTCCGCCGGGCAACCCGCATTTGCAAGTCTGGCGCTCCACGCCGGCGAAATCCGCGGCTTCAACGCCGGAGGCGGCAGCGTGACTTTTTCCGCGCAGAACATCCTCCTCGACAACCGCCCGAACGGGGCTGGTTTCGGAGCGGTGATCGCGCCGAATGGCACCCTCGTCTTCAACGCCGGCACCCTCCAGCTGGGAGCCGGTCAACTCGATGTGGACCAGTACGCGAAAGTTTCCTTGAACGCGTCCCATGGCATTCTCATGCAAGGCGCAGGCGACCTGACCGCACAAGGAGATCTGAATTTCACCGCGCCGGTGATCACCGGCGCCAGCGCGGCCAGTCAAAAGATCACCGCCGGCGGCGCCCTGACGCTGCAGTCAACAGGGACAACCTCCATGGCAACTCCCGGTCTGGGCGCCAGCCTGACTTTGCAAGGCGCCAGCATCACGGATAACAGTTCTATTTTACTGCCCAGCGGATCCCTGGCCCTGCACGCCACGGGCGGGGATGTCTCGGTGGGCGGCTCGCTTGATGTCAGCGGCACGGCGCAAACCTTCTTCGACTCGATCAAATACACGAATGGCGGCCAGATCAGCCTGACCTCGGATACCGGCAGCATCATTTTGGACGCCGGCAGCACCGTCAACGTCGCAGCCCAGTCCGGGGCAGGCAATGCCGGCAGCCTGTCCATCAACGCATCGAATGGCAGCTTCACTAATGACGGTACTTTGGCGGCCCAAGGCGGCGCGGGCGGCCAGAACGGAACGTTTGCTCTCGACGTCGGCCGCCTTCCAGGCGGGAGCCTCGGCTCGCTCAGCGACAAGCTTTTCAACGGAGGTTTCACGCAGTCGTTGTCCATTCGCGACCGGACCGACCCCCTGGTCACCATCGACGGCCCGACAACGGCCCATGCCTTCAATCTTTCGGCCGACCAGGGTTCGATCGACATTGCCGGAACAGGCGTGATCAATGCTAGCGGCGCAACCGGCGGCACCATCGGCCTTGAGGCGTCTGGCAGCATCACGCTGTTGCCCGGCTCGCTCCTGACCGCCGCGGGACAAAATTTCGATGATGCCGGCGAGGGCGGGGCGATCTCACTCGAAGCCGGCTCATACGAAGCGGGCACCGGGGTGAACACCAGTGCGATCGTCGACATCCAATCCGGCGCAAAAATCGACCTGTCGGTCGCGAGCAATACCCCCGCAAGCGCCGGTCTCGGTGACTTCGCCGGCACACTGCACCTGCGCGAGTCGCAGGCGGCCTTCGGCACAGGCGCCCAATTCAGTTCGCTCGGCAGTAGCGTCAATGGCGCCTCAAGCATCGTGCTCGAGGGCTTCCAGGTTTACGATCTGTCCGGCACCAATGGAGCGAGTTCCACGAATGGAGCCATCACCAGCATCGGGTCCGGCGGCGTCATCGACAGCACGGTCGAGAACGCCATCAAGAGCAATGGCACCGCCTTCGCCAATAACATCAACCCGGCATTGCCCGGCAACGCCCTCTTCCACGTCGAGCCCGGCGCCGAGATCATCAACCAGGGCACGGCCACGAATACCATCGCGACCCTCTACTCGAGTAATGCCACCAGCGGCAGCTCCATCGCCATCAGCGTGCCCAAGGCCAGCACCATCACCCTCCCGGTGCCCGGCGGAATTTTTGCCGGCGACACGATCAAGCTCTCCGGCACCAATCTTTCCTTCACCGTTAATTTTGCGGACGGCAGCGCCCCGGTGACGGTCGGCAGCGGCGGGACCTTCACCGCCGATGCACGGCTGGTAAAATCGATCGCTTTTCAGAACACCTCCGCGACCACCGTGAGAACCGGCACGCTTTTGTTCTCCGCGGGCAGCGTTCCGGTGGCGGTGATTGTTCCCGCCGGCCTCACCCCCACGCTGAGCAATAACAATACGACGAAAATCACGACCGCCGCCGGCGACCTCACCCTGGCCAATACCTGGGATCTCTCGACCTATCGCTTCGGCCCGAATCAGGAGCCGGGCATCCTGACCCTGCGGGCCCAAGGCAACCTGGTCTTCAATTTCGACGCCAGCCTCAGTGATGGCTTCGATCCCTCCAACCCGGTCGACGCGGGCAATCCGTTGTGGACCGCCCAGCTGCTGCCGGCCGGTTCGCGCTCCTGGTCCTACCAGCTGGCGGCCGGAGCCGACTATGGCGCAGCCGATGCCTTGCGGGTCCAGCCTTTGGCCGCGCTCGGCTCCACGTCGGGCTCGCTCCTGCTCGGGCAGGGTAGCGCCGTTCTCACCACCCCCGCCAGCCAGGCTAAAACCACGCGGGCTTTGTTGATCCCCTTGAATTATCAGGTGATCCGCACCGGCACAGGCGACATCGACATTTCCGCCGGTCGCGACGTGCAGTTGCTTAATTCACTGGCCACGATCTATACGGCCGGCACGGCAGCGGTCCCGTTGGCCGGCTTCGACCTGCCAAATGCATCCTACACCAACAAAGGGGTGGGCCCGGTGCAGCAGTCCTCAACCACGGCCAATCCTTATGCGCCGCAGTATAGTTTGAACGGGGGCAACGTGACCATCTCGGCGCAAAATGACATTGCGCACCTGAATGCCGACGGGACGCCGGACTCTTCCAAGGAAATGCCCACCAACTGGCTGTATCGTCGCGGCGATGTCGACTCAAGCGGCCTGTTCGGAACCGTGAAAACAAGCGCCGCGGCCTCCCAGGTGGCTTCGACCTCCTGGTGGATCGATTTCAGCAATTTCTTCGAAGGCATCGGCGCCCTGGGTGGAGGCAATGTCACCCTTACGGCCGGGCACGATGTCAGCAACGTCGATGCGGTCGTGCCGACCAATGCCCGGATGCCGGGCAAGGATTCCGGCGGAAACCCCATCGCCCCGAGCGCCTCCAGCCTGGTCGAGCTCGGTGGCGGCGATCTGCAGGTGAACGCCAGCCACGACATCGACGGCGGTGTTTATTATGTTGAGCGGGGAACCGGAACCCTCGATGCCGGCGGCAGCATCCATACAAATGCGACGCGCTCGACCCTGTCGGTGACGGATGCCACGGCGTTGAATGGCGCGTCCGATCCGACCACCTGGCTGCCGACCACCCTCTTTCTCGGCCAGGGCCGCTTCGACGTTTCCGCCGGCGGCGACATCCTGCTCGGTTCAGTCGCCAATCCCTTTCTCCTGCCCCAGGGAATCAACAACGGCTACTTCCTGAAGACCTATTTTTCCACCCTTGCTCCGACCGATGCCCTGAGCGTAAGTTCACTCGATGGCGACGTGACCTTCCATGAAGGCACAGCGGATGTTTCGGACGGCTCCCTCGCCGGCTGGTATGCCAATATCCTGGTGAACACCACCGGGACACTCGCAGCCAACAGCCAGCCCTGGCTGCGGCTGGTCGAGACCGGCCGGGCGCTGAATGGACTCTTCACGCCGGCCGCGACCCTCCTGCCGGGCACGCTCAAGGTAACCGCCTTTTCAGGCGACATCAATTTTGTGAATGACCTCACCCTCTCGCCCTCGGCGACGGGAACGCTTGATCTCGTCGCGACCGGATCGCTCAACGGACTCCAGCCATCCAACCTGCAGAATGACACCATGGTGCATGACGACAGCAGCAATCCCTACGTTTGGAGTCCGGGCACGATCAATTTTTCCGATGCCGATCCCGGCCGGATTCCGGGGCCCGACTCGCCCCACGGTCTGCCGACGGCGCTGGCCGTGACGCCTGTGACCTCGGATCCGACGCCAAGCATCACGGTTCTCTCCACCGATACGGGCGCCACCAGCGGCCCAAACGCCGTGCTGCAAACCAAACAGGCGCTGCATGCCGGTGTTCCGCTCGACCCAGGCGATCCCAATTCCCCCCTTGGCCCGCTGCATGCCGGTGATACGACCGGGCCGGCCCATCTCTATGCGTTGGATGGAAACATTTCCGGGCTCACCTTGTTCTCGGCCAAAGCGGCGCAGATCGTAGCCGGAAGCGATATCACCGATGTCGGACTTTATTTGCAGAATGCACAGGCGAATGATGTCAGCGTGGTCTCGGCCGGTCGCGATATTGTCGCTTACAATCTGAATTCGCCCTTGCGTCTGGCCGCACAAACACCCGGCAACACCCTGCCCTCCGATTCGCAGCAGACCGGCGACATCCAGATCAGCGGGCCGGGCACGCTCGAAGTGCTCGCCGGGCGAAACCTCGACCTCGGGGCAGCCGTTGACCAGCTGGTGCCCGATGGCACCCAGGTGGGCATCTCCAGTGTTGGCAACACCCGCAACCCCTATCTGCCGTTTGCCGGAGCCGATGTCATTGTCGGGGCGGGCATCGGGGACGCCGCCGCCGGGCTCGATCGCAGTCCACTCGATTTCCCGAGTCTTATCGCACAATTCATAAATCCGGCGAGCGGCGGCGCCGAAGCCGCCCGTTACCTTCCGGTGCTGGGCCCGATGCTCGGCCTGACCGGCGCCAGCGATTCGCAAATCTGGAACGCCTTCACCGGATTGCCGGCGGAACAGGAGGATAGCCTGGCCCTGGACGTTCTCTTCCTCGTGCTGCGCGACGCGGGACGCGACCACAATAATCCCGCCAGCCCGAACTTTGGCAATTACGACACTGGCTTCGCCGCGATCGCATCCCTCTTCCCCAGCAATGCCTGGCAGGGTGACATTTCGCTCTCTTCGCGCGAGATCCGGACCACGAATGGCGGCGGAATCAGCCTTTTCGCGCCGGGCGGCGGACTTTCACTCGGCCACGATTTGAAACCGCAGGACAGCGGTCCTCCCCCCGGCATCGTCACCGAACACGGTGGAGACATTTCGATTTTTACCCGGGACAGTGTTGAGGTCGGCGTTTCACGCATCTTCACCCTGCGCGGTGGCAACGAGATCATCTGGTCCTCCGACGGAAATATCGCCGCCGGATCATCGTCGAAAACCGTGCAGTCGGCGCCCCCCACCCGCGTGCTCATCGATCCGCAGAGCGGTGACGTCAAGACCGACCTCGCCGGGCTGGCCACGGGCGGCGGTATCGGAGTTTTGGATACGGTTTCGGACGTGCCGGCCGGCGACGTGGATTTGATTGCCCCGGCCGGCACCATTGATGCGGGCGACGCGGGGATCCGGGCTTCCGGCAATCTCAATGTCGCCGCGGTCCAGGTTCTCAACGCCAGCAACATTCAGACGGGTGGAAAAAGCACCGGCACACCGGCGGCGCCGGCGGCGCCCAGCCTGGGCAGCCTCACGGCGGGGGCCAACACCGCCGCGGCCGCGACAAATGCGGCGGACGAAGCCGCCAGACAGCAGGCCCGCGGCCAGTCCCAGCCGCAGGACCTCCCCTCGATCATCACCGTAGAGGTTCTTGGCTACGGCGGAGGCGACAGCTGAATGCGACCGGCCGCATAAGCAGCGTGCGCAGATAGCGGGTATTGGCTTCGAAAACCAGATGGAAACCCCGGGCCATCACCATCGTGAAGAAGAATAGCAGGACCGCGCACGCCATGCCTTCAAGCGTCGGCCGCATGTTTTGAAAGTGATGCAACGCCGCCGCCGCGAACAAGAGCAGCGGGAAATGGATGGCGTAGACCGAGAACGAATAAGAGGCCAGAAATTCGGCGCGTAGAAATCCCGACAGGCGGGCGGATGCCTGGCGAAATGCGGCATGGCGACTCGCCCATAATATGGCGGCAAACACGGCGCCAAACACCAAGTCGCTGAGCATTTCACGGGATCCATGAAACCATGTCTTTGTTGCAACGGCGATAAAGGCACCGGACAGGGAACCGGCGACAAGGATTGCCCATGCCACCCGCTTGGATCGTACGACGGCCGCCAGCATGGCGGCTGCACCCGCGCTCCAGATCGCCAGGCCGGCGATGAACCCTGGCCCGAAGATCACCAGCATGACACTGACGCCCAGCAACAGGACTGGCAGCCGCCAGCGTCTCAGCCGGATGGCCACAACTGCAAGAATCGGGAACGCCACATAGAACCAGAATTCAGCCGCCAGACTCCAAAAAGGGCTGTTGCTTCCAAAAATCGGCGAGTAATAGGTTTGCAGAAATAAAACATTGCCGAGGAAAGCCGCCGCATTGCTCCGCATCATCACCGGTGTGCGATGAATGGTTGTGGCGGTTTCATAAAGCACCGGAGCCAGGGCATGTCCCCACGCATCGATCGCCCAGGTAAGCAAGAGCGCGGGAATGACCACCGCCCACAGGCGCGAAAATCGCTTCGCCATATACCCCGGCCACGAGAACCGGCGCTCCTGAAATTGATGCCAGACGGACGGCCCGACCGCTGCGCCACTCAGGACAAAGAAAGCGATGACCGCTTGATGGCCGAGCCCCGTCAGCAGATAAAAGATTTTTTCCAGGGCCGACAGATGGACCACCTTGCCGGGGTTGGTAAACCAGATCAACCGGATGTGTTCGAAGACCACGGCACAGGCAGCGTAGGCCCGGACAATATCCAGAAAATCACTTCTTTCCGGCAGAGCCTCCCGCGCCGGCCGGCTGGCCATGGGCCTGGAAACCGTGGTTAATGCTTGCCCAGGCATCGATTGAAGGCAGGGGCCGCGTTTAAACGCGGCCGCCATTGGCCGGCGCAAGATCCCGGAAGGCCGTTTCAATTCTCGGGCGTACGCTTTCGCACGAATACAGGCTTTCCCACACCGAACGCGCATGTTTTGAGGCCGCCGCAAGACGCTGGGGGAATTTCACCAGCTGCACCACGTCGTCGGCCCAGCTGGAAATTTGTTCGATGGGATGCAGGAACCCCGCCTCGTGCTTTCCGATGATTTCGCGAAACTGCGGTATGTCCGTGGCCAGCACCGGCAGCCCGGCCTCGAGCCCTTCGAGGATCACGCGGGGCACGCCCTCGTTGTTGTGCGACGGCACCAGCAGCACATCCATCGCGTGCATCACTTGGGGAACGTCATCCCGCCATCCGAGAAAGATCACCCTGTCATGCAAGCCGCGTGCGTCGACCAATGCGCGGATTTCGCCGTGATAGGCCTGGGCGTCGGGGCCATCCGCGGGCGGAGCGCCAACAATGACCAGCCGGGCGTCGGGAAGCCGCTTGATCACTTCTTCCAATACAAGAATCGCCTCGCGCTGGCCCTTCTGCGGGCGGATCACTCCCGTCATGCCCAGAATCGGGGCATCGAGCGGGAGACCCAATTGCCGCCGGATTTCCCCCTTGGCGGGCAGACGCCCGTTGTAGTCCGCCGTATAGATGAGCGGGTGCACGCTTACCTTTTGCGGCGCAATCCCCATTGCGGTGATGCTTTCGGCCACTGTATCGGAGATGGCATAGGTTTTTGCGGCCATCCGGCACATGAACTTGCAGGTGGGGATGAGTCCCCAATCTGTCGTCTGCGGCACAGTGACCGTATGTTTCCGACGGCGCACGGCCAGGGGGAAAAGCATGATGAAATCACGTCCTCCCGTGAGAACGACAATGTCCGCCTTGAGCAACGCCACCCGGCGCCATGCGCGCAGCAGCCCTTCGGCCATGGACAGGATGCGGGTGAAGGTGCGCCGTTTGTTTTGCCAGGAACCATGCTTGATGAGACCCAGGGCCCGCGGCATCGGCAGGATTTCATAATCCAATCCACGCCGGCGGAGCTGCTCCGCAAACCACCCTTCCGCCGCACAAAAGATCTTCAGCTCGAAATCCTCAACCGGCTTCAGCAGGTCGAACCAGGCCAGCTGCGTCTGGTGCGCCCCCCCCCGGCCGAGGCAGTTCGCATAAAAAACAATGCGCGTTTTCTTAGCTTTGGCTGGCATAGGCTTCACTCATCAACGCGTCGATCGACTCCCGGACTTCATCCACCGTGATCAAGGGAACGAGGCCGGCCCATTGGCGCCGGTCCGGATGCCGCCGCGGATAAAACGGATTGCGCGTGACCACGCGATGCGGCGTGCCCCATGGCGTGATGCTCGCGCCGTCGCGGCCGCTGAGCACCACCACGGGAACACGCAAGGCCGCCGCGATGTGCGAAAGCCCGGTGTTGAGCGAGACGAGCAACCGGCTCCGCGCAAGGAGGGCGCACAATACCCCAAAGGGCAGCCGGCCGGTTGAACACACAGGCTCGGTCTTCATGCTGGCGGCGATGGCTCTTTCCCGGTCCCGGTGGGCAGGAATGCCGGTCAGCACGACGCGGAAGCCATGTTGGAGCCCGAGATGGTCGGCCACGGCGGCAAACCGATCGAGAGGCCAGGAGTTCACCGCGGTCTTCGCACTGATGCCCACGCAGGCCAGCGGGACCTCCCCGGCCAAACCCTGGGCGTTCAAAAATTCCGCCGCGGCCGCATGATCGGCGGCTTGCAGCGGATAATCCATCGACAAATCGGGATTCGCCGGGACGCTGCCGCCCAGCTTCCGTAGCAAAAAATCCGCCGGCGCCGCCATCGCCTCGACCATATGCGCTTCGGGACGGGAAACCGTGACCAGGTCGGTGACAAGGAAACGCAATTTTTCCACCGGCAGCGCGGCCCTGCGATGGATGAATTGCACCGTGGCGATGCGATGGGGCGCCCCGGTGCACAGGCTCATCAGCGTATCCGGAAGTTGGCCGCGCCATTGGATGACGGCGGCATAATCGCCCCTTTTGAGTTCTTGAAAAAGCCGGACGGCTTCACCCCAGCCGCCCAGCAGCCTCCATGGCCTTTTCCGATCGACATAACGATCGTTCACGAACGAAATGACCTCGTCCACCCAAGGGAGCCCCCGGAAATAATCCGCGGTATGTGTCCGCGCCAGAACGGCGATCCGCCAGCCGGGCAGACCCTGCTTCAGCATCCTGAGTGCCGGCGACGCCATGACGGCGTCTCCCAATGCTGCCATGTGAATATAGAGCAGCTTGGGCGCGGCCGGATCCGTGATGGTTCTCGCAGGAGTCATACGGTTACAGGATTTGGCGAGGAAGGGACCAGCGCCGGACCGGGCGCGACCCCGTTCGCCAGACTGTTCAGTAACTGTTCGTATTGTCCCGCGATGCGTTCCGCCCGGAAATCATCCGCCCGGAGTTTTCCCGCCCGGCCCAGCCTGTCAGCGAATTCGCGGTCGGTACACAGGGCGACAATGGCATCAGCCAGCGATTCAACGGATCCCACCGGTGCCAGCAGGCCATTTTCGCCCGACGTGATGATTTCCGGAGGACCGAATGGGCAAGCGGTGGAGATGACCGGCACGCCCAACGCCATCGCCTCGACGATCACGTTGCCGAATCCCTCCCAATCTGACGACAACACAAAGGCATCCGCCTGGGCGATGTACTTGAACGGATTGGGTTGAAAGCCAAGGAAGCGAACGGCATCAGCCAGACCCAGTTCACGGACGAGACTCTCCAGCCTCGACCGCAGCTCTCCCTGGCCGAGGATCCAGAGGGTGACCGGCATCTTCGTCCGGACGAGGGCCACCGCGCGCAACAGCGCCGGGAAATTTTTCTGTGCCGTGAGCCGGCCGCAGGCGACCAGCAGCCGGCCCGGCGGCCGTTCGATTCCGCCCAGCGGATCGCGCGAGAGGGCCAGCACCTGCGCGTCAAAGCCGGCGTTGTAGATCACGGACACCTGCCTGCGCGGACGTCCAAATTTCTTCCGGAAGTCGCCAGCCACGCCATGGGAAAGTGCGACAAAATGATCGGCTCGTCCGAAGGCGCGCGCGACCCGCGCCTTGAACCAGCGCGACGAAACCGACCGCCCTGGAGCGAGGTCGCGGGTGACGTTATTCTGCAGTCCAATGAGGAAGGCCGGGGCATCGCCGCCGCGTCCCAGGGCAAAATCCGCCGCCACCGTCGCATGGTTCAGCAGGGAGCAAACGACGGCCGGCTTCAGCTCACGCAGCGCTTTTCTCAGCGGCCAGCAGGCAAGGAGCAGACTGAGCGTCGAGGATTTGACCGCACGCGGCAGCAGGTGAACGCGCTTGATGCGCGGTTCGAGGGCCGGCTCATAGGCGCCGGAACGACGGGCGAGGATCAAATGCGGATCGAGCGTCTCCCAGGCGCCGTGGTTGAGGATCCGCAGCAAATGCATCTCCGCACCGCCGCCGCCAAGGGAGGGAAGGAAAAAAACGATTTTTTTGCGTTGAGCCATCACGTGGAAATTTCCGGCTGCGCCGTCACTTCCAAGGCCGGCGCCCGGTTCGCCTTTCCGGCGGCAATATTTTCGACGTGCCGGGCCAGAGTCGCGCCAAAGGCCTTCATGCCAAATGCCTCCCTCATCAAAAGACCTTCTTCCCGCAGCTGGCGCCAGAGTCCGGCATCATCGAACAACCGGCGGAGGCAGGCGACAGCGGCCCCGGCGTCACCCCGTTTGAAGGCCAGGCAGTTGCCTCCGGGCCGCAGAAAATAATCCGGCAACGCCTCGGCTTCGTCCAAAACCACCGGGGTGCCAACGAGCATGGCGTTCATCACGGTGGTCATGCCGCTGAAATGAAGGTTCGGCTTTGTCGCCAGCAGAAGGCCCCGGGCCCGGGCCAGGAGGATTTTCGACCGGGCCAGATCCAGACCGGTGCAGACCTCCACGTTGCCCGGAAAGGAAAACCGCCTGATCCTGGCATCCTGCGTCACGACCTTGAACGAAACATCGGGCAGGCGGGTGGCGATTTCCGACAGGATGGGCCAGTCGCGATTGCCGTCGTTGCCGATGGCAATGATGCAGTTGTCCTTCGTTTCCGCCGACTCCTGATAAAAGCCGGCGTCCACACCAAACCGGATCCAGCCGACTTTTTTGTCTTCCAGGCCCGCATGCCTTCGCGCCAGCCGCGCCTCTTCGGCGGTAAGATATAACGTGATCGCGGCCTTCTTCAGCGCCCAGCGATCGAGCACCCGCAAAAATGGGCGCCGCCAGCCCCCGCGGGGCAGCCCGATGTGAACTGCGCCCTGCACCACCAGCAGCTCCGGCTTCACGACGCCGAGAAATTTTCCCAGCGCCGCGGCGAGGATCACATTATGGGCGGATACATAAAGGACATCGCATTCCGCCAGCTCCTGCCGCGCCTTGACGAGAAATATGAAATAGGCGGCGAAGCGCGAGCGCGCCAGCAGCCCCCGGACGTAACTCGAAGGATAAAAATGCTCCACCTGATAGCCCGCTTCCGCCAGCTCCAGGGCGCCCCAGAACAGGTTGGAAGGTGTCGATTGAGGAGATTGGGCTCCCGGCCGGCGGTTGAGCGTGAAGACATAGCCCACCACCGGCCGTCTGCCTTCCGCTCTTGGTGCAAGCATGGTCGAGGACATGTTCATGCAGGTTGCGCGGGCGAGCGGCCTCCCGGCCGGAGAATGCCGGTGGCAAATCCAAATAAAAGCACGGGGATCAATCCCTGCATCCAGCCCGTGATCGCGTTTTCCGCCGGCACGAGGTTAAAAATCGTGTACACGTAGAAAAAGACCATCAGCCCGTGGGCCCGGTACTTCACATAGAGGTTGGACAGCCACCGGTTGAAGATTCCGAAGAGCAGGAACACCCCGATGACGCCGGGAATGTGAAAATTCCAATAAGCCTCCCCCATCGGCCCGGGCGGCACGCCCCACGGGCTGCCAAAGAACACCATCCCGGCCATGAAATCGGTGCCCCGCGGCTTGGTCGGCCAGATCGCCCGCGGAATCGGCCGGCCCAGCAGCAGCAGGTAGCTGCTGCCCCACAGCATGGGCGTCTCATCCGGAACGTAATATAAAATTGGATACACACTGGAATATCCGCCCAGCCGATAGCTCAGCTCGTCCATCCCCGCGGAAACCGATTCATCGGCGTTTTCGCTCACGAGAGCCCGGACATCGCCAAAGTTCCTCGCCATCGTTGCCGCCTTGCGGACCACGAGGAGAAAGCTGAATCCCGCCAGCATGACCACGCCCAGCAGCAGCAGGCGGAAGACCGGCACCCGCCGGACGGTGAGCATCCACACGATTGTCCCGGTCGCGATGGGCGTGAGCAGCTCGGAGCGCTTTCCGGCCGCCAGATAAGTCATCAGAAGCGCCAGCAGGCACGCCGCCCAGAAAACAGGCTTCCGCAGGGCTCCCGGCCGGTAGGCCAGGGTCATGGCCAGAGCCAGCGCGAACCATTGGGCCACCGTGCTCAAGAGACCGACGCCGCTGACGTCGTCCGTTACAAACGATTTGGCGGACGAGTTGAGCGAAAGGTTCAGGAAATGCTGGGTGAGGCTGCCGGAAAGTTTGATGTAGACCGCCAGGGCGCCCAGGCCCACCACGGCGGTGCCAGTGACCACCCACCAGATATGGCGCGGCGGGCGCAGTCGCAACCGGGGCAGCCGGGGATTGCGCAGCAGATAAAACCCGGCGTACGTGCTGACCAGGGCCAGAGCGTTCAAAACGTTCTCATAGGCCAGCAGGCGGGTCAGCTGCTCGGCTGGTAAATGCAGGACGGCATGCTCCTGCAGGCCGAAAATGAAGAAGCTGGTGCGACGCGGCAGCGATTTGATGACCGTCCAGAGGGTGGCAAACACCAGCGGATGAAACCAGCCAGCCTTGTCCTTGTTGTACGTCAGCAGCGGGAAGGCCAGGGCCGTGAGATAGACTAGGTCCGAGAGCGCCAGCAGGGGGCTCGCCGGGTTCTGCGCCGTCTGGGACAGCGCTCCCACCACGCAGACCAGCGTGTAAACGACCAGGGCTCCGACGAGAAAATACCGCATCCGATCGGAGATCGGCAGCCACGGGTTGTCCGGCCTCGCCCTGCCTGCGCCGAAAGCGCCCTGCCTCCAGCCACCCGCTGGTGACTCTCCCTCCGCAGGCAATTCGTACGATGGCGATGTTTCGAAGGAGATTTTCATCGGACTTCACCCCGCGCCGCCAGCATTTCATAAACGGCGGCATAGCCCGCGACATTACGGGTCCCATCGAATTTGTTTCTCGCGACGATCGCGCCCCGCCGGCTGAAGCGCGCGCGCGCTCCGGCGTTTTCAGCCAGGCTCGCAAGCGCCGCCACCAGGCCGGCATAGTCCCCCCGGGGAACCACCAGGCCGCAGCCTTGTTCTTCCAGAATCTCCCGCGCCGAACACACGTCGAATGAGACGACCGGTGTGCCGCAGGCAAGGCTCTCGATCATGCAACGGGCCAGACCTTCGTTCTGCGTGGCCACGATCACCGCATCAAGCGCGGGATACCATCGCTCCATCCGGTCGGCATAGCCTTTGAACTTGAACCCGGCCTCGAGTCCCAGCTCCCGGCTCGATCGTTCACAAGCCGCGGCATACGCGTCCTTTTGCGGGTCAAAATCACCGAGGAAATAGACATGGACCGACGGAGTGCGGTGCTTGAGCCGCCGCCCGGCCTCCTCGATGAATCGCAGTTGGGCTTTTTTTTCGGAAAAGGAGGCGACATATCCCGCGACAAAGCCGCCGGGCAGGCCCAGCAGGTCGCGCAGTTCCTGCCGTTCCGCTTCAGGCACGGGGTGCATGCGCTGAAAATCGACCACGCTGTAAATGGCCCGCAGCCCGCGGCCGCGCACCGCCAGCGCGCGTTGCCAGAACTCGCGCATTTCACGCGACAGCACGATTTGCGATTGCGTGAGGCGGAAGGCAAAGCGCCATTTCAAGATGTCGCGCGACGAGAACCCGGGCTTCGTATCCCGGATGTTGTAGATCGTCGGAATGCCCAGCAGACGCAGCCCGGCGATCACATGCCAGAGCACATGGGGATCGTTAACGTGCGCCACCTCGATCCGTTCACTCAAGGCCAGCCATGCCGTGCGCATGTTCCAAAGCAGATGCTGCCAGACGCGGGTGAGACCGCCGAGCATGTGACGAGCAGGCCGCCCGCCCGGCTGGTAGCCGAGCGACCAGACCAGAACCTTCCAGCCCGCGCGCCGCCAGCGCGCGGTCTTCGGCGTGTCTGCCTGGGTGAGCACCGTCACCGCCAATCCTTGGTACCGCTCCAATAATTGCGTCAGGCTTTCCATACCGCCATCCGCCTGCTTGCCTCCCTGGAAAGCGACCACGAGGATGCGGGTTCCCCGGGCCGGGCGAAAAGCCGGCGCGGCTTTCACCGGCTCCCTCCTGCGGGATACGGCCCGGCAATTGTCATCCACGGCGGAGATCATGGTGATTTTATTGCCCCGCTAGGCAGTTGAAGGAACCGCCAGCACCGCCATCAGCTTCCGGGCCCGGCCCGCCCATGTGTAATTGTACTTCAAATCATTATAGGCGTTGTCCGCCAGCCTCCGGGCCAGGGGCTCGTCGGTTTTCAGGCGACGCAGGGCAGCGATCCATGATGCGAGACTGTCGGGATTGCACAGCAGCGCGTTCCGGCCGTCGTGCATCACCTCCCGCAGCACCGGAAGATCGGAGCACACAATCGGCTTCCGCGAGCCCATGTACTCGAACAGCTTCAGCGGCGAGGTCCACTCGGAGATGTCGCCCCCACCCGACATCGACACGTTCCGGAGATAGGGCGCCACCAGGATGTCGCAGCGCTGCCGGAACGCTTCAGTCTTTGCATTGGGTACAAATCCGTGGAACTTGATATTGTCCCCGCCGGAAAGCCGTTCCTTCCACAGGGCAAGGTCGTGCTCTCGACCGCCCACGATTTCGAAATCGAATTCCGGCAATTCCTTCGCCAGCCGGGCGATGAGCTCCATTCCTTTCCCCGCGTAAAGCTGCCCGACATAGCCCACCCGAAGGCGGCGGGAGCCGCGCACATGGTCCCCGGCCCTTCCCGGCTCCGCAGCCGGCAGGTCCGCGCCATCGGGCAGGACCGTCACACAGTCGGTCGACAGGTGGAAATCCTTGCAGAAGCGACGGCTCAATTTTTCGGTGATCACCACCAGATGGTGCAATTTTCGACGGCGCAGAACCTCGGCAAACAATACGCCTTGTTTTGAATCCATGCCATCAAAGGGCTTGTGCGCCTCGAATATCACCGGCCGGCCGGATCGCGCCGTCCAATAGAGCGAGTGGATTTCGCGTCCATAATAGATGTCCGCGTTCCACCGCCGGGCGCGCCGCGCCGCCTTGAAGCCGATCCACCAATTCCAGCCCCGCAGATTATAAAAAAGCGCACGCTCGACCCGGAAGGCCGGCGGCACTCCGTAGAATTCGTAAAGGTCGCGCATTTTCCCCAGCGGCTCCCGGCCTTTCAGGGCATAAAGCGTCACGTCGGCACCGGTGGCGGCCAGCGCCGCGCACATTTTCATCACATGCACCGAATTGGCCGAGCGGGAGGGCAGCGCCGATCCGGAGTAATATGCAATTTTGGGCGATGCTTTCACGGTTCTTATTTTTGCGGGGAGAAAGCGGCTGATGCGTCCCGCCGCCGAACGGGCAGCGGACGCTTTGCAATCAAATGCTCGTTTCGCGCGAGATAGATGTTCTCACCCTGCCTCCATTCCAGCCGGAAGCCATTGGTTGCATTGTAGAAACTGCGATTGCTCCCGGGCTTCAGCTTGTCGTGAAGCTCGACGATGAGGACGCCGATCCGGTCGATCCAGGGCGCGGCATTTTCAAAGACCTCCTTTTCGGCTCCTTCGATATCAAGCTTCAGAATGTCGATGTGGGCGAGGCCTTCGTCTTCCATGATATGCCCGATCGTCAGCGCCGGCACTTCATGGCAGGTCCTGCCGCTGGCGGAGCCGTTTTCCGCCGTTTGAAAACCCCATTTTCCGATTCCGGGATCGATGAGCTTGAGTTGGGTGTTTTTGCCCCAAAGGGCCGCCTGCACCGGGATGATCTGTGGGTAGGCGGCTACATTCCGTCGCAGAAGGGAAAAATTTGAAGCCTCCGGTTCAATCGCGATGATTTTTGCGTCCGGGTACCGGTTCGCGAAATAGACCGAGGCAAGCCCGATGTTCGCTCCTCCATCGACGATCACCTTGGGGGATTCGTTCAACGAAAAATCGTATTCATCGTTCTCGAAGATTTGCTCGTAGGTCGATATGTCCGAGGTCTTCAGCCTGAGCGTCACCGGATGCCGGACGCCCGGAGGCATCACGGCAATTTCACGGGAGGCCCGCAGCACCTTGTTCTGGGCGGCGAACGACAGGCCGCGCAGGCCGAACATCCGGTAATACGCAGTGAACTTCTTTGCTAGCGTTGCCATGGTTCCGAAATCGCAGCGCTAATTGTCCCGCCCGGATTTTAACAGTCGAGATCCCGCAGGTGACTTCTTGGTGACAATCATAACAAAAGACCGCGCCAGACGGCGTTTTGCCGCCTTATGCTTTGGCCAGTTTCGGCCTGGCCGGCCGCATTTTGCGCAGCCGCCGCCTGATCTTTGACTGATGCCCGGCCAGGCTTTGCCAGGTGGAACGCAAAAAGCCCCCCGTCTCCTTGCTCACCAGCGTCCGCAACAAGGCCCAGAAGACCAGAATATAGGCTCCCGTGACGAGCAAGCCGACGCAGGCCAGGCGCAACAGAGGCCTGAATCCGAGTTGCATCGTCAGGTGCAATACGGCCGCCGACACGATCAGTGAGGCCACGGTCAGGATCAGGGCGGCCAACAAGTCGCGATACAGATGGGCGAAACGCTGCTGGACCGAACGAAAGCCGAGATAATTCAGCAGAAAATAATTTACTCCGAGCGCGATGAGCACGCCGGTGGCGGTTCCTTCAATGCCGCCATGTCTCGCGCCCACCGCCGCGCCCATCACCACCATCACCGCGTAGACGATCTGGGTGATGGCAAAACTCAGCACCTGGCCCTTCACCTTCAATACGGTGCCCGCCATTTTATAACCCGCCCGGAAAAGGAGGCCGTAGGTGAGAATGCGAAAGGCCCCGGTCATCCCGAGCCACTTGCGGCCCAGCAGCACCGCCACCACGTCGGACGCGCAAACCGTGAGCACCATCGAGAGCGGCAGATAGGCCATCCACACCAGTGCGGTGCTCAGGCGCAGGGCCTTGGCCAGGCTGGCGGCATCGCTCTGCATTTTCGCCAGGGCCGGAAACAAAACCCGGTCCAGGGTGTTGATGACGGCGGCCACCGAAACCTGCATCAAGTTGTAGGCCCGGTTATACAGACCCAGGCTCTCGACGCCCAGCGTGCGGCCGACCATGTAATAATCGCCCTGCTGCGCCACGTAATTGGCGATATTGGCCAGCGAGATGCCCGAACTGAAGCCGAGCAGCTCCTTCATTTCACCACGATAAAAACGGAAAGAGAGGAGCTTCCCATACGGCAGGGTGATCAGCACCGTGGCCAGCGCCTGCTGGATGATATAGCCGAGGATGAGGGACCAGGCGCCAAAGCCGGCGGCCGCCAGCACAATGGAGAAAAGCCCGTATCCAAATATATATGACACGATCTCGACCCGCGAGATCAGCGAGAAATTCATGTCCCGGGAGGCGAGCCCGTTCCCCACCATGGACAGGCTCCGGATGAAAAAAATCGGGCTCAGGATTTTCAGCACCGGCTCGAGCCCGTCGATCCTCATCGAGGCGGCGATGGGGCCGGCCGCCAGCCACATGACCGCAGTAGCCACGCCGCCAAAACAAATCGCCAGGAACAGGGCCGTCGAAATATGCCGGCCGGTCAGCTGTTCGCGCTGGATCAGGGAAGGCCCCACCCCCATCAAGGACACGATCTCCAGGATCCCGAGCACGCTGGTGGTGGCCGCGTAGAGGCCGAAGTCGGCCGGCTGCAGCAGACGGGCCAGCCCGGCGAACAGGACGACGCGGGAAAGCGCGATCGCCGCGCTGGACGAAAAGACCCAGGCAATGCTCTTGCCGGCCTGCGCCCGCAGCCCCTTGTCATCCAATGCAGTCGTATCCTTCGATGTCATGGGCGGATCACCATGGCTGGATGCGAGCCGGCGAAGCTTTCCGATCAATCCGGCGGCATTCCTCCGCCGGGTTCCCCCGCGATGCCGGGGTCAGATCGGAGGAAAAACGCGCCGCAGTGATGTTTTCATTCGAAGGAGCCATGACGAGCCATCAAGGCTATGGCCGCCTCCGATTTTCATCCAAGAATGAACTCGGTTACATTACGGTAACGCCGTTTCTTCTCGGTATAGATACTATCGTTACAATGCCGTCACAATCGCATTGAGCCGTAGAAGCGCCGTAACCGAAAAACCACCCTACCCACGCATCCCATTGTGGATCCATACTTCGATTGTCGGGCAAAAAGGGGTTGGGCTCTTTAATGGAGGACTGATATTATTAATGTGGTCCTGACAAACGATGGGTTGGAGCAGGCCTGCCGCCTGATAATCCAACGCGCGCCTTTGCCTTTTACGGACCTATACAACCGAGCCTGCGCCTTTAACCCGGTCAGGCGCGACACCTGATTCGTTTTCAGGCATTGTTCTGCCACTGATATTGTGAAGAAGTACGATCCTAATCCCTACTTTTCTTATTTACATTCAATCAGGGTGGTAATGAAGTCCCCGCGGCTCTACGTCGCCTAGCGCGAGCCACTCAAATTCCCGGCTGCACTTGGCCGACAACGGCAATCCGTCGGGAAGCAAAAATCAAACCCGGGACACCGGTCAACCGGACGCTCCCAGCGATATTACCGATCCGTTCGCGCTTTTCGCCTGGGCGGCTTTCCTGTCTCACCGCTTTCCAATCAAACCATGAACTTTTCAAGAATCGAAGAAGCTGTTGCCGCCATGAAGGAGGGCCGGCCAGTGGTCGTGGCCGATCACCCGGGCCGCGAAAACGAAGGTGACCTCATTGTCGCCGCGGAGAAGATCACCCCCGAGCTGGTCGCCTTCATCGTACGGCATACCAGCGGAATCATCTGCGTTTCGCTGCTTCCCGACCGCCTTGAGCAGCTCCGCCTGCCGCTCATGGTGCCCGACAATGCCGAAGCGCATCGCACGGCCTTCACGGTTTCAGTGGACTGGAAACACGGCACGACCACCGGCGTCTCCGCGGCAGACCGGAGCGCCACTATTCGCGCGCTGGCCGATCCCGGCGTGGTGGCGGAAGGTTTTGTGCGGCCGGGGCATATTTTTCCCCTGCGCTGCGAGCCTGCCGGGGTGCTCGCCCGCCCGGGGCACACCGAAGCCGCCGTGGACCTGGCACGGCTGGCGGGCTTGTTTCCCGCCGGCGTGTTGTGCGAGATCGTCAACGACGATGGCTCCATGGCGCAGGGCGAACAGCGCGAAGATTTCGCGCGCCGCCATCACCTGCCTTATATCACCATTCCGGAACTGGTCGCTTACCGCCGGAGCCGCGAACGTCTGGTGACAAAAACAGCGACCGCCCGGCTGCCGACGCGGCATGGTGTCTTCACGACCCATGTCTATCGCTCCATCCTCGATGGAGCCGAGCAC
>Ga0210388_10000304_pt1 | contig 42705 bp, 24 predicted proteins | sample IncBWC19OmetaG_FD_155485 | JGI IMG/M metagenome (GOLD analysis project Ga0210388, IMG submission 155485) | Forest soil microbial communities from Barre Woods Harvard Forest LTER site, Petersham, Massachusetts, United States - Inc-BW-C-19-O ...
CACATAAGCCAACCTGCCGGATGGATCCACGACCACCGACGAGGGAAGGCACAATCCCGGACAATTTCCGTTTATCGTTCCTGTGGAGGTTAATGCCCCGGTCGTGGCGTTGATGGCGTATATCGCGACGCTGCCATCAGCGCCATCCCCATAATCGTACACATCCCCCGCATTTGTTACGTAGGCGAACTTGCCTGAAGGATCCACGGCCACGGACCCGGCGTTGACGCCGGAACCGTAGTAGACACCGTAGCCGTATGTTGACACCGGTGGTCCTATGGACGCTAGAGCCCCGGTGGTGGGGTTGATCGTGTACATGGACACGTAACCACCATTGCCATCGCTGCCGCTATCCATTACATAGGCGAATTTTCCGGTAGGGTCCAGTGCGATTGACTGCGGACCAACAGATCCTGTCGTGATGGTGAAGGTCAACGCGTTCGAGCTACCCCCGCCGGGTCCAGGGTTGAAGACTGTGACCGCGGCGGTCCCGGCTGCGGCAACGTCACTCGCCGAAATCTGAGCAAGGAGTCCGTTAACGCTGCCATTACTCATGGTCGGCCGGTCGCTGCCGTTCCAGCGCACGACTGAACCGGTCACAAAATTTGACCCTGGATAAGGCCCAACTACCAGCAACTGAAAGGACGGTTCTCCTGCGGGAACGCCGCTTGGAACGAGAACACTGATCGTCGGGACGGAGCCGCTGGAAGATGTAGGCGGAATTATTGGTGCAGGTATTATTGGTGCAGGTGCAGGCACACCTCCACACCCGAAGAGAAGAACCGTGGCCGAAAGAGCAAAAACGGCCGCCAAAGATTTCATGAACTTCCTCCCGAAGAAGTCTTGGAGTTCTTGCACTGGTCGGCGTCGAATCAGGTGGACAATGTCCCCACGTTCGTCGCGAGTTCATCTCTTGGGTGACCTCCATACGCCGAGTTCCTGAGTCTTAGGAAATCCTCCGCCAAGGCCTCAAGAATCTCAATGCACCGCGCCTGACATTTAGGTGAAATCCGGATGACATGAGATATGTCGCGCGTTCTTATTGGCTTACAGAGGGTTGGAGGGGGTCATCGTAGCAGCGTGATAGAATTTGGCCTCGTGCAGCGCAGGAGACCGAGCCTGTGGCCACCTCACCCGAACCTGCCCACGCAGAACCCGAACCTGCCCAATCAGAGCAGCCGTCGATAATTCGCTTCGGCGGATTCGAATTAGACCTCCAAAGCGGCGTGCTTTCCAGAAATGGAACGAAGAACCGTCTCCAAGGCCAGACACTGCAACTCCTCGAACTCTTACTGCGCCAGCCCGGCCAGATTGTTACGCGGGAACAAATCCAGCAACACCTCTGGCCTGATGGCACCGTGGTCGAGTTCGAACACAGCGTTAACGCGGCGGTCAAACGCCTCCGGGCAGCATTAGATGATGATGCCGAGAAACCTACCTTCATCGAGACGATCCCGCGCCGCGGCTACCGCTTCATCGCTCCCGTCGAAAACGGTGCCCGACCTTCATCGACCGCCGTCGAAAAGGATCTTGCGCCCGATCTGACCTCAGCGAGGGTGCCTGAATTTTGGACCAGACGTCGCCTTGTCGTCGCGGCTGTTGTAGCCTTCCTCATTGTTGGGGCATTCACTGCCTGGCGAGTGCGTTCCGCGCGGCCCAAATTGACGGAGAGTGATGTCATACTCCTGGCGACCTTCGTCAACAAGACAGGTGATCCTGTCTTCAACAACTCTCTGGACAAAGCCCTTGAAGTCAAACTGTCCGAGTCCCCCTTTTTGAGCGTGCTCCCCGAAGCCGACGCCCGATCGACGATGCGTATGATGCGTCACGATCCGAACGAGCCAATCACACCGGAATTGGGTATCGAAATCTGTAAACGACTGGGGCTCAAAGCCGTGGTGGTGCCTGACATTTCTGCCTTCGGAAGCAAATATCTGATCACTCTCGACGCAATCGACGCGCGGAACCAAAAGTCCATCGCGCGACGGCAAGCGGAAACGGGGTCCAAGGACAAGGTGATCGCCGCGTTGGGCAAAGCAGCTTCGCAATTGCGAACGCAGTTGGGCGAGAGCCTCAGTTCTCTCGAGAAGTACGATGCTCCTCTCGATCTCGCCACAACGAGTTCGCTCGAGGCGCTACAAGCCTACAGAACGGGGCAGACACTCTATCGTTCTGGAAAGCGGCGCGAGGCCGTTGCCTTTTTTGAAAGAGCGGTGGAACTGGACCCGCAGTTTTGTTCTGCTTACGGCATGCTCGGCAGTGCATACCACAGTATTGGTGACACCGAGGCGTCCAGGGAGAATTTCGCGAGGGCTTTCGAGCTGAAAGATCGCCGTCTCACGCAAGAAGAGAATTTTCAGACTACCGCCCTTTATTATTCGTCCATAACCGGCAACCTCGACAAAGAGACTGCTGTACTGGTTTTGTTCAAGCAGGCGTATCCACGCAGCGCGTCCGCCCACAACCTGCTGGGGATCGCCTATGCCGAGCAGGGTAGGACAGAAGAAGCCCTGCAAGAGTTCCGTTGGGCTATTGACGATTCTCCGGTACCCTCTGCTCAATACAATTCCAACGCAAGCAACGCGCTCCTGATTCTGGGCCGTTTTAACGAAGCTAAGCAAATGCTCGACCAGTGGCGGCAAAAGGGAGCATTCACCCCATTTCAAAGAAACCTCCGTTATCGGATCGCCTTTTCCGAGAACGACACCGCAACGATGGACCGGCTTATTCGTGAAGCCCCGTCGGATGATATCTCCTGGCTCCATTTGCAAATGGAGTTCGCATTCCTACGTGGCGATTTCGGCAAGCTCCGTTCGCTTAGCGAAACCCTTGTGAAGCAACAGACTCACTCGAACCGGATGGAAAACGTTGCCTACGAGTTTGCCTGGCAGGGTGTGCTTGAATCCGATGCAGGAAACTATGTCTTGGCACGCAAGCTCTGCCGTCAAGCTGACGATTTGGGTAATGACAGCCCTGCAGGACTCAGTGTATGTGCCAAAGCATTGGCGGACGCTGACGACTTGCCGGAAGCTTCAGCCGTGGCAGCGAAACTGGATCGGCTGTTTCCAGAGGATACTTACCATCAGAAGGTCTATCTCCCGATCATCTTTTCTATCATCGAGCGCAAGCGAGGAAACGCGGCCAAAGCCGTAGATTTGCTCGCTCCAATCACGCAATACCCAAATGTCCTTGTCTTTTACTATCGTGCGCAAGCTTACCTGGCTGCGGGAGAGCACGCCAAGGCTATCGACGAGTTCAAAACGGTCATCGCTAATCCCGGGTGGCCCGACTGGCCAATCTTTGCTCCGCTGGCGCAGCTCGGTCTGGCGCGGGCCTATGCCGCGCAAGGGAACCTTGAGAACAGCCGCAAAGCCTACAACGATCTCTTCACGACCTGGAAAGACGCGGACCCCGACATCCCAATCCTTAAACAAGCCCAAGCCGAATACTCAAAGCTTAAGTAACTTTGGCTCGCTGCTATCTGGCAGATCGTTGCTGAATTACGGGCAAAACCGGAAGTTATTCCGAAGGTGAGCAAACCGGCTGAAATTGATTTATGAGATACGTTCTAGCTAGATCGAGAATCCCATCGTTTAAGAATGCCGCTGGTTGGATAGATTTGCACCAGAGTGCCCCATCGCTTTTCTCTACCTCTCCCTTGAGGATTTATCGGGTCATTGGAGTGGAAGCCGAAGACTGGTACTTCTACCTGTAGGATGTGGAGGAAGATCAGTTCTCTGTGCTTCGGGGAATTCAGAACTCCTGTGTCGAAATGGGGCCTCAGCTATGGCCTGTATTGCGCTTCAACGGATCGCGTTGATAAAGATAGTGGGACTCCAGAAAGGTGCAGATATCCAAATGCCCGCTATCTATTGCCGAAGGTCCAACTCAGTCCTGAACTGGTGCCGTAATCGCTCTTTGGGAATGTCGCCGGAGGGTGGGTATCCCAACTTCCGTAAAACGAAACATTCCACGAGAGATCGCTGGTGACTCTGAAGTTATAGGCAGCGTTCGTATTGAAATGGACGCGTCCAGGGCCCGAGATCGCCGGAAGAACGGAGGCTGTGATATCAAGATTCGTCTTTTTGAACTTGAAGGCTTTAATTTCGGTGGCTCCGAAGCCGACCCCAGTGTTCTGCGTGCCTTGATTTACGGTGTATTCCTTGTATCCTGCATTTTGCCAACCGAAGCCTCCAAGCACATAGATACTCGCCCGGTTACTGTTCTTTAGGTAGCGTCCAATGCCTGCGCCGAGAGTGGTTTGCAGATTGATCTCCTGAACTGCGCTTTGCAGAAAAGACGCAGTGCCAGCATAGAACCAATTATTCCAGCGCAAGAGTCTCAAGATGCGTAGATCTATCTGATTGCGCGTGGAGAGACTACTACCGCTACTCGACGCGAATGTGGAATTAAAACCACCCTGACCCGACCAGCGCTCTCTGTCATAAGACACTTGGGAGCTCAAGTCGTATTGCACTGACTCGTTACCTTTCGAATAGAGGATGCCCGTGTTAACTGCGCCATTGAATCGGTGCCAAAAACTATCCGAGGTTGGGCCCAGACTGATGACCTTACGCTGTGCGATCTCAACCTCATGTCCCGGAGTCGCGGCAACTTCAATTCGTATTGGAGGGTCGTTGGTTTCTCCTGAAGTTGACAACTTTCCCGTATACACCGCACCACTCTCTGTGTGCACCAGATAGAGCCTTTTGCTCTCTAGGTGGGCTACTTCTGACCACTGCACGGCGATTCTACCGTCTATGTAAGAGACTCTGACTGAAAGCACCCCCGAGCTGAGTCCCCTGATCTCACCGGTGATCCGATCGCCATTTTTCAACACGATCACGTCTTTGCTGTCCTGAGCAAGAAGGCCTGCAGAGCAAAGAAAGGTCCAAAAGAGAGTGATGGATCGAATAGTCATAGCTGCGCGTCCTGTCTTGATATCAGTTTGTGGCCTGCACGCTAGCCCTGATATTCAGGGCTAGAAGGCTTCACCCAGACCCATATAAAACCCGCCACCGTCTTTTCCGACACCATAATCGAAACGAAGATTGAGGTGGTTCTTCCGAGCCACCATGTAGCGCAGGCCAACCCCGCCAGCCGGCAACATATTTTCGGCGTTGAATTTGCCAATTGTGGGAGCTACTTCGGCCACCCCGAAGAAGCCAACCAGCCCCACACGTTTTGGCAACTCCAGCCGGTATTCGAGTTGAGTAGCAAGGAGTCTTCGATCCTGATATCTTCCGGATTGGTATCCCCGAATGTCATTATGGGCCCCGACGAAACACAAGTCGTAGAAGGGAACATCTCCTGTTACTGCGCAGCCATAGGCGCGAAATGCCAGTACCTGTTTTGCCCCAATATGAGAGTAGGTATTCAACGCAAAGTTGTAGCTCTGGTAGTTGAGATCGCTTCCAATTCCTTGATGAAAAACATCTGCGATTACGTCGATAAGTCTTCCTCGATCGGGATAGAACTGGCTGTTTCGTCGATCCTGTTGAAGATGAAACCCAAGTGCAGCGGTCTTCGCATTAAGTTCTTTCGGGGTAAACTCGAAATCCGGCGGAAGATTCTCAGCCGAGAACTGGACGCCAAGACTACGCCATTGATAGCGGGGACCGAGAAAAAGGTTCCATTTCAAATGAAACAGCGGTTCAATTAGAAGGGCGCGGCCACCCTGATGGATCGGGATGGAAATGCCTAATCTGCCCGCCGCATCGCCTATTCCATAGAAACTGTAATCGATCTCGCCACGTCCATAAACTGCTGTGAGACGATATCGGTCTTCCTTGAAATAAAGCTTTGTAGCCGCGCCCAGGGCCCAGCTGCCGCTACTCGCGTACATTCCGGCACCCCCGATCATTGAAGGCGGTGAGCGCTCGTCGTCTTTGGCCAACGGAAATATATAACCCAGACCGAGTACGAGACCGGACCCAATCGCGGGATTTGACAGCGGAATGGGAGCGATCACCATCTCACCTCGCTTTTCACCGACTTGATTCTCCGATTTTTGAGGAGACGGCCCCATCGCAGGTGATTCCTCCTCAGGAGAAGACAAAGCCTCGTGCTCACCCTGGCTCTCTTCAAGCGCTTGAGGTGAGTTCACACCTTCGGCGGGTGCGAGGTCTAATTGAAGGTGATGGGATTTGGAAACGGAATGTTTGGATTGTTTTGCCGAATTCGGGGGCAACGTTGCCGAGGCAGAACTATCGATATTGCCCTGCGCATATACAGCAGGTGCGGAAAATAGCAATCCGAATAGAAATACATTATGGAGGGCGGGCTTCGTCATCGGCGATGAGTCTCTCAGAAACGCGAGGAGCCTAAGAGGGATAAGGTGAGGTTCATGCGAATCCTTATACTTTAATTTCCGCAATGATTTGTAATCAGCACTACCCCTGAAACTCATCTTCCACTTACCTCTCGCGGAGGGTGGGTCGCACGATGTACCTGAGACTTTTCAAATATGTAGTGTCCGATCAGCCATCCCGTCGCTGCGCCTACGAGAACATCGCTCGGAAAATGCTCTTGACCCAGGACACGTGTCAGACTCACTCCCGAGGCGATGAAATACACGCCCAGTTGCACCCGTTTTGATGGATACTCGCCCGCGATTACTGCTGCCAATGTCCAGGCCAACATGCTGTGCGACGATGGAAATGATCCGTTTGCACCCACGTTCGGCGCGAAGAAATCGCCTGCCGCATCGTTGTGGAGAGGTCGCTCGCGCCTGAAAGTGATCTTCGCGATCTCTTCTACAACTACGCTGTCCACTAGCGCTTCAGCGCTGTGGACACCCGTCTCTCGCGCATGCGCGTCTCCCTTCAAGAGTCCGATGCCATAGAGGCCAATAGGTATGGCAATCTGGCTGCCCAGCAGAATATTCGATGCATTCACGCTGTCCTTATTGAAGGTCGGATCGTGCGATACGTCACGCATGACGTCCGTGTCGGTAACCAGCGCCACACCCGTCGCTGTCCCTAGAGGCAGCAGCCAAATCAGATCGTTTGTCCTGATCCGCACAGGGCTGGTCCAGATCGGAATCTGGTCCTTGAGAATTGCCAGCGGCAGGCTCTTTTCGGTTACAGGAATTTGCGGTTCCGGAGCATTAGGCAACGCATCTTCTGAAGCAGTCGCGGCACTTATCTGAAGAGCGGGGGGAGTATCGGGGGCAAACGCAATACTCGCGGGACACACACTCACAAAGATGCAGTGACACGCAATCAAGCATCGCAAGATGTTTCGAGTAGAGAGCATAGTTTTTCCGCGTTGCTACCAGCTACTTCTGCATGTTCATGCGACTGCAGAAGCGATCTCTGAGATTGTTGTGCCACCCCTACGGAGTATCTAATGTGCTTCTCCAGATCGAAGGAAATCCCCAACATTCAGTCCTGCGCCTCATTTCGTTGAGCCTGGCAAGGCAGGCTGGATGAGCGGCAGATCTACACCGATTGCAGCATGGTCTGATAGAGGTTCGGCGAGCGCTTCGTTCGCCTCGTCCAGCGTGCGAGCGAAGCCTGGCGCAAAGCGGTAGGAGTCAGCTGTTCCTGAATCCTCTTTTAGGTAGCCTTTTACAAATATCCAGTCAAGCTTGAATTTTCCTTTTTCGCCAAGGGTCCGAGGCAATGAGAACGTTGTAACGAATCCCTTATTTGCACGCTCGTTCGAATTTCCCAAAGTTCCGTCGCGTTTGTTCACCGAAAGTTCTTCGTCGCCACGAAAATCGATCCGCGTTCCGTCGTCGAAACGATACTTTTCCACATCCTTAAAGAATCCTTGTTCGGGATTAGGCGCCAATAAAGGGACTCCCGATCCGGTTGGGTCGCCTTGGAATTTGGTTGTCTTAAAGGTGAAACTGACAAGATCCATGACGGCTCCCACTCCAGTCGCATACTTGATTCCTTGAGTGGCCCAGAAGGTGGGGCTGTTTAGCTTCTTCACCACTGCTGACTTTATGCTGAGAACTGAGCCATCCTGCCCCGTTGTGTTCATATCGCCCGCGACAATCAGGGGATTGTGAATAGGGCGAATCATTTCAAGAAGCTCATCTGCCTGTTTGACCCGATTTTTCGGCGTGGTGCGGTTCTCAAGGTGGGTCGCAACAATTGTGACCTGTCGCTCAGGAAGCTCAGGAACATCTAGAGTCGCAATCAGATTAGTGCGGCCTCCGCGGCGCACCTCGCGCACGATCTGCTCTCCGAAGAGGAGGCTTGCGCCTTTGCGTTTACCAGCCTCGACGGTTCCGTACTTCTTTTCGCCGTTGTACCAGTCGTAGGCTTGATATTTAAAGGGTACGAGCTTCACGTTCCTAAGCGGATAGCGAGAGAGAATTGCCGTACCGTGCAGTCCAAGAACGCGATCCTTGTCGACGCTGAACAGTTCCTCCAACTCCTTGCGTTCGTTTTCATTTTTCACATTAGCGAACGACTGCAGGCCCAACACCTTCGGATCCACTTCTACGAACTCGACCCCGTACGCCCAATTCATCTTGAGCGCATCGGCTAGCTCCTGCACCACAAGCCGATAGTCGGTTCTCTTCATGCCCCAGTCGAGCTCGTTGAGTACGATCACGTCCGCCGAGTTCAGCACGTCGATTTGCGCACTGAGCTCTTCGTCCATCGCCTTGATCTTGTCTTTATCGTCCCCTGCATTTGTGTGGGCTTTGTCAAGGAAGCCCTGCTTGTCGGTCATCAAGAGCTTGATCTCCTCGAGTTCCATTCCCCTCTCAATATTCCACTGCACCAACCGCAAGGAAGGGCCCAGGCCCTTGAGATCGGGACGATGGGGTTTTGTTCCGGCGAAATACGCCTCATTGTTAATAAAGGGGGTCGTTAGCAGAGTGTTGAGTTTGTTGGCTAAAACAGGATTTACCGATTCCTGCTCACCTAGACTCACAAGCTCTTGGTAGTTGAACAACGGGGGCTGTGAGCTACGGACGTAGTCGGTTCCTTGATCATTTTGCGCGGATGCTTTTGGACACAGTATCGATGCCGCGAGCAGGAATAATTGCGCTGCGAGCACAATGACGACAACACAGCCGTCTGGTCGAAACCACATGGTTTTGAAATGCTCTCTATGCAATGGTCGATAGTTCACCACAGGTTCTCCTGTTTATCGGATCTGACATCTGAAGCGCAAGGATTAGAAGGAAGAAGTAGAGAATCATGGTTCGAATGGGCCTAAACCCTTCCATCCTTTCCATAGGAGAGAAGAAGATTACTTCGCTTATCGTCCTGATCTCAAAGGTCTCGTAGCGGATGCCCTCTCTCTCCAATTTCTGGAGTCTTGACTTGATCTAAAGAATAAAAAGAACGTATCGCCAACCACTCACGCGTACTGCACAAATACTGGAGTGAGCAGGTCATCACGATTGACCATTCTTTTAACCTCATTTCAGCTCCGCGATTGGCGTGAGGGGCTTTTCGCTCACGCCAAAGTCTTCGTATTTATGTATGCCACTCGAGAGATTAAAATGTGCCAAGCCCCAACACGATTTAACGGATTGAGGGCAGGAACAAGACGGGAGTATCGACTTTAGGTGCAGGCCTCAAGACCATGAAGTCATTCAGTCCGGCAACTGTTTCAGGAATTTCGTGGCTGGACTCTGATGCAACGTTGCCATCCGGTGTCACGAGCAATAAGTTCCAAAGAACCCGTAATTGTTGATAGGCTAACGATTAGGTGCACTTCAAAATATTGATTCTATTGAAAAAATACCTTATAAAGTGATGTGGTGATTGGGCTCGAAGCCAATGCCATCTCGCCCCGCGTGAGGAGGACGATTGGTAAATTCGGGGACGGATGCGGCTGCAACACAACCCACCCTTGCTCAGCTAAAACTGCTGACTGATGACCAGTTAATGGCACAGTTGCAGGATGGCGTTAACGATGCCCTTGCGGTGCTGTTTGAACGATACCAACGTCTCGTCTTTAGTATTGCGCTCAAAATTGTGCGGGACCGTGGCGAGGCAGAAGACGTAACGCAAAATGTTTTCCTCGAAATTTACCGCTCGGTGGCACAATTTGACCCTGAGAAAGGCACACTCAAAGTATGGTTACTGCAGTTTGCTTACCATCGCGCATTCAATCGCAAACAGTATCTGAATACGCGAAACTTTTACAATCAGGAGAGCGCAGAAGATGCGAGAGAGATTGATCTCCTTTCGCATGCTGAATTTTCGACATCCAGCAGGTATGCACCTGCGGAGTTGCGATTATTGCTGCAAGAGGGGTTAGCCGCGTTGGGCCAGAATCAGAAGCAGGTGATCGAGTTGGCCAGCTACGACGGACTTTCGATGAAGGAGATTGCAGATAAAACAGGAGACTCTCTTTCGAACGTTCGACATCACTATTATCGAGGCCTACAGAAATTACGTTCTTTTATGACTCGACGCCAGGGTTCGGGCAAAATGGTAGGCAACGATGACTGATCATTCACATTATGAGGAGTTGGCTGCGCTTGCGGCAGGGGGTCACCTCAGCGAACAAGAACTGACGGACCTTCAGCAGCACGCTGAGACCTGCTCGGAATGCAGAAATACGGTGGCGGAATTCCATGACGTTGTCCGTTTTGGACTCCCTTTGGGGCAAAGTCCCCTTCGTCAGATGATAAATATGATCACGAGCCGCCCCGATTCCGGCGCACGAGAGCGCTTTATCAGAAGGGCTTCGCTTGAAGGCATAGCATTCTCACCAGGGGTCCGAAAACCCTACTTCTCAGGTCCGCGTCTCAGCCTCGCCGCTGCGGTCGCCCTGGGGCTGGCCGTTGTTGCCATGGCTGTCTTTTACGTCTCTTATGTGAGACCGTCTTCACGTCGGTTCGACCCAACGCACGCAGGGCAACAGCTCGATCGTCTCACACAACAGAACTCCGCCCTCGAGGCAACTATCTCTCGGTTAAAACAGACAAGTGCCCAACAGCAGCGCGAGACTGAGGGACTGCGTACTCAAGTGGCCGCACTAACCGCTACGGCAAGCAATCATCTCCCTGACAAGGGCCAGACTCGAGTAGACGTCCCGCAATTAACGTCTGCACAGTCGCTCGAGAACACTGAGGCCGGAGAGGAAAAATTGCTCGCCGATACAAGAGCAGAGCTGGCGGAATTGAAGAAGGCACGTGCTTCAGACCAGGCATCGATTGTGGCGGACCAGTTTCGAATCAATGAACTTTCTGATCAGCTAAAAAGTGCCAAGGCGAATGCGAACAATATTCAGAAACAATTGGCGACAATGGGTGGGGACGTTCCTAATCTGATGGGTGCGCGTCAATTGCATGTGGTGGACGTACGAGACTCGGGTCCAGATGGAAAGCCGGGAAAGGCTTTCGGGCGAATCTTCCTGACGGAAGGAAAGTCGCTTGTTTTCTATGCCTTTGATCTGAATGACCCGGCAAAAAATGGTTCGAAAAAGACATATCAGGTATGGGGAGAGACGGAAGGCAGGGCGGGTTCGCTGCGTAGCCTTGGTTTTTTAAATCCTGATAATAAGGCACAGCAACGGTGGGTGCTGAAGTCAAACGATGCGGCGACGTTTAAGGAGGTTAACTCCATATTTGTCACCGTTGAACCACAAGGTGGGGCCAGGACTCCTAGCAGTCAGCGCCTTTTGTTTGCGTATCTTGGAGAAGCGAATCACCCTTAGTCATTCTGGCTGTCTGTATTTTTTGGGGTGATGAGATTTGGCGTTTTTTGCTGGGGATTTTGCGAAAAACGGACGGCAAAACGTGGTTTTTTGATATGGTGAATTCGTGGTGGGATGCTGGTAAAAGCTGGCACTTTGACGGTCGGTTTTCTGGTACGAAAAACATGCCAGCGATTCGGGATTTATTTTTGGGTGATTCCTGTTTTGGGAATGGCGGGCGGCGCACGGATCGCATTGCGGCGAACTCGTCCTCAGAACTGCAGTTTGATTGTGAACTGTGCGGAGCGGGGTCCGCCTAAGGCATACAAGGGGCTCTGCCCTCCGAGGGCTGCGCCGCCGCCTAGGAGGAGGTTCGTTGTAGACCCGGGGCCAATTTTGCCAAAAGCGGTATCAAAGATATTGCCTGGTTCGGGGGATCCAGGGGCACCGAACATGGGATGGTTGAAGACGTTGAAATACTCGGCGCGCACGTTGAGGATGAGGCGCTCGGTCAGCTTGAAACGCCGCCGCAGGGCGAGGTCAGTCTGGTCTATGAAATATGGGCTACGCAGGCTGTTCCTGGGGAAGTCTCCAACCTGCCCTACCGGGGGTATCGTGAAGGCCGCTGGGTTCAATGCTGTGCCACTGGGTTGGGTCGAATCCGGAATCCAAAAAGGCTGGCCCGGCACGACCTGAGCCTGGGTCCTATAGGCTCCCACCGTGGGCGAGATCACGGTTACGGTGATGTTGATCGGCGGTGCGGAACTTACGCGGACCAGACCGTCGACTGCCCAGCCTTTCAGAATTGCGTTGCTTACGCGGCCCCATGCGGGCGCCGGCAGTTCGTAGGAGACCGCCCCGGCGATGGAGTTGCGTAGGTCGAAATCGGAGGGTGTCAACGGTGGCAGAACAACCTGGCTAACACTTGCTGCTACAAGGCCGCTCGAATCAGCGGATCCTAGATCGCTTGTCTTTGCGAGGTTATAGGAGATAAGTGCCTGCAGGCCGTGGGACATCCGGCGCTGGAATTGGATCTGAAGAGCGTTGAAGTGAGAGTATCCGGCGTTCCTAATAGTGTAAACAGTACCGCCAGTGCCGAGGCTCACAAGCAGCGGGGGACGGATAATGTCTTCCCGTAAAAGGCGCATGTCGTCAGCACCCACATAGGTTGCCGACAACGTCTGGTTCGTTCCCAGTTCCCGCTGAACGGCTGCGTTCCACTGCAGGATTAAGGGAAGGCGCAGGTTTGGATCGACGGCGACTAGATATAGGACGTTCGCATCGATGGTGGTTGAGAATGGCGGAGGCTGGAAGGCCGGATTCGTCAGATTAAATGGCACGGGAGAGGAAAGGGAGACAAAGCTCGAGCGGTGATATGGGAAGAAGGCAGAGGTATCTCCGAAGCTGCCGTACCCCAGATCATAGAAGACCCCGAATGCTCCCCTTATCACTGTTTTGGGCGTGATCTGGTATGCAGCTCCGATTCGTGGGGCGAAGTTGTTAAATCTGGTATGCCAGAGGGGACCGGGTACCACCGCAAGCGGATTCGAGTTGAAGATTCCCTGCGTCGCGTAAACAGGTTGGCTTGATGCAGAGACTGGCGGAGTATTGATCTCCCAGCGCAACCCATAGGTGAGCGTGAGCTGGTTTGCTATCTTCCAGCTGTCCTGGGCAAACAAAGAGTAGTTATTCACGCTTACGGAAAAAGGATCGCCCGCCCCCAAAAGGGCCGAGTCTACAGTCCCGGCTCGCAACAGTGCGAAAGCAGACGGGAAAAAAGAATATCCACTATCGGGTTGGGCCGTGGGAGTTAAACGTCGATAGTCCAGGCCGAACTTGAGCAGATGTGTCCCGAAGGCCCAGGAGAGTGTATCTACGAAGTTGAGCTGCCGCTGTGAGTTGTCGTATAGCCTCCCCTGCCTGACCTCCATATCCTCGCCGTCCGGAAAGAAGACGAGAGCCTGGCCTGTGTCGGGACTGTAGGGAGACGATGGCGGGAATAGAGTCGATAGAGGCGGCACCACCGCACCATGAAAGTTTGTAAGGGAGGTGGTGTCGCTGGCGGAGCCTTGACTCCAGTTTGCGCGGAAGTCGTTCAGCATGGCAGGAGTGAACAGAATCGTGGCGCCCGCGGTGAAGGTATCCATACCGACGTTGCTATACTCCACCTCTTCCCAGTTGCGGGTTGCGTCAGATGACGGTGCGTGGCTGTAACGTGCAAACAGGTTGATTTTTGGGGTCAGTTTATGGTCGATGCGGAAGCTGATTGAGTCAAGGCTGGAAGGATTGGAGTAAGCGGCGATGATGATCGCCTGACACGGATTCGTAATGTTGTCGCAGGTGGGGTCGATGAGGGGTGCATTGGGATCCGGGAGCGGAAGCGCATTGATCAGAGGCTGATAGGCCGGCGCAACGGCCGCGCGGGCAGACGCGGTATAGAACTGTTCTGAGTCGGTCTGGGGCAGGCTCAACCGTAGCCCTTCGTAGGAGAAAAAGAAGAAGGTGTTGTCTTTAATGATGGGTCCGCCAAAGGTCCCGCCAAAGTCATTCTGGCGTAGTGGCGGCTTGGGAAGCGGAGGCGTGTCGAAGTAGTTGCGGGCATCGAAGATGTCGTTGCGCAGGTAGTCGAAGGCCGTACCGTGGAAGTTGTTGGTACCCGATTTTGTGACGATGGAGATTTGCGCGCCGGGAGTACGCCCAAATTCGGCCTCATACGACGAGGTTTGAATGCGAAACTCCTGCATGTCGTCTACGGAGACGAATCCGTTGGTACCGCCCTGCGAGGTGAAGGCCGGTATCATGCCGCCCAGCGATTGACTGAGCTGACCTACTTGAACGCCGAAGTTTACGCTGACGCCATCGACCGTGAAGTAGTTGGCGTCGCTGCGTTGTCCATTCACACTGAACTGGCCTGGTCCGTCATTCTGGGTGGAGGTGAACACTACGCCAGGCGCTACCGAAATTAGGGACTGAAAGCTGCGCCCGTTGAGCGGCATGTTGTCCACAAACTGCTGGTTGACCACCGTACTGACAGCCGGCGATTGGGTTTGAAGTAAAGGGATGTTGTTTTCAACGGTTATGGTCTCCGTCCTAGGACCGAGTGCGAGCATGAAGTTCTCGTTGGCGGCGTCCTGAGCGTACAGTTCCAGGCTGGGCTGGACGACGGTGCGAAAGCCATCCTTTTCGATGGTTAAGCGATAGATGGCCGGGTGCAGGCCGGGGATTACGTAGATGCCGTCCTCGTTGGTTGTAGTGGAAGTCGCGATATTGGTGTCAATATCGGTGACCGTGCATGCGGCCCCGACGATGATTGCGCCGCTTACGTCCGTTACCCTGCCGGAGATACGTGCGCCTTCTGTTTGCGCCAACAGCGCCACACTGTTCAAGAGGAGAATCGCAATGAACAGGAGGCGCTTCATCAAAACTCTCCGCGTATGGTTGCACGCAACCCCGCTCCGTTTTTTGCCGCAGCATCCCAAAGAATGTCCTGGCGGCGGCAATGTGCCGTTTGCGGTCTAACGTATAGATAACGATCGACTACCACCCGTCTGAACGTGATGCACATGCGCGGCTTCCAATACAACTCTGTTTTTCCGCTCCCAGCGCGGTTTTTGCCAACATGCACCGACGTCCGGCCAGGCGCACGCCGAAGTTACGCGACAACTACGTTTGTAATTGTTGCACCGGGAGATCGTGGTAAGGCACTGTCAGAATTACTAGGCGGCGGGAAAAAGTACTAGCGGATGTTGCATCGGCTTTTTTGCTTCGAGGTCACGAATCGACGGAGGGCACGCTTGAAACCGTCAAGCAACCAGCCGCACAAACTCCACGCGGATAACCCATTAAATTAGGGTTTTTTCCCTTCGGAGAGCGACTTCCAACGTTACAAATCTTTTCAAGAAAAGTCCTGGGACAATTTAGTCTGCCGCCCGGCATACCCAATCACAAAGCCTAATCGGACGAAATTCGGTCGAGATGTCCACCCTAGGACCACGGCCGTGTTACCCGGCGATACGAAAGACAGGATTAAACGATGCGTTGCGGATTAGAAGTATCAAAGCGTGCACCAGAAAGCCTCGGACCGTGCAAACTCGTTCGACCCACCAAGAACGACGGTAGTAATTGGAGCTTTCTTGACGGGTTCCGGAAACGATCTCCGACGATGTACCTGAGGATGCCGGGTCATGATTTTCCAGACCATGGCGCGAGGGAATCAAAATCAACCGTCTGGGGTGGGGCAGGAGAAATGGAGTGCAACCTGCATCAGGCTACGAACAATTTCGAAGCAATATTTAACGCGAGCTCGGAGATCCTTTGCATCATTAAGCTCAACGGTCTCCAATACCTTGAGATAAACAAAGCCTACGAGCGGCGCACGGGGTATAGGCGAAGGGAGATCCTTGGTAAAGCGGAACTGGGCTTTTGGATCGATGAGGAAGATCGCAAGCGCGTCATCCGCAAGCTTCTCGCCAAAGGGCGTCTGCGCGGTCAGCAGGCAATCTTTTCGACAAAGAACGGCGAGCGTCTCAGCGCACTTTTATCAGCGGAGGTAATTGAGTTTGGCGGTGCGCCGTGCGCGTTGGTGATTGCAGAAGACGTCACGGTGCGCCAACGAGCAGAAGATGCGCGGAGGGATTTGGCGCAGCGACTGATCAACGCTCAAGAGGCGGAGTACACGCACATTGCACGTGAACTTCATGACAACATCGCTCAATCTCTAGCGCTGCTCAATTTGGAACTCGAAAAAATAAGACTAAATCTATCCGATGCCAGCGTTGACAGTGATGTGGGATTAGCCCGCCTAGGCGGCAAAATGAAGCAACTCGGGCAGGTTGTCGGGGGCCTCTCACACCGGCTTCACTCATCAACTCTGGAGATGCTTGGTCTCGTCATCGCGGCCAAGGCATTATGCCGAGAATTCGCGGATCAATATCTTGTGTCAACTGAGTGTGATTGTACCGGTGTTCTCGATAACCTCTCCGCAGATGTTTCTCTCTGTCTATTTCGGGTGATGCAGGAAGGGTTGCGAAACATTGCCAAACATAGTCGCGCCAGGAAGGTAGACGTCCAGGTTATTGGAGCTTCAGACAACGTTTATCTCAAGGTCGCGGACGACGGAGTTGGCTTCACTCCAAGCGAGAAGAATATAAGGCCGGGGCTCGGGTTGATCAGTATGCGCGAAAGACTTAACCTCGTCGGCGGAAAATTTGCAATCGTTTCGAAACCTGGTTCCGGTACGAGAGTCGAAGCGACCATTCCTCTTTATCGCAACCCTAGACCAGTTGATCTACAGATTTGAGCGGAGGCTATAACAATGGCACGTAAATTTCACCCGCAAGAAGGGTCTAGCGTGAGAAAGGTAGTCGCCTATTTGGTACTCCTCATTGGAATCCCCAGTCTTATGCTCGCGGAAGACATCGGCTGGCCGCGCGAGATGACTCAGAATGGTGCACGTATTGTGTACTATCAGCCGCAGATCGACCAGTGGTCGGATTACCGCACCCTGAATGCTCGGATGGCAATCTCAGTGACGCCCGCCGGAGGAAAACCGACGCTGGGTGTTGTGTCCATTCAGGCGCGTACTGATGCCGACAAAGAAAACCGAACAGTATTGATCAGCAACATCAAGTTGACTGACACGCGATTTCCCTCGGTGGACGTTGCGACTGACGCAAAACTGGATGCATTGGTCCACACCTTTTTCAAGCCGGATAACACGATGACAATTTCTCTCGATCGCCTGACGGCCGAAGTAGAGGAGGGCAAAGTGTCAGGGCCTGCGGTGAAGGTCGATAACAACCCTCCGAAGATATTTGTGAGCAGAGTGCCGACCGTTCTGTTGTTGGTGGATGACAAGGAAGTACGGGCGCCGATAGAGAAGACGAAGCTCGAGTTTGTCGTTAATGCTAATTGGACCGTCTTGTTCGATACAGCCGGGAAAAAGTATTACCTGTTGAACGGAAAACAATGGTTGACCGCCGCGAAGCTCGAGGGTCCTTGGACGGTCGTGGCGCAGCTTCCTAAAGAGATGAGCAAATTGCCCGCCGATCCGAACTGGGAAGAGGTGAAGAAGGCGATACCGCCGCAAGGTCCGGTTGGCGCTGCGCCTACAGTTTTCTTCAGTAATGTTCCGGCAGAGGTGATCGAATTCAAAGGTGCGCCGGTTTACGCAAAGATACCGGGCACTCAACTGACGTACGCGACCAATACGAAGAGCGCCGTGTTCGTCCAAACGAACGAACAGAAATACTACTTCCTGGTTTCAGGACGATGGTTTCGTTCCGCTTCGCTCGACGGCCCTTGGACCTATGCGAGTGAAGACCTGCCACCAGACTTTGCGAAGATCCCGCCGAATGGGCCTGGTTCCAATGTTTTGGCATCGGTACCGGGTACCGAGGAGGCTCAAGACGCCGTCCTTCTCGCACAGATTCCTACCACCGCAATCGTGAACATCAAAGAGGCCGAGGCTCAGGTTAAAGTTCAGTACGACGGGGAGCCTCAGTTCAAGCCGATCGAGACGACCCAGCTTTCGTACGCGACCAATACGCAGGAAAAGGTGATCCAGGTCGGAGATATGTATTACCTCTGCTTTCAGGCTGTCTGGTTTATGTCCACAGCCCCGACTGGTCCGTGGAAGGTTGCGAGCTCCGTTCCCAAAGAAATCTACACGATTCCGCCAAGCTCACCGGTTTACAACATCACCTACGTGACGCAGACGCAGACGTCTCCAGAGACAGTCGAGTCCGACTCCACGGCTGGATACCTGGGCATGTTTCTAGTTGGTGCGGCAGTTGGCCTGACGATCGCATATGGAACGGGCTATTACTATCCGCCTTACTACTACCATCCGCCGTATGGGTATCCGATCTATCGACCCTATCCGATTACGTACGGAGTCGGCGCTTTCTACAGCCCTTACTCGGGCACTTACGGTGTCGCGCGAGGTGCTTACGGTCCATACGGTGGTGTGACGGGAGCTGCCTGGTATAACCCTTCGACGGGCCGGTACGGTCGATCTGTATCAGCGTACGGTCCATATGGGAGTGCGACGGCAGCCCGCAGTTATAACCCCTATACCGGTGTATATGGCGCGACGCGTCAGGGTTCGAATGCTTACGGCAACTGGGGTAGCTCTGTTGCGGTGCGCGGCGACCAGTGGGCACAGACTGCGCACAGAACCACATCGCAAGGGACTGCGGCGGGCTTTAGGACCTCAGAAGGGGCACGCGGCGTCGCCGGCAGTGGTGCTAACGGGAATAGCGGCTTCATCGCGCAAGGCAAGAACGACAATGTGTACGCCGGTAAGAATGGCGACGTCTATCGCAAAGACTCAAGCGGCAATTGGCAGCAGTATGAGAATGGCGGGTGGACGGACACGAGCAAGCCGACGCCTCATGCCCAGGATGCGACGCGGACCCAAGGCGCCCAGGCCCAACAACGTACCAGTCAGGGAGCAGCCAACACGGCCGGCGCTTCACAACGGCCAGCCATCTCTTCAGAGACGAGGCAACAGCTGGATCGAGATGCTACGGCGCGCCAGACTGGAACGCAGAGGACGCAACGGTTCCAGCGGCAACAGGGTACGAGGAACTCTGGAGGAACGGCACGACGGCGATCTCAGTGAATTGAGTAAGACGCCCACACGACGACCACGTCATCGCGGTGGTCCCGACTAAGTCGCACTTTCAACGGTCTCAACAGAAATCGATTCCTAGGAGAATCTATGAGTTCGCAAGATAACCTTCAACGGACAGTGCTTCCGATTCCGGACCAACCGCGCTCAGGCCTGATCCTCTTTGATGCAAAGGATCCAGAGAACAAATACCCGCCGATTAACCAGTTGCGCCCGCCCCAAGGGGCGCCCAACGTCCTGATCGTCTTGATTGACGACGCGGGATTTGGCTCCTCAAGCGCCTTTGGGGGTCCATGCAATACGCCCACGGCCGAGGTGCTAGCCAGCGAAGGACTTAAATTCAATCGCTTTCACACCACTGCGCTCTGCTCGCCGACGCGACAGGCCTTGTTGACCGGACGTAACCACCATACTGTCGGCATGGGTGGAATCACTGAGATTGCCACCGGTTCGCCGGGGTATAACTCTATTCTGCCTAACACCTGCGCCCCGCTCGCCCGTACTCTTAAGCTCAACGGCTATGCAACTGCCCAGTTCGGCAAATGCCATGAAGTTCCGGTTTGGCAGACCAGTCCGGCGGGTCCTTTTGATGCGTGGCCAACCGGCGGAGGTGGATTCGAATACTTCTATGGGTTTATCGGAGGTGAGGCCCACCAGTGGTATCCATCGCTGTATGAAGGCACAACGCCGATCGAGGTGAAGAAGACTCCCGAAGAGGGCTACCACTTGATGGCAGATATGACGGACAAGGCCATTGACTGGATTGGTCAACAGAAAGCGCTGATTCCCGACAAGCCGTTCTTCATTTATTTTGCACCAGGCGCGACCCACGCTCCACACCATGTTCCGATGGATTGGGCGGATAAGTATAAGGGTAAGTTCGACCAAGGTTGGGACAAACTGCGCGAAGAGATCTTTGCCCGCCAGAAGAAACTCGGCGTGATCCCCCCGGATTGTGAGCTCACACCGAGGCACACGCAAATCCCCGCGTGGGATGACATGCCTGCAGACCTGAAGCCGGTGCTCACCCGGCAGATGGAGGTCTATGCCGGGTTCATGGAGTATACCGATCACCATGTAGGCCGGTTGGTCGATACCTTGAAAAAACTCAATCTTCTTGACGACACGCTGATTTACTACATCATCGGTGACAATGGCGCATCGGCAGAGGGGACGATCAACGGCACCTACAACGAGATGATCAACTTCAACGGGGCCGCTGCACTGGAGACACCGCAGTTCTTGACGGAGCGGCTGGACAAGCTGGGTGGCCCGGAATCTTACAATCATTACGCTGTGGGCTGGGCACACTCCCTGAACACACCGTACCAGTGGACGAAGCAGGTCGCTTCGCATTGGGGCGGAACTCGTAATGGCACGATCGTGCATTGGCCAAAGGGAGTCAAAGGAAAGGGCGAAATCCGCACTCAGTTCCACCACGTCATCGATGTCGCGCCTACCATTCTTGAACTGGCCGGTCTACCTCAGCCGACATTCGTCAACGGAGTCCAACAGCACCCGATTGAAGGCGTCAGCATGGCATACTCCTTCAACGATGCCAAGGCGGCGGAGCAGCATGAGACACAGTACTTTGAGATGTTCGGTAATCGCGGAATCTACCACAAGGGCTGGACCGCAGTGACGCGACACAAGACGCCGTGGATACTCCAAGGCGAGAAAACGCCCGCTTTCGACGACGACGTCTGGGAGCTCTACGACACCAATAAAGACTGGTCACAGGCAAAGAATCTGGCCAAAGAGATGCCCGAGAAATTGCATGAATTGCAGCGGCTGTGGTTGATCGAGGCAACACGAAACAACGTGCTCCCCCTCGATGACAACATCGGCGCCCGGATGAACTCGGATATGGCGGGTCGACCGGTACTGATCAAGGGCAATTCCCAAATCCTCTTCGGCAAGATGGGGCGTCTCTCTGAAAACTCGGTTCTCAACATGAAGAACAAGTCGCATTCGGTCACCGCTGAAATAGTCGTGCCCAAAACGGGGGCCGAGGGCGTCATTATCGCCCAGGGCGGCAATATTGGCGGCTGGAGCCTTTACGCAAAGGGGGGCAAGCTCAAATACTGTTATAACCTGCTGGGCATTCAGCAGTTCTATGCCGAATCAAGCGACCTTCTGCCTCAAGGGGAGCATCAGGTTCGCATGGAGTTCACCTACGCGGGTGGCGGTCTCGGCAAGGGCGGCACGGCGTCCTTGTACTTGGATGGCAAAAAAGTTGGCGAGGGCAAAGTCGCCGCAACTGCGGCCATCGTCTTCTCTGCCGATGATGGTTGCGACGTGGGGGTGGACACGGGATCCCCCGTCTCACCGGACTACGGGGCGCGAGGAAATGAGTTTACAGGCATCGTCAAGGGTGTACAGCTCGCTATTGCCGAAGATGCTGAGAGTCTCGATCACCTCGTGTCACCGGAAGAAGCTTTCCGCATTGCCATGGCGCGGCAGTAAAGAATCTCGGAACCGGCAGTCGAAATCGACTGCCGGTGAATGGGTTGGGAGATAATCGTTCCTTCGCCGAATTTCCTTTCTTTCAGGCGAGGACAGGCAAAATATGGCGACACCTGGACCACTCGAGGAAGCCCACGATCCCTCCCTGACTCTGGGCGGGCCGCTTTATAGGCTGCTCCGGCGATCACACACGGCGAGCCCGGTTTCGGGGTTGTTGTATCGCCAGGCCACAATAGCTGTTCTCGTATGTTGGGTACCGTTGGCGATTCTATCGTTGGCGCAAGCCCACTCTACGGGTTATGTGAGGCTTTCGTTCTTTCGGGATATCGAGACTCACGTTCGCTTTTTAGTATCCCTGCCGGTGCTGATCATTGCTGAGATGCTTGTGGATCAACGCATTCGACCTATGATGAAAAGGTTTGTCGAACGCCACGTTATCACTTCGGCTGAACTTCCGAAGTTTTACGGCGCGATTGACACCACAGTGCGTTTTTACAACTCAGTCATTGCCGACATCGTGATTCTGACGGTTGTGTACACGATTGGCCTGTGGATCTGGCGGCATCAGATCGCGACGGACGTCGCAAGCTGGTACGCCTCGTTTCACGCAGGTCAGGTTCACCTATCGATGCCCGGGTATTGGCTTGCGCTTGTTAGCGTGCCGATCTTCCAGTTCATCCTGTTGCGTTGGTTTTGGCAGTTCGCTATATGGTTCTTGTTTCTGTTTCGAATTTCCCGTCTCCAACTGCGCCTTTCGCCCTTACATCCAGATCGGGAAGGCGGCATCGGCTTCGTGGGCACCTCCAGTCTGGCCTTCGCGCCGTTGTTATTCGCGCTCAGCGCTTTGCTCTCCGGTCACATAGCAAGCCGCATCCTCTACAACGGGGAATCGTTGTTTAGTTCCGAGATAGCTATTCTTTGCTATGTCTTTCTCTCAGTTGTCGCGGCGATTACGCCGTTGTTCTTATTCACGCCGCAACTCATCCTCGCCAAACGCAGAGGCCTCGCGAAATATGGCAATTTTGCTTCTGATTTTGTTACGAATTTTGATGACAAGTGGCTGAAAGGCAATCTCGACGACGAAATGTCGGCGTCGGGCGAGGACATTCAGTCACTCGCTGATCTGAGTAATAGCTTTAGCGTGGTTCGCAGGATGCGATTCGCGCCCATCGCCGCCGATGATATATTCCTGCTCTTGTTCATAACGGCTGCTCCCTTTCTTCCTTTGCTGTTATCGATCATGCCGCTCGAGCAGTTGGTCGTTCATACCCTCAAAATCATTTTCTGAGGTTGACTCGCGAAAGAAATTCGCTTTCGCGCATGCGTGTTACACTTCCGCGCATGCCTCTCATTCTTGTTCTGATCCTTCTCATTCTCTTGTTCGGCGGCGGCGGCTACTATATGGGGCCAGGACTTGGCTACTACGGTGGAGGCGGTGTAAGTTTGATTCTTGCGTTGGTAGTGATTTACCTGCTTTTCGGAAGAAGCCGAGGAAGCGTTTAGCGGAAACCGAGGTTATCCACGCAATTGGATGAGCAAATCGGTCGGATGGACTGGTTTAGCGAGGAACTGGAACTCGTGACCCTGAGAGCGAGCAGCCTCCAGCAGATCCCCGGTGGCCGCGTGCCCCGAGAACAGAAGAATCTTGCACTTTGGCAATCGGCTTCGTGTGATGATCGCCGTCTCTATACCCGTCATGCCTGGCATAACCACATCCGTGATGAGCAAATCTGGCCGGAGCCGTTCGATCGAATCGATCGCGTCTTGACCACTGAAGAGCGTATGAGTTTCGAAACCGGCATTGTTGAGAATGACCGCAAGCGTTGTCGCAATCAACTTTTCGTCGTCTACCACAAGCGCAACCTTTCGCACTCTGGAACAATTTGGGCATTTGTTTGTCGAGTATTCGGGGTGAATTCCTTGAATGACCATTAGGAGCTCCTCGTCGGTCATATCCACTGGTTTCCTGTCTGGCTTGTTCCGAGAATTCTGCGGCTGTTCCGCCACCATCTCTTGCCGAATCCAATCGAACACCATACGTGCTGCCTGAAGATTCCCCGAGAGGGCCTTGTTCACCACCTGTCTGTTTATTCCCCTAAACCTCGTGATAGCTTTTCCCTTTCCGTTCTCAAGGAGGGTCACTTTGGATTGGAGTTCCTTCATTAACTCCGAGGCGGGATTGGATGGCTTCTTCGGTCGCCCCGAGGGATTTCCTGAGATCCCCTTTTTGAACTGACCGCTTTTCGGGGGCTTTCCATAGCCGACTTTACCGTGTTCTGCCTCATTATGTTTGCTCATGTTCTTGCTCAGCCTTTCGTCTTTGAAGTTGATGTGCTGTGATTCATCTTGGAGGTTTTTCTAGCCCCAAAGCTCTCTCCCGACTCAACGTGAATAGCTTCGCGTTTCGTGCGGCGCTGCCAGCGGCGAATGAGAGCATCTACATAAAGTGGGTCGAGTTCCATTCCGTAGCAGACTCGTCCAGTTCGCTCAGCGGCAATGACCGCAGTTCCCGACCCTAGGAACGGGTCGAGTACCAGAGCCCCACGGGCGGTCGAGTCTTTGATCGCATCGGCGATAAGAGCAACCGGTTTTGGTGTTGGGTGGAGAGCAAGCAGGTCCCCGTCCGGTCCCGAGCGAGAGAGAGTATTTGCCGAGGGATAGTTCCAAACGTTGGTCCGGTACCGTCCGAATTTCCCGAGTTGGACGTTGTTACGATGTGAAGCCGATCCGTTTTTGAAGAGAAAGATCAACTCGTGCGCACTGCGATAGAAACTCCCCATGCCGCCGTTGCTCTTGGCCCATACACACAGATTCATCATCTCTCCATGGACTTCCAGGCCAGCTGCGAGGATCTGTTTCATATGCCGCCAGTCCATGAAGTAGTAGGCCAGCGAACTCGGTTGGCTCGATTGCCTGGATATCCAACGCTGGCAGCGATACACGGGCGGCACCGCTGTTCACGCCGAATCTGGCAGGCAATTTGGGGAGGTGTTCAGTGGCCAATGACTCTTATGAAATTGGCTATGGGAAGCCGCCAAAACATATTCAATTTAAGAAGGGCCAATCCGGAAACCCGAAGGGTCGGCCCAAAAAGCCGAAGAACCTCGCTGCCCTAATCCTCAAGACCTTTGGAGATAAAGTTATCGTCAAAGGCCCTGGCGGATTACATTCGATGACCAAACTGGAGGCTGCCCTCGTGCAACTGGCTAACAAGGCTCTCGGTGGCGACTTAATGGCATTACGAGAAGTTATAAGGTTGCGCGAAAAGGTTCAAGAGCAAGAGCCGTTTCTCGTTCCACCTCCGACCATTCAAGTCCGCTTTATTGATCCCGTCACGAAAGAACCGGTCACAACGGAGGACTTCGAAAAATGATCGACGAAATGTGATCGCCGCTAAGTCTTGGCAACGCTGCATTAATCGCTTTGAGCCGGGTCAAGGCTTTGTTTCTGTACCTTACTGCCGCGATGTTGCCTTGAGCAACGGCCAGATGAATCGCTCGGTCGATTCGCGAGCGATCTTTTATGCGCTTGGAATGACACTGTAATGATCAGGATTTAAGTTACCGAACTTCCGGTTTTTCAGGAGAGAACGCTTTGATCTCTAAGGGCGCTGAGCGCGATAGACTAATGTCGATGATTCCCATTAGCTGGTCATGGCCGTTTGCGTCAAAGATAACCCATCAGTCTTGCCTTTTGTCACTGAAGCAGAGGTGGATTGCGTTTCCGGCATCTTGGTCGGGGCCGCAATGTACCTTTCACTACCGCTACGCCGAATCTTGAGCGTCGGGGAACTATCTGCGGTCGTGCTTCACGAACTCTCACATTTAAAGGATAAGAGGCCACTTTTCCTGAAGAATCTGATCACGGGTGGGCTACCGCAAGGTTTCAACGTTGAATTAGAACACCACGCGCCAACTGCGAACGGCAATGTCGGAAACAACTTTGTCGCGAGAGCCGGGCCTGCACTTATCATTCCCAAACCCTAACGTTGCAGCGAGTTCGATGAGGAGACAGGCGTTCTCAGAACAGGAAAGACAGACGGAACGTAGTGATTGGATCCAAGTGTCGTCAAAATTTTGACACTCGTCGAGCCGTAGCATATTCACACACTCTCTCGTTATTTCTTACAAGCCCTTTGCATTCATCGACGTGACTGAACACACAATCTGCGGAGCAGTGGCAAGCGAATTGCTTTGTAGCGATTGTGTATGCTCCTCATTCGTCAACCGTTCTCTAAGATACGGACCGAAGAGGGCGCGCTGGTCATGAGCAAAAATGCATCACGGAAGGAAACAAATCTCGCGGTCCATGGGTTCGCGACGGCAATCTCCCTCACCGCCCGCCATGAGCTTTCGTGCCCAACGAGCAGCGCACCTGGAGACTCTCCATTAGGTAGGGAGAAGGAGAACCGCCGATGTCGAGCGATTCAATACCGTTATCCGGGATTGTGACTGCACGCCGCCAGCTACTTGACAAGGTCTGCGGAGGGTTCGTAAGGCTTTTGTGCATAGCTATGCCGATCGGCCTCCAGTCCACTTCCTTGCCGGGCCAGAGTCATGTCGCGGAACCGGCTGTCAATCTCGGTGATACAAGCTTTCTTGATGGGCCAGCCGGGCCGGGATTCATCGCCGAGGAGATTGGGGATGCGGCACATGATGGAACAATCACGGGCGCAACCGGAAACGCTGTGCCGGGCGCGAGCGCAGTGAACAGCATCAGCAGTTTGACCCACATTGCCTGGCTTAGCCCTAAGAAACTTCTTGGAGGCTGGTACGGAGTGGAAGTTGTCGTCTCAGCAGCGCATGTGAATGCCGGAGCTCAGGGGGAGGCGGGAGGTCTAGGCAACACGACGGTAGCGCCGTTCATTCTGCAATGGCGCGAACATCGACTTTTCGGCATGGCAATCGACCAGCGCGTAACTGCCGATTTCGACCTTCCTACAGGGGAGTACTCGCGCACCTCGGATGTGAATATCAGCAGCAATGCCTTCACTGTTCATCCCTATTACTCAATCACCGTCTTTCCAAAAAAACGGATAGAAACGAGTTGGCGCGTTCACTACCTATGGAACTCGACAAACAATGATCCTCCGATAAGCACAGACGCGCAATCCACACAGGCTGGCCAAGCCATTCATTTCAATGCAACCGCCGCGTACAACATCTACAAGGGTCTATGGATTGGTCCGAATACGTATTACCTCAAGCAGATTACCGATGGAAAGATCGATGGGGTGCCATTTCACAACTCGCCTGAACAGGTGGGTGCGATCGGCCCTGGGATGGTTTGGAACCACAGAAGCTGGTTCTTTTATGCCAACACTTATCAGGAGTTTGGGGCGAAAAATCGCGCTACGGGACATAAGCTGGTGCTGCGGATCGAAAAGACCTTTGCAGTGCCGAGATAGATGATCTCATAGGGTACCTGGAGACTCTCCATTAAGTAGACACGGCAGGATGATCAGGGTTGGCGTTATTGAAGTTGACGTTCTCCCGGCTTCTGGTCAAAATCGATCATCTGGGGTCCTACGTCTGTGGCGACGAGAATATCCTCCATCTCGGGGTCTTCTGGCTACCTGCTGGTACCCCTCCGAAAGTGTGCCGACTTCATCCTTTACCGCGGGCGACAGAATGGTGACTCTTCGGCGGTCCTGGCGGTGGCGCTCGCCGATGGAGAGGAGTCACCTCAGGGTCTTCGGCGTCTGGAGCACGAATACTCTCTCACAGCTGACCTCGATCCCGCGTGGGCGGCTAAGCCTCTTGCACTTACGCGTCATGAAGGGCAGACGGTCCTGATACTGAAGGACCCGGGCGGCGAACCGCTGGATCAGGTTCTTGAACGGGGCCAGGGGCAACCGCTCGAACTGACGCGCTTTCTGCGCATCGCCATCGGCTTAGCGACGGCGCTCGGCCAGGTCCATCGCCGCGGCCTCATCCATAAGGACGTCAAGCCCGCGAATGTGTTCGTCGACAACACCGACAATGTCTGGCTCACCGGATTTGGGATCGCGTCGCAACTGCCCCGCGAACACCAGACCCCGGTCCCACCGGAGGTTATTGCCGGAACGCTCGCCTATATGGCGCCCGAGCAAACGGGCCGCATGAACCGCTCGATGGATGCGCGCAGCGACCTCTACTCTTTAGGCGTCACTCTTTACGAGATGCTTACGGGCACGCTGCCCTTTGTCGCGGCCGATCCGCTGGAGTGGGTCCACTGCCACCTTGCACGCCAGCCGACCCCGCCAGATGGGTTAGCTGCCGTTCCCCAGCCGCTCTCCGCGATCACGATGAGGCTGCTCGCCAAGAACGCCGAGGAGCGTTACCAGACCGCCTCCGGGCTGGAAGCCGATCTTCGACGCTGCCTGGCGCAATGGCAGTCGCGTGGTCGCATCGATCCATTCCCATTGGGCGCGCACGACGTATCCGACCGGCTGCTCATTCCGGAGAAGCTGTACGGGCGGGAGGGCGAGATCGACACGCTACTCGCTGCCTTCGACCGGGTCGTGTCCCACGGCACACCGGAACTTGTGCTCGTCTCCGGTTATTCCGGTATCGGCAAGTCCTCCGTAGTGAATGAGCTTCACAAGATGCTCGTTCCGCCGCGCGGCCTGTTCGCGTCCGGCAAGTTCGACCAGTACAAGCGTGACATCCCATATGCGACGCTGGCACAGGCCTTTCAGACTCTGATCCGTCAGATCCTGGTCAAGAGCGAAGCAGAAGTGGAGCGGTGGCTAGACTCCCTGCAGGAGGCGGTGGGCCCGAACGGCCAGCTTATCGTCAACCTCATTCCGGAGCTCGAGTTCATCATCGGGAAACAGCCGCCCGTTCCGGACCTGCCGCCGCGGGATGCGCAAAACCGCTTCCAGTTGGTGCTCCGTCGGTTCCTCGGTGCGTTCGCCCGGCCGGAGCACCCGCTGGCGCTGTTTCTCGACGATTTGCAATGGCTGGACGCTGCAACGCTCGACTTGCTTGAGCATCTGCTCAACCACCAGGAGGTGCGGCACGTTCTGCTGGTCGGCGCCTACCGCGACAACGAGGTCACTCCGTCGCACCCGCTCCTGCGCACGATCGAGGCAATCCGCAACACTGGAGCACACGTCCAGGAGATGGTGCTCGGGCCCCTCGGCCTCGACGATGTCAGCTGGCTCGTCTCCGATGCTCTGCATAGCGAGCGGGAGAACGTGCGCCCTTTAGCTCAACTGGTGCAAGAGAAGACCGGTGGTAATCCGTTTTTTGTGATCCAGTTCCTCATGGCGCTGGCCGAAGATGAGTTGCTTGCATTCGACTCGTTGATGCGGGCTTGGCAATGGGACATGAATCGCATCTACGCGAAGAGCTACACCGATAACGTGGTGGATCTCATGGCCGGGAAGTTGAGCCGGTTGTCCGCATCCGCCCGGGAAGCCTTGAAACACCTCGCCTGCCTGGGCAATGTCGCCGAGGTCGCCACCCTGGCCCTGGTTCATGGGAAAACGGAAGAGGCGATGCACGCGGCCCTCTGGGAAGCCGCCCGCGCCGGGCTTGTATTGGACCTGGAGAGCACCTGCAAGTTTCTTCACGACCGGATCCAGCAGGCGGCGTATTCACTGATTCCCGAGGAGCACCGTGCCAATATGCACCTGCGCGTTGGCAGTGTAATGTTGGCGCGCATGTCGGAAGACCAGCTTGCTGACCATCTGTTCGACGTCGCGAACCAGTTCAATCGGGGCGCCGTGCTGTTAGCCGACCGGGATGAGAGAGCGGTTATCGCGACACTCAACCTACGTACCGGGCGAAAGGCGAAGGCGTCGGCGGCCTATGCGTCGGCGCGTACGTATTTTGCGTCAGGCATCGCGCTGTTAGATGAGCAGGATTGGGTAATTCAACACAAGTTGATATTCAGCCTGTCCCTCGAACTTGCGGAGTGCGAGCTTCTCTGCGGTGGGATGGAAAAGGCCGCGCAACTCGTTATAGAGCTGATGCAGCACGCGGCTTCTGGTATCGAGTTCGCGGACGCCTCCTGCCTCAAGATAAATTTGCACGTATTGAGGGGCGAACACCTCCTAGCAATCGACAGCGCGCTCGAATGCCTGCGTCTGTTCGGCATTGACCTGCCCGCACAGCCGACTTGGGAGCAGGTTCATGCCGAATACGAGACTGTCTGGCAGAGCCTCAACGGGCGCCCGATCGAGAGCCTGATCGATCTGCCGATAATGACCGATCCGGAGCTGCAGGCTGCGATCCAGGTGCTTTCGGTCGTTACCCCCGCCACCTTCTTTACCAACATTCACTTATTTTGCTTGCTCGTGTGCCGCATGGCGAACTTCAGCGTGCAGCACGGGATGAGTGGAGCTTCCGCGCACGGCTATGCCCATCTGGGGAGCATCCTCGGCACGATCTTTCATCGTTACAGCGAGGGGTATCGATTCGCCAAGCTCTCCTGCGACCTGGTCGAAAAACACGGCTTCATCGCCTACCAGGCGAAGGCCTACGATGCCATGGGAGTAGCGACTCAGTGGACCCACTCGATCACGACCGCGATTGATTTCCATCGGGCGACCATTCGCACCGCAATTGAGACCGGTGATCTTACCTATGCTTGCTACGGTATATACCTATGTCTCACATGCCTTCACGTGCGGAACGATCCGCTCGACGCGGTGTGTCGCGAGACGGAGACGGCGTTGGATTACGTGCGGAAGGCCGGGTTCCGCGACGTCGCAGACATCATCCGGAGCCAGCAACGCTTCATCGCGACCATGCAAGGCCGAACCAAAACCTTCTCTACCTTCAGCGATGCCCAGTTCGACGGGGCGGCGTTCGAGGCCCAACTGACAACAGATCGGATCGCCATGACGGTCTGCTTTTACTGGATCCTTAAACTGAAGGCGCGGTTTCTGTCGGGAGACTACGCCGAGGCGCTCGCGGCAGCCGGCAAAGCAAAGCCGCTGCTTTGGGCTTCAGCCGCTCAGATGCAGCTACTCGACTACTTCTACTACACCGCTCTGACGTTGGCGGCATGCTATGAGATCGTTTCAGCCGACGAGCAGACGGAGTGGCGCGATCTTTTGGCGGCGCATCGGGAGCAACTGCGCGAGTGGGCCGAAAACTATCCACCGACTTTCGCCGACAAGCACTTGCTGGTGCTGGCTGAGATCGCCCGCCTCGAAGGGCGAGACAGCGACGCGATGCGTCTGTACGAGCATGCAATTCAATCGGCTCGCGAGCACGGCTTCGTCCAGAACGAAGCGCTGGCCGATGAGGTGGCCGCCCGCTTCTACTTGGCGCGTGGCTTCGAGATGATTGCCCACATGTACCTGCGCAACGCGCGGAACTGCTACGACCGCTGGGGCGCGGCCGGCAAGGTGAAGCAACTCGACGAACACTACCCACGTTTGCATGAGGAGCGGCTTCCTGCTTCTACCACCGCCACAATCGGCACACCGCTCCGGCAGTTGGATGTCGAGACTGTAGTCAAGGCCTCACAGGCACTCTCGAGCGAGATTGTCCTTAGCAACCTGATCGAGAAGCTTATGCGCATCGCCGTAGAACATGCAGGGGCCGAACGGGGTCTGCTCATCCTTCTGCGCGGCGATGAGCCGCAGATCGAGGCGGAGGCCACCACGGGCTACGGCAGAGTTGACGTCACCGTTCGGCAGTCGGCCGTTACACCACTTGATCTCCCCAAATCCGTGCTTCAGTACGTCATCCGGACACGGGAGCTCGTGGAGCTTGATGATGCTTCAGTGGGAAATTTGTACTCCCAGGACGAGTATGTACGGGCGAAGCGCCCCCGATCTGTACTGTGCCTTCCTATCGTCAAACAAACGAGGCTGATTGGCGCACTCTATCTGGAGAACAATCTGACTCCGCGCGCCTTCACTTCGGACCGGGTCGCAGTGCTGGAGTTGCTGGCCTCGCAAGCCGCCATTTCGCTGGAGAACGCCAAGCTTTATTCTGACCTGCGACGCAGCGAGGCTTACTTGGCTCAAGGGCAGAACATAAGCCACACTGGCAGCTTCGGCTGGAACATTTCGAGTGGAGACATCTACTGGTCGGAGGAAATCGGCAAGATCCTTGAGTACGATGAAGCGGTTAAACCCACGTTAGAGTTGGTATTCCAGCGCATTCATCCCGACGACAGAGATCTCACGCAGCAGACTCTGGACCGCGCAACCAGGAACAAGGAAAACTTTGATCTTGAACATCGTTTGCTGATGCCGGATGGCTCGGTCAAGCACCTCCACGTTGTAGCTCGCGCGTTGGAGCCTTCCTCGGGCAAGCTCGAATATGTGGGCGCCGTGATGGACGTCACCGCAGCAGAGCAAGCGAGGGCAGAGCTGGAAAAAGCTTTCGAGGAAATTAAAGGCCTGAAAGATCGACTCCAGAATGAGAACGTCGCGCTACGCGAAGAGATTGCCAAGGTGTCGATGTTCGAAGAGATCGTAGGCACATCGCCGCCCCTGCAATCGGTGCTTTCCCGTATCTCCAAAGTGGCTCCGACCGACTCCAGCGTTCTGATCACTGGCGAGACGGGGACGGGGAAAGAGTTGGTCGCCCGTGCGATTCACTGGCGTTCTCGGCGCTCGTCGCGCGCCTTCGTGAGTGTGAACTGCGCCGCTGTCCCTCGCGACCTAATAGCGTCAGAACTATTCGGCCATGAGAAGGGCGCCTTTACCGGAGCAACTCAGCGGCGTCTGGGGCGCTTTGAACTCGCCGAGGGAGGGACGATCTTCCTCGATGAGGTCGGAGAGCTTCCTGCTGAGACCCAGATTTCTCTGTTGCGTGTTTTGCAGGAGCATGAGTTTGAGCGCGTCGGTGGAACTGGATCTATCCGAACCAATGCTCGCTTGATTGCTGCGACAAATCGCGACTTGGAAGCTGCCATGGCGGCGGGCACCTTCAGAAGCGACCTGTTCTACCGACTCAATGTCTTTCCAATCGAGGTTCCTTCTCTGCGAGAACGAAGAGAAGACATCCCCCTACTGGTCGAATACTTTATCGATCGCTACGCCAGAAAGGCAGGAAAGAGCTTTCAAACGGTGACCAAGAAGAGCCTCGATCTGCTCCAGTCGTACTCCTGGCCGGGAAATATTCGCGAATTGCAAAACGTCATTGAGAGATCGGTAATTGTCTGCGAAACGGAGAATTTCTCCGTTGATAAGAGTTGGCTCTCTCAACCATCTCTCGCGACTGAGGGGGTGACGCGGGTTGAACTTTCTGGAAAACTCGCTGCCCAAGAGAAAGAGATTATTGAGACGGCTTTACGCGAAAGTGGGGGACGGGTATCCGGACCGTCAGGGGCGGCTGCCATGCTTGGAATTCACCGATCAACCCTGGAATCAAAGATTACATCGCTAAATATCAACAAACATCGCTTCAAATAAACAGCTCCCTCGAAAAGGTCCTAACCGACCTCAACCAGTGGCACCCCCACAACATGCTGCAGGGAATTTCGGCAATTGCCGAAATTCGCGGCATTTGTCTTTCGGTTAAGCCGTTTATTTTTAGAAGGTTACGCTTGGCATCGTGATTGCACTATAGAAATACGGAAGTGCATGTTGTAAGAGAGGGCAGATGCTGAAAATTCAGAGACATCGAACGGGCGAGATGTCTTTACTCTGAGCGGCGAAATAGAGGATGCACAAATAGACGAATTGGAAGCACTCATTCGATCTGGTGCGAAGGGACGACCAATAGTCCTCGATCTCAAAGATGTGACTCTAGTGGGTCGAGAGGCGATCAGCTTTCTACAGCGTTGCGAAGCGGATGGCGTCACCCTCGAGAACTGCCCAGTATACGTCCGCGAGTGGATCACGAGGCAACGACACGGAAATTAACTCTTTGAGAGTAGGGATAGACAAATCAGTGAGGTGAAGCATGGCGGCATCATCAATCTGGGGATTGGAAGCTCCCGCATGCAACAAAAGCGCATCGTTCGAAAGCTTCGAACTCAGCGGCAGAAAACTACCCCGCATCGTTGGTAACAGCTTCGCTCTACGGCAAGTACTCGGCATGGTGCGGATCGTTGCCCCGACCGATGCCACGGTGTTGATCAATGGGGAAACCGGAACTGGTAAAGAGTTGATAGCGGAAGCCATTCACAAGTGCAGCGAACGATTCAGCGGTCCGTTTGTGAAGGTCAATTGCGCCGCAATCCCTGCAGGCTTGTTGGAAAGCGAGCTGTTCGGGCATGAGAGAGGTGCCTTTACCGGCGCGATCGCACGCAGTGTCGGGCGGTTTGAACGGGCTCACCGCGGAACCTTGTTCCTGGACGAAATCGGCGACCTTCCTCCAGAGCTGCAGCCCAAGCTTCTTCGCATTATTCAGGAAAGAGAGTTCGAGCGTCTGGGCGGCAACGAAACGATTCATACCGATGTGCGCGTGATCTGCGCCACCCATCGAAATCTCATCGAGATGGTCGATGAACGTCAGTTTCGAGCCGACCTTTTCTATCGTCTCAATGTGTTCCCAATCGACTTGCCGCCGTTGCGTGATCGCCCCGACGATATCCGGTTGTTAGTACATTACTTTGCAATGGACTATGCCGCTCGCATGCGCAAGAGAATCACATCTATTTCAGAGCACTTCATGGCAGTTCTTGTTGAGCATTCCTGGCCCGGCAACGTTCGCGAACTGCAGAACTTCATTGAACGGTCGGTAATTCTGTCCGATGGCGGTGTGCTGACTGGTCCGTCACCCGAGCTCACCCACACTGAACCCCGGAAATGCACAAATGCATTCATACCTATCACTCTCAAACAAATGGAGCGTTCTCGCATCCTTCAGGTTCTCGAACAAACACAAGGTGTAGTTGGTGGCAGGAACGGCGCGGCGGCCCTGCTGGGCATCGGACGGACGACATTGATCTACAAGATGCGGCGGATGGGTATCAAGCTCAGGCAGTGCGTGTGTGAGCAGTAGAGTCGTCGGTTCCGATCTCAGAAGATCCAGATCCTCCCACTGTCGCTGAGAGGAACTTATCATGAGCCTGCAAGTTCAAGATTGAATTATTGTCCCATCCTACGGGGCCGTAGCAGCCGAATTGCTGAAAACGCATTGTCCCTCTCGGAATCCTCATCGCTGCCATCTCCGCTGCTGCGCTCAATCCTCGTTACACCGTTACTTTGGCCAGTCATCACAACGATTCTGTCTCTCGGCTATGACATGAGTCATCCGTTACTGGCTGGGGTCATCACGTCTATAAGCCCTGCGCGACGCGGACTCTCAATGGGCATGAATGCATTCGTATTGTTCTGTGGCTTTGGCATAGGAACATTGGTTTTCACTTACTGCTGAAACATAGATTCAGTACAGCCTTACCGTTTTTGTGGTCGCCCAGTTCTGCCTTGGGCTCCTGGCGGTACCATTCTTTCGTGGAGAAGGTTCTTCTGTAGCAGATCATTCGTTGAGATACGAGAGACGGACAAGCCCGAGCTTCATTCCTCGGAAGAGGAACAAATCATCCTATAAGCGGCAATCTTCCCTGAATCCTATGCCCGACGCTGCTGAGTTTCTTTCTAACGGCCCTTACAAATTCATTCACAAGACGAGATTTGGTATCGACCCGCATCCCAACTGTGATAATGGGTCGGTTTTCCGCTAAAGGCCGCATCGGGTTGCGACCATCTTTCGACTTATAGGTTCTCTTCAGCTCTGTCAAAAAAAGGCCTGTCAGAGAAGGACCATAAAGTAAATATCTCGACATATAAAGCCTGGACTCGCACGCACACCTAGCTTAGGAATACGGCGCGAATCACAGTTATCCTCACGACTTACGGGGCGTGAGCCCAGGCTGAAAGCAAGTCTGCAAAGATTGGTTTGTCAATTGCTTCTGAGAGAGAAGACGCATTCGCTGACTTAGATGAGTTCGTCAGATCACACATCGGAGAGAAAACAATGATTGATAAAGAGAAGGAGAATGAGCTCATAGAGAGTCCGTCACGACGAACGTTTCTAGGGGCTAGTTCTGCCGCCCTCGCTACAGCTGCGCTCGTTGGATTGACGGCAAGCGCACAACAGCGCGAGGACACTCGTAAAGCTGAAAGCGATCATTCTTCGAGCGATCCTGGGCAGGAGAATACACCTCTTCTGGCCGAGAACCCGAACACCAACACGCCCCCTCCGACGGATCATGGAGACATAGGCCCAATCTGGTATTCCTTTGATCTGGCGCGCAAGCGTGTGGAGGAAGGCGGCTGGACGCACCAAGTAACCCAGCGCGAACTGGGTCCCTCAACAGATATCGCCGGCGTCAACATGCGGATCACCCGCGGCAGCTTCCGTGAATTGCATTGGCACACGGCAGATGAATGGGCCATTATGCTCGCCGGCAATGCTCGCGTCACGGTTCTGAATCCCGATGGAACGATGTTCATCGACGATGTGACCAAGGGCGACCTCTGGTTCTTTCCTGCCGGGTATCCACACTCCATTCAGGGTCTGGGGCCGGACGACGGTTGCGAGTTCCTGCTTGTTTTCAATCAAGGCATGTTCTCGGAAGACAACACTTTCCTCATCTCCGCGTGGGTCGCACACACACCGCCCGAGATCTTGACAAAGAACTCTAATCTCGATCGGAGCGCCATCGCAAAATTGCCGACAGATGAGCTTTATATCTTTCCTGCCAACCTTCCTGGATCTCTGGCGCAGGACAAGGCAGCCATTGGGGGAAAGAATTTAGAGTCTTCGATCCAATACACCTTCAAGTTGTCGGCGATGGCCCCCACCGTAAAAACAGCCGGAGGCGAAGTCCATATCGTCGACTCGCACAATTTCCCTGCCTCGAAGAGCATCGCCGCCGCACTGGTCACGCTCAAGCCAGGAGCTATCCGCGAGATGCACTGGCATCCAAACGCCTCTGAGTGGCAGTTTTATCTTGCGGGCAAGGGGCGAATGACTATATTTATGCCTCCGACGAGGGCTCGCACGATGGACTTCAATGCCAATGATGTTGGCTACGTTCCACCGGTTGCCGGTCACTACATCGAGAATACGGGTAATACCGATCTGGTCTTTCTCGAAATGTTCACGGCCGACCAATACGTGGACTTCTCCATGAACAACTGGATCAGACGTCTCCCTCCGGAAATGGTGACTGCACACCTAAACATCGATGAGACAACCATCCGGAAGATCCCTGCAGGAAAGCAGGTGGTGATCGCAGGATAGCCGTTCACTTTATGGCGGTGCTGACGGATTGATAGGAATCATTCCCCACCGCAGTTATCGACACAAGTATTTAATGCGCAACTCCTAAGGGGGCTCACAGAATGGAAACGCAAACATTCACATTTGCAAGTTCTCCCTTTGTGCCGGTCGCTATTGGCTTTTTTGGCTTGGGTACTGGCTACTTTATCTGGGGTGGTCAGGCCCTGTTCGGATTTCCTAAGACCAGTCCCGAGGTTAACCGAAGCCTGGGCTTATGGGGTTTCTGGATGCCTGGCTTCATGCAGTTCCTCACGGGCATTTACCTGTTTATCGGATTGACGTGGTTCAACGTATTCGGCAAAGCTGCTCCCTTGTATATGGCGGCCCTCGCTTTCACGGCTTACGGCATTCACTGGTTTGCAATGGCTCACCGGCGATACATCGATTCCAGCGCGCAGTCGGATGGCTGGATGGCCATAGCATTCCTGTTTCTCAGCATTCTTGGCGTTGACGTTTTTCGACGTGCCGGAGACATCTCCGTGATGATCCTTTTTGTCGGTCTCACCTTGATCTACGCCTCTGAAATCTCTACTCGCTTCTTGTCCTGGAATGCTGGTGGTCGCGTTACAGGGCTGTTCCAATTCATCACTGGTGTGTGGCTGATGTACTGCACGTACGCGATGACTGTAAATCTGACGTTAGGCGCTAAAGCCTGGATTTAGACGGTTGCAGTGCAATTGTCTCTATCCATACACCCTCTTCATCTCGGCGTGATGGTCCGCCAGGGTTGTCCGCGGAATAGAACTTCGTGTGCCTCGATGGCAGCGATGAGGACAGCCGCGATATGTTTACCGATCCAATGAAAGGTAGAGTATGTTGAACTTCCCCCGATTCACGATCTCAACAAATGACACAAGTGGCGCCAGGGAAGACGCAGAGCCATTTTTCTCGCAAAATGTTTCAACCCCGACCAGGCTGCATTTCTATAAGCGAATCCGCATGCTCGCCCTGTTGGGCGCCTGCTTGGCGCCGTGCTTGATGTCATATTCCCAGACACAAGTCGACCCGGATTACCCGCGTGACCAGCCGCAAGTCTACGCGGATTACCCGCAGACCCGAGGCAAGGCCGAGCCATGGAAACAGGAAGACTTTCCTTCCTGGCTGAGTCTGGATGGGCAGATCAGGCTCCGCACCGAGGACTTTACATCCTATGACTACATCTCAGGCAATGACCGGGTCTACGAGCTAACCCGCGTTTATGGCGGACTCGCAGTCCGCCCTACTTCCTACCTAACCGGCTATATGCAGTTCATTGACGCGCACGCTCTAGGGCTGCCAGTGAGCAGTGTCGCATCGAATATGCGCGACGTCTTCGATCTGCGCCAGGGGTACCTCGAATTTCACCATAATAATGTTCGGCTGTACGCAGGCCGAAGGGAATTGCGGTTCGGCAATGAGCGTGTCGTTGGAATCAGCGACTGGACCAATGTCAGCAGAACCTTTGATGGATTCTTTGGGCATTTTGGTGATTCGACCGACAAGAACAACGTTACTGTCTTCAGTACCTCGGTTGTTAACATTCATCCTACTTCGCTCGACACGCACGGGGCAGGGCTGACCTTTCACGGAGTCTACGGAACCATCGGCTCGATTCCAAACACCGTGATCCAGCCATTTGTGCTGGTCAAAGCCTTCCCGCGTGTGGAGAGCCAGCAGGGGACCTACGGCTCAGAGGTAGAGACGACGTTCGGAGCTGAAGCGGAGGGCCGTCTCCCTGCAGGGTTTGACTACGACGTTCTGGGAGATTTGCAGCGCGGGAGCTACTCGAACGACTCTATTCATGCCGGCGCAGGTATTGTAAAGGTCGCCCATCTGTTCGATTCTCTTCCGTGGAAGCCGCGGCTTGGCGGAGAGTATGACTACGCAACGGGCAACCCGCATCAGAATCCCAACCGCATCAGCACCTACGATCAGCAATATCCCAGCGACCACAACGCTTTTGGACTCTTTGATCTCTTTGGCTTCCAGAACATATGGGAAAGAAGAGTCAATCTGGACCTTGGGCCGGCGAAGAATCTCTGGCTGTTGTTCCAGGGGGAAGCGCTTGGCGTCTCTTCACGGTTTGACAGTGTTTATAACAGCGGGGGAGGAGTTATAGTGCGACCTCCATCCCATGGCTTTGCAACCAACAGCATTGGCGACGGCTTTGATGCGTCAGCAAAATATGTGTTCCGCGATTACTGGGCCGTGAATACCGGAGTTGGGCACTTTTTTCCGGGAGGCCTGATGTCGGCCAATAGTCACGGCGCCCCACTTAGCTATTTATTTTTCGGCATTACTTACCGTTTCAGTGCGAGTAAGTGATAAGTGAGACCTGTTAAGACCTGCGTTTTTCCCAGCTAAGAGGCCGCTTTGAACACGAAGCAACGTGAAACACATAAAGAGAGGGAGCTTATGTACATACGTCCGATGATGACGAATGACGATGTCGAGCCAGAGAGAGCTGTTCCTAATCTCGACATTGTAAGGACCTCGCCACAATCACACCAGACGTATCGTTTCGAAATTAGCCAAGCTGACCGCCGTTTGGCTTGACTACCGGAGGGATGCCAAATGTGGATTGTCAAACTCGCGCTGAACCGCCCCTACACGTTTATTGTTCTGGCGCTGCTCATACTCATTCTCAGCCCGGTTGTGATTCTACGGACACCGACCGACATCTTTCCCAGCATTAATATTCCTGTCGTTGCTGTGGCCTGGACCTATAGTGGCCTTAACCCTGAGGAGACAGAAGGGCGAGTCACAACCGTCTATGAGCGGGCGCTCACAACTACCGTCGACAATATCGAGCACATCGAGTCCACGACCGTAAACGGCACTGCGATTGTAAAGATATATCTTCAGCCGAATGCCAGTATCGACCGCGCGAATGCGCAGATTACAGCCATCTCGCAAAGCATCCTCAAACAATTGCCTCCCGCATCGCTGCCTCCGCTGATTGTCGATTACAACGCGTCCACCGTTCCTATTCTGCAACTCGGCCTTTCCGGCAATGGTCTGACCGAACCCCAGCTGAACGACATTGCCCTGAACTTTTTGCGTACACAGCTGGTCACTGTTCCTGGCGCTGCGGTTCCATATCCCTATGGAGGCAAATTTCGTCACGTCATGGTCACTCTCAACCCGGGCCTGATGCAGTCAAAGGGCCTGTCCCCGAATGATGTGTTGACCGCGCTCGGCAATGAGCAACTCATCTTGCCGGGCGGCACAGCCAAGATAGGGCAGTTCGAGTACGACGTTGACGCCAACGTAGACCTGAAGAAGATATCGGAGTTCAACGATCTTCCGATCAAGAAGGTGGGTAATACCATCATCTATCTCCGCGATGTTGCCACGGTAGGCGACGGTTTTTCACCGCAGACAAATATCGTTAGGCAGGATGGCAAGCGTGGCGTGCTGGTCACGGTTTACAAAGCCGGAGATGCATCCACGCTGACTGTCGTCAAAGGTGTACGGCAGTTGCTTCCAAGAATCGCTCAAACCCTTCCTCCTGCGCTCAGGATTCAGCCCCTTGCCGATCAATCGGTCTTCGTGCGCGGAGCAGTCGATGGGGTGATTCGTGAGGCTGTTATCGCTGCCGCGCTTACCGCTCTGATGATTCTCATCTTCCTCGGAAGTTGGCGCAGCACCGTGATCATCGCCATCTCCATCCCGTTAGCCATTCTGACATCGGTTATCGTATTGGGCTTTCTGCACCAAACGATAAACACTATGACGCTGGGAGGATTAGCGCTTGCCGTCGGCATTCTTGTCGACGACGCAACCGTCACTATTGAGAATATCGAACGTCATTTTGAGGAAGGCGCGGAGTTGCACGACGGCATCCTGGAGGGCGCATCGCAGATTGCCACTCCAGCTCTTGTTTCGACAATGTGCATCTGTATCGTCTTTTTGCCGATGTTCTTTCTGAGCGGTGTCGCGGGATACCTCTTTGCCCCGCTCGCCGAAGCGGTCATCTTCGCCATGCTCGCTTCCTATATTTTGTCCCGCACACTCGTGCCTACGCTGGCGATGTACCTGTTAAAGGCTCACAAGCGCGGAGACGCGCCTTCCCGTAATATCTTTGTCCGTTTTCAAAGGGGTTTTGAGCGCGGTTTTGAGAAACTTCGCTCTTCCTACTCCTCTCTGCTGGCACAGCTTGTTTCGGTTCGGCTCGCCTTCGTTCCATGCTTCGTCATTGTCTGCCTTCTTGCGTTCGTTCTGGTTCCGTTTCTTGGCCAGAATTTTTTCCCGGATATCGACAGTGGCCAGTTCATTTTGCATGTGCGCGCGAAGACCGGAACACGTATTGAAGAAACCGCGCGTTTGGTGGATCTGGTTGAGGGCAGCATTCGCCAAAGGATTCCATCTGCCGAGATGGATAACATTCTCGATAACATTGGTCTTCCCTACAGCAACATCAACTACATGTATGATCGCTCGGGGACAACCGGCGCAGCGGACGCTGACATCCTGGTTTCCCTCAAAGAGAAGCACCATCCCACCGCGGATTATGTGCGCACTCTCCGTGATAGGTTGCCGCGGGAGTATCCGGGTGTCACGTTCTACTTTCTCCCGGCCGACATTGCCACCCAGACGTTGAACTTTGGGTTACCGGCACCCATCGATATCCAGATCCAGGGAGCAGACGTCGCTGCCAATGCCCGAGTTGCCGACAAGATGCTCAAAGAGATCAGCCATGTCCGCGGCATCGCCGACTTGCGCATTCAACAGCAGGCTGACTACCCAAAACTTCATATTGATGTCGACCGCACGAAGGCCCTGCAAGCCGGATATACGGTGATCGATGTGGCAAATAGCATGCTGGTCTCGTTGAGCGGGAGCTTCCAGGTGACTCCGATGTTTTACCTGGAACCGAAGAGCGGCGTGGAGTATTACCTGATCGCGCAGACGCCTCAATACGACATTCAGTCTCGCCAGGATATCCAGAATATTCCACTAACCGGCGCCAATCAAAAGCAGCCTGGGATCCTTGCTAACGTCGCGTCAATTCAGCGGACGATTGAGCCGGTCTCTATCAACCACTACAACATCCAGCGTGTAGTCGACATCTATGCGTCAGTCCAGGGCAGGGATTTGGGTGCGGTAGGACGTGAGGTGAACAGCATCGTCGCCGCTAACCGCAAACTACTTCCACGCGGCAGCTTCGTCATTCTACGTGGCCAATATGGCACGATGCGAACCTCTTATCTAGGACTGATTGGCGGCCTGGGTTTCTCAATCATTCTGGTTTACTTGCTCATCGTTGTGAACTTCCAGTCGTGGCTTGACCCGTTCGTCATCATCACCGCATTGCCCGCGGCCCTTGCCGGAATCATCCTGTTCCTTTTCATTACGCATACGACTCTCAGCGTCCCCGCATTGATGGGAGCCATTATGTGCATGGGCGTGGCAACGTCTAACAGCATCCTGGTGGTTGCCTTTGCCACAGAACGGCTGCAACATCATGGCGACGCCGTGGCCGCTGCGCTTGAAGCCGGTGCAACCCGTCTTCGCCCTGTCATCATGACAGCGTTGGCGATGATCATCGGCATGATTCCGATGGCACTGGGTCTGGGCGACGGTGGCGAACAGAATGCGCCTCTGGGAAGAGCTGTGATCGGAGGGCTCCTGTGCGCGAGCGTCGCCACTCTGGTTTTTGTACCTTCTGTTTTTGCTCTCCTGCACGGCGGGTCTCGACATGCAGATTCGCAACTGGCCGTGAAAGCAGAAGATGAGCCACTTCACGCATAGTCGTATCCGTAGCAACGGAGGCAAGCAAATGAACAACCCTGAAACCGATTTGAATCAAGCTTCGCG
>Ga0210388_10000305_pt1 | contig 42656 bp, 37 predicted proteins | sample IncBWC19OmetaG_FD_155485 | JGI IMG/M metagenome (GOLD analysis project Ga0210388, IMG submission 155485) | Forest soil microbial communities from Barre Woods Harvard Forest LTER site, Petersham, Massachusetts, United States - Inc-BW-C-19-O ...
ATTTTCATCTCGGCCTCCTTCGTTCCGAGCAATCTGTGGTTAGAGCACCAACAGTTTACTCGGCTCGTTGTGAGGCCGACTTCGTTATGACATCAGACGGGATGTTAATTATTTCGTCGGGCATCAAATAGGAAGAGTTAATGCTAAAGAGGTTAACTTTCATCACTTTTTGCTTTTACTGGCTTTCGCTCGAGTACGCGCAGGCGCTTTGCTCTTCAATTTGAGTTGGTTGTACTCAATGGCGGCACGGACGAGACTCTTTAGGGCACGCGCATTGATCTTATCGCCCTCGAAAAGATCGATGGCTCGCCATTTGTTGCCTTCGAGGCCAGCGTTGAAGAGTTTTTCTGGATCCGCGAGGCTCGCCCCGCTAGAAAAGGTGAGCTTCACTTTATCTTTGTGGGCGTTGCCGACCGCGATCATTCCGTCGCGAGACCAGACTGGGCTGCCCATCCATTTCCATTCCTCGATGATCTCGCGGTCGGCCTCAAGGATGGTCTTGCGAACGATGGCGAGCGTTTTGCCGCGCCAGTCGTGAAGTGATTCGATCAGTTGGTCAATACGTTCTGATGGATTCATTGGAGCTTTATGCCTCGATTCTTGTACCGTTTTGATGTGCTAGTTGATTGGCCGATTTCCGCGAAATAAACCGTCGAACGACATGGCCTTTCCACATCCAAAGCCCCGAAAGGACGAGGATAGGAACGTAGACGTACCGAGTAACGAACGCATAGTTCGGGATTTGGTCAAACGGGCTGTAAATATACCCGACTATGGGGATGGCCAAGACGATGTGAATCCAGCGAACAATCGAACGTTTGGTGGCTTCTTTCATGACTGATTCTCCTCCGTTTCTGAAATAAATACTTCGGGGTTTCGATACAGAGTAAAGACGGGCACGGCCCTTCGAGGCTCAGGGTAAACATGCCGTGCCCCTACGGACTGTCGGTTAGTGAGTGTGCGTCATCTGGTACCAGACCGGGACATAACCGGCGAGAGCTAGAGCCGCCAGAATTGCCAGACCAGTAACCATGCGCAGAGTGCTAGTCGACCGCGCCGCGAGAGGCATGGCTATCAACCGCCCATACGCGATGAAGGCGGCGACTCCTCCCAGCACGAAATTGACGGGCAAGAAAAAGTGGAACTCGCCGCGCACGATGTGGAATATCGCTGCCAGGATCATGACCAGCGTCAGGCCGATGGCGGCATACGGCGTGAGCTTCGGTTTGACTCCGGTCATCGCAGGCAGGATCAGGCCGATGCCTCCCAAAAACTCACAGACCCCGATAAAGACAAACAGGCTTCGGGGCACGGCAGAAAACCAGGCCACATTATGGAGCATGCGGTTCCACACGGCCGGGTCGTAGGCGAGGATTTTGCCGAAGCCGGTGAAGCTGAAGAAGACGCCCCACAGGATTTGCAAGGTCCACAGCAGGACATTGAATGCTTTTGTTGCGAGCGATGCGTTTTGATTCGAGTGATTCATTGTATTTCATCCTCCTTACTGAATTGATTTCCGCGTGGAAGCAGAACCTCAGATCCGCTGCGCAGGTTAAATTTGGCAGCCTCCGAAGAGGGCGCCGAAATTCACTACTTTTGAGCCGTACTGGCATTCCTGCCTGTCTCTGATGCCTTTTCGCGGTTTTATTTTGCGATCTGCAAAAGAAAACCGGACAGACAAGAGTGTCTGTCCTACCGTGGCCAGTTGGGTGGTTCAATACCGAACTGCTTGGCGTATTCCGCGTGCAGTCGCTGCCAGCCGCCGAACTTCACCGCGTTGCCGCCAACCATGCGGCCCATGGGATTTCCGCTGAGAAGGCGATCCAGGACATCGAAGCAAATGTGCCACCCGGCAGCACCCATGGCGATGAAGGGGCGACCGATGTTCGTCCACAGCGTCAGGCGCGTGCCGTCACCAAAGGGTTCGAGTTCCCACCGCATATTGTGGTCACCCCAGTTGTATTCAAGCGAATGGGGAGCGTCGGCTCGCGTCACTCTTGTCTCGGTAACGTGCGGCTTGGGGGAGGCCACGGTGGTAAGCTTCGCCGTGGCGCCGACAGTGCCGAGGTTCCCATCGGCGTCGAAGGGCGCCCACTCGCGCAGATGCGCTGGGTCGGTAAGCGCCTGCCAGACTTTTTCCGGCGCGTGGCGCAGGTCTCTGACGAGAATGAGCGTCCACTTCTCTCCGTCTTTTCTTACCTGCGCTCCGTAGGCCGGAGCCGGTGTGTACTGCTCGAGATCACCCATTTTCTTCTCCTTCTTCTCGTGCTCACTGCACTCAGCTATCCTCGCTTCAGTTGAGTGATCTGAATGACGTTGCCGCAAGTGTCCTTCAGCATCGCAATCGTCGAGCCGTACGTGTCGGTTGGCGGCATCGTAAACTCGGCACCTCGCGCCTTGATCCGTTCGCAGTCACCCTTGATATCGTCGGTGAAGAAGTTGGCCGCGGGCTGGCCTTGCTGAAAGATCGCCTGCTGATACGCCTGGCCCGCAGGGTTGTTGTTCAGCGCTAGTTGCAGTTCAGTGCCGTTTGGCTCCTCGGGCGAGGCAACGGTCAGCCAGCGATAGGGGCCATTACTGAAATCGGACTTCTTGGCAAAGCCCAGCACCTCTGTATAGAAATGCAAGGCCTTGGCCTGATCGTCCACGTACACGCTAGTCAGTTTGATTTTCATTTCTTTTCTCCTTTGTTATGTCCGCGGTTTGCGCCGCGGCGATTTCGTTGTCTTCTTTTTCGCCGGTGTTGCCTTCGTTGGGGGTGTCATTGTTGGGGTTGAAGGGTCCATGCGATCTAGGTGCCGCTCGAGAGCATCCACGTGAGCGGACCAGAACCGGCGGAACTGGGCCAACCAGTCATCGAGCTTCTCAAATGGTTCAGGTTTGAGCTGGTAGAGACGGCGTTGTGCGTCCACGGTGGACTCCACGAAACCGGCCTCGCGCAGCACTCGCAGGTGCTTTGACACGGTCGGCTGCGGCATGCCAAGCCGACGCTCGATCTCTCCCACTGAGTGTTGCGACGAGACCAAAAGGCTCAAGATCGCGCGTCGGTTCGGCTCCGCAATGATTTCGAATACTGATTCCATGCTCCTTGTATACGCTTAGCGGCATATACGTGTCAAGGTATATTTTGAAAAAGAATGGGGGCAGGCAACGGTCTCAGCCCGCGTGCGGGGATGGCATCGAGATGGGCGCTACGTGGACTGGGACCGCAGCATGCTTAAGACCATGGCGATTTGGCCAGAATGATAAATCGCGTGTTGCACAATTCCATGGAACATCGTTTCGTAGGGATAGCTGCGCCCAGCAACCTGCTTCGTCAAATCCGCAGCGGGGAAATTCCGTATCTTTTCTTCGAGCAGATCGCGGCTCTGGTTCCAGCGGGTGACGAGCTCGTTCCAGGGGATCGGCGGCTCTGCCCATTCCTTTTCGGCGTCCCAACGCGGCATCGGATTGCTGTCGGAGGTGTTTCGAATTCTTTCATTCCAAAGAAGCAAATGCTGAAGAAGCGCCGCAATGGAATGCGCCCCGGGAACTGGTGCCTTCGTCGCAAGATCCGGCGAAATTCCCGCCAACAGCTCAGCGACCGTCGGCCCGTACCAAGCGCCTTTGATCGTTGCGGCGCGGTAAGAATCCGCGATGCGTCGTGTTTCGTCCACGTTTGCCTCTGACGGATGCGCCCGAAGAGTTGCGCGGAGCGCCGCAGACTTCGATTTTTAAGGGTGCTGGTTTTGACTCTGTTTTTCTCTCGCCCTGATACCGCTCTGGAATCCCTACTCGCCTATCCCCTTGCTGACTCGAAACACGTGCCCATCCGGGTGCCGCACATGCATCTCGCGCGTATCCCACGGCATATCGGTCGGCGGAAAAACGACGTCTAACCCGGCGGCCACGCACTCCTTATAGACTTCGTCCACGCCCGCAACCCACACCGACATCCACACTCCCTTGTCGGCCGTTTCGTTTCCGTCCGGTCCAAACGTGGCGCTATTCGTTCCTTTAACCCGGCTTCCCTGCCCTCCTAGGCAAAGAAAGATCTCGCAACTTCCAGATCCCACAGACCCAAACGTTGGCGGCGTTCCCCAATCCCAACACTTCTTCCAGCCCCACTTCTCAAACCACGCGAAGCTCGCGGCGATGTCCGAAACATTCAAGATCGGCGTAACGTGTTTCGCGTCCATAACGCCGAAGCATACCACGCTCCCCGCTCACTGACTGACGGGCACCAACGCAAACACGCTGAACGGCTCGCTAAGGCAAGAATCGTGCAACGCTTACGATTTTCGCATATCATCGCGGGCCATGCGTACGATGAGGAAATGGATTATCGCAATTTTGCTTCTTGCCACTGCCGCCTTCGCGCAACAAACCCACAATCAATATGAGCCACCGAATGGGCCGGGCGCCGGTCAAAAGTTGCTCGCGCAATTTGCGGGTGACTGGGACGTCGTCAAGACCTTCTTCCCTATGGAAGGTAAGCCACGCGTGACCAAAGGCACGTGCAAGCAGTACATGATCCAGGACGGCAAGTTTCTGCAGTCGGATTTCACCTTCGTCAATGATGACGGAACGAAGACCACCGGCACCGGAATCTCCGGCTTCGATTCCAAGACGAATCGCTTCACCACCGTGTGGTATGACTCGCACCAGACCACCATGTCCATTCGCCAAAGCGACGGCACCTTCGACGGCAAGAACATCGTCCTGTGGACCACGCCCCTCGATACCGAGCATCCTGGGCGCAAGACCGTCGCACGCGCGCACCTTGAGGAAGACGGCCGCGTCCTCCTCCATCGCCATTTCCTGATTAATGACCAGGGCGAGGAGCGCTTGATGATCGAGTTTCGGCTGACGCGGAAGTAGCGGCCCTAGCTTGTTGAGTTTTTTGGTAAGCGGGTGCGGAAAAGGCTCGGAGGACCTAAGAGGATGCCCCTAAGGGGGCAGACGGGATTTACTCTGATACTTCTTCTGAAATTATTTTCAACCCTCAAACGGGGGAACACGCAACTCTTGCTTCTTCCTACTCAATATTCGCTACTCTGCGGCGGGTGACACGCCCTGAGTATCCAACGTGCTGAGAACCCACTTCTGCAATACCGCTCGAGACTCAGGCTTCACTTCACCAAACACAAGTCCGAGGCCCGAGGGCCTGACGTACAGGACGGATGCTTCGGCATCGAAATATTCTCCGCCGTAGCTAATCTTCACCAAAACGGGGGATTGAATCTCAAACGACGCAGAAGTTTCGAGGAAACACCCGCGCAAACTTAGCTCAGTCACGCGTCCAGGAACAAAAATATTGGGCGACTTTCCAAGAGCGATCTCAGCGCTAGCGGTGAACGCAAATCTCAAACCACGACGTTCTTGGTCCATTGTGCAGGCCTATTCCAGCGAAAGTTTGCGTCGAGTAACTCTTGAAAAATGAAGTACGGCGTCAAGTTTAGCCGTTAGTCGTCGAACTTGGTGTGCTTTCCGCCGTATCCGTCTTATCCGTTGTGACTCGGACTGCTTCCAGTTGCAGACCCTTATTGGCGTCAAATCGCTGTTTGCGGTCTAGGCCCTTTACGAATTCTCTTGCAGCCTTCGCGATAGCACCTGCGATTGTGGTTGCGTCCACTTTAACGGTCGTTCCTTCCGTTCCCTTGCTCCGGTCTTCATAGCGGATCTTTATGGTGTATGTGTTCATGCTTCTACTTTGCGCCAGGTTTCAAGTATCCGCAAGCCCGGTGACGGGATTCAATATGTCGTCTAAAGTTACAGATCTGCCATTCAAACTGTCAATTAAACCATCGTCCTCATCTGTGATGACTCACCTTGCTACTCGCTTCAGTCGCGGCCCGGCTTTTCGCCGTGCGTGATTCCATAACGACGCGGATCCCATACCTGGGCCGCAAGGTGATCGACGCAAGCGGCACCACCGGATGCCCGGGGACAAGCCGGAACCGGTACTGCTGCGCAATCGTTGCAAGTGTCAGCGCCGTTTCCATCAGCGCGAACGTGTTGCCGATGCATTGGCGCGGTCCGCCTCCAAATGGGAAGTAGGCAAATTTTGGATTTCGTTTCAACAGATCGCCCTCCCATCGCTCGGGGCGAAATTCGTCCGGCGCGTCATACCAGCGCGCGTCGCGATGCACGGACCACTGCGCAAACGAAACACCCGAGCCTTTGGGTATCGCGTATCCTGCAATTTCGTGGTCCTCAATAGCTGTCCGCGCGGTTCCCCAGGCGGGAGGATAGAGCCGCATCGACTCGGTGATGATGTGATTCGTATAAACAAGCTTTGGCAAATCGTCGAGCGAAGGCGCGCGTCCCGCGAGCACCGTTCTCAACTCGGCGTGGAGTTTCGCTTCCACTGCGGGACTCTGAGCAAGCAACCACCAGGTCCACGAGAGGGTATTCGCCGTGGTCTCGTGGCCGGCCAGAAAAAGCGTAATGGCTTCATCGCGAAGCTGTTGATCCGTCATGCGCGAGCCGTCTTCGTCCTGCGCGGCCAGCAGCATGGAGAGCAGGTCGCCTGAATCGCGGCTCGACGCGCGCTTCTCGGCAATCATTCTGTAGAGCACCTTTTCGATCTGCCGGATCGCCCGTTCCAGCCGGAAATTCGTCGGCGTGGGCACCCAGTGCGGAATGAAAATAGTCCTGCGGAAATTCGCGCTAAGCTCGAGCAGAAGCTCCATCGATTTACCGATGTCCTGGGCGTCGCGTTCGACGTCGGCATCGAACAATGTCTTGCCGACGATCTGCAGCGTGAGCCGCATCATCTCTGCGTGGATATCGCGCTCTTCCCCATCCTGCCATTCGTGCAACAGCCGCTCGGTGTATTCCACCATCGTCGAGGCGTAACCGGCGATGCGCGCGCGATGAAACGCAGGCTGCGCCAGGCGCCGTTGCCGCAGCCAGAAATCTCCGTCGCTCGTCAGCAAGCCGTGTCCAAAAACACGTTTGTTGGCCAACAGCACGCGGCCTCTTATGAATTTTCGCGGATGATTTACTAGAACGTCTTCAATATGGTCCGGATGATTGAGCAAAAGGATGCGGAAATTCAGCACGCGAAGACTGACAAGATCTCCATACTCACGCATGAGGCCCGTGAAATATTTCAGTGGATCGCCACTGTTCAAAGGGCCCAGCGACCAGCGCTTGAGCCCGTTGGAAGGACCGGGAGGAAACTTGAGCTTCGCCGCAGAGCTCATAAATCCATGCTAAAGGCCGCGCGTGGGCGCGTCAACGCGTCACGCACACAGTGTTGGCGAAATCCTACGGACGTAGCGCGCGCAAACGGTACGCGTTGCCCTTATAGGCGATGCAGACGCTCGAAAATCCCGCCGCTGCGAACCTCGCGGGTGCCGTTGTTGGCGGCACTGGCACAAGCGTGCTTCGGATATGTGCAATCCGGTTCAGCCAGCTATCCTGGATTTCAACCGCCAGAAATACTCCACCTGGTTGCAGCACACGAAAGATTTCTGAAAACGCACGCTCTTGCAATTCTTGTGATTTCAAATGATGCAGCACCAAAACGGCGATCGCAGCAGAAAACATCTTTTCTGGAAATGGCAACGCCGATGCATCGCCCTGCAGCGCAGCGCCATTTGACGTTCGGCTTCTCTGGGCAATTCCTAGTGCAAAAGCGTGGCTATACTCGAGGCTTGTCACACGCCCCGCGCGTTTTCGCAACTCTTCTGTCGCCGCGCCTGGTCCAGCCCCAATTTCCAGAACGTGCGCACCCAGCTCCGTCTCAGACAACATCCACGGAAGCAAATGCTTCCGTGTCATGCTGCGCCAGAAGGACGAAGCGCAAAACCAGTTCTCAAACCGATTCATGGGTTCCTGCTGGAAATGCTAGTTTGCCGGGTCTGATTATCGCAGCATCGGACGGATTCGCCCTAGCGAAGCCGCAAATTGGTCGGCGTTGTACGTGGAAGGATTCTCGAGCTGGCGAAAAAGCTCATTGATGGCGGCGCGAACTTCGTCCGCGTTGTTGGGCTTCGCGTCTTTGCTGTATGCGATATACAGCGAGTCCATCGCCATCGCCGCTTGTTCGGCAGCGCGTTCGTCGGCTAGCGAGATACTTTCCGCGTCGTCCGAAATGAGCTGTAACAAGCGCAGAACGGTAGCTCGATCATATTGCATGGCCGCGAGGCGCTCCGCAAATCGCTGCGCAAGGGGCTCAGCGGCGGAGGCTGACGTTGTAACAACATTGCGATCAGGACTCAGCTTGGACATTTCAGCCGAAACTTCGGCGAGTTGGCGGTCGAGTTGCTCCGCACTCGAGGGATCGATCTGTTTTGCTAGCAAACGGAAAATCGCGTAGCGCGAGCTGTTCCAGGCGGGATCACCGGGCCGCCGGCTGTCAAATCCGTGCTCCTGCCGCCAGCTATCTTTTGCAGGAACAAGAGCGTGGTGGCACGCAAAGCAAGAAAGCTCAGAGTATTCGGGCCACACATCTTTTTTGTCGAAGCGCTCGCCCTTCGCGCGCCAAGTCAACCGCTCCATTTGGGCTCGCAGTTGAACAGCTTGGCCAGAGCTCCAGTCGCGCACGCCAGCCCACGCCGCATCTTCGACGGGTTTGCCAGCTGTGGATTCACGCGGCGATTTCCAGTGGCGTGGCATCACCGCAGAAAAGGAATCCAATTCGAAAAACAGATCGGGATGGCCAGCGGCGATCATCTCGTGGTCGACGAATTTTTCTTTCGTTCCGAGGTGGCATTCAAGACATTTTTCTGTGCGATGAATGACGTCGCGCGTATCGCGCATGCCGAGGGCAACGGATTTTTCGTGTGGCCAGTCACGCGTAGTGTGAGGACCCAACCATGCAGAGGCGGGACCATGGCAATTTTCGCAAGAAACGCCATCGGATAGTTCGAATGAGCGGCCGCGCTGCTCCGGTGTTGTGTATAGCGCGTGACAGGCGAGACACTTGACCGATTCTTCGGCTTTTGCGTTGAGTTTCAGAATTCGAGCGATGCGTTCACCGATTTCTCCGGTTAGCGCTTGAAAGGCACGGCTGTGCTTGTCTTTTACGATCCAGGTCGAATACTCATTTTGCAGAATGCGGCTTTCAGCGACGGGTTTTACGCTCCCATGGCAGCTTGTGGCGGCGCAGGAGCCAGGTCCGATGTATTTTACTGGCTCGCTGCTCGAATCGGTCGGTTTTGCGGTAGGGGCTGCGGTCGTTTCGACGGGTCTCGAGGGTCCGTCAGCGGAAACGGAATTCGTTTGTTCTGCAGGGTCGTTCTTCGCTGTGGCGATTCGAACGGCAAAAGTCAGCGCAAGGAAGAGCACAGCGCACAGCGTGGCGCGCAGCCAATAGGATTGGGGGACGATTTGCATTCGCAATGACGGACGATTCGTTCGCTCAATTATCATTTGGAAGGCGCGTCGGGCGCGTTGTCTTTTTCGCAGCGTGGCGCGAAAAGGCAACGGGGCTTCTATTTACACAGATGTGGGGCGCCAGTAGTATGCAGGAGAATCCGTACTTCACTCCACGCCGGGTGACACGACCTGACCGGCGCCTTTCGATGCGAGATGCCGCGCCGTGATCTTCGACGACCTGCGAGCTATTCAGCTTCGCTACGGCTTCTTGCCCAAGGCCGAACTCGAAACATTTTCCCAACGTTCTCACATCCCTCTTTATCAGATTCATAGCGTCGCCAGCTTTTATCCTCATTTTCAGCTTGTGCCGCCTCCGAAGGCAGATGTGCGTGTATGCGCCGACATGAGCTGCCACTTGAATGGAGCTTGCGAATTGCGCGCGGAATTGGAGCAGCGGTTCGCGAAGAGCAGCCCCGCCGATGTGCTGATACGCGATGTGTCTTGCCTGGGGCGGTGCGATCAGGCGCCGGCGGTTTCCATTAACGATGAGATTTTCACGAGTGTGACGGCCGCCTCAGCGGAGGCGATGACGCGAAGCGCGATTCTCGGCAAAGAGCTTCCCGAACCGCATCCAGAACACACCCGAGTGCAGTGCGCGTCCGATCCGTACGGCGATGGCCCAAAATATGGAGTTCTTCGGAAACTTGCCGCAACAAGAGATTGGGACGGCGTGCTGGCGGAGTTGAAAGCGTCGGAATTGCGCGGGATGGGCGGAGCGGGATTTCCGACGAGCATGAAATGGAGTTTGGTGCGCAAGGAACCAGGTGCGGAAAAGTATGTTGTTTGCAATGCGGACGAGAGCGAGCCGGGGACGATTAAAGACCGCTTCATCATGACGCATCTGCCGCATCTGGTGATCGAGGGCATGATCGTTGCGGGACTGGTTACCGGAGCAAAAAAAGGGATTCTTTACATCCGGCACGAGTATCACTTGCAGGAAGAAATTCTTGGCGAGGAGTTGCGGCGTTGTTATCACGAGGGTTTGCTGGGAAAAAACATTTTGAAGGGCGACCTGACTTTTGATCTGGAGATTTTCGTCAGTCCGGGTGGCTACATTTGCGGCGAAGAAACCGCATTGATTGAGGCTATCGAAGGCAAGCGTGCGGAGCCTCGAAACAAACCGCCATTCCCCGTTCAGGCGGGGCTGTGGCAAAAGCCGACCGTGCTCAATAACGTCGAGACATTTGCGAATGTGCCGCAGATTTTGGCACGTGGTGTGGAGTGGTACAAGACACAAGGCGTGGGTGGTTCGCGTGGATTGAAATTTGTGGGCCTGAGCGGACATGTAGCGAAACCTGGGGTTTTTGAAGTGCCAATGGGAATACCGATGCGCGAAGTTTTGTTTAGCTACGCGGGAGGAATTCGCGGCGGGCGACAGTTGAAGGCGTTTGCACCTTCGGGGCCTTCTTCCGGGTATTTGCCGGCGTCCATGGTGGACGTGAAGCTCGATTTCAAAGCGTTGGCGGATGCGGGATCGATGCTTGGCTCGGGCGCGATTGTGGTTTGCGACGATACAACTTGCATGCTGGACATGGCTTTGAACGCGGTGCGGTTTTACCGGAATGAGTCGTGCGGGAAGTGCGTACCCTGCCGGGTAGGTTCGCAAAAGATGACGGATTTGCTGGCGCGGTGGACACAAAGCGGGCTGTCGGAAAACCAGTACCGGGCGGATCTGGCGTTGGTTGATGAGCTTTGCCTAGCGATGAGTCTGACTTCGATTTGCGGGTTAGGGCAGATTGTGCCGGCGCCTGTGCAGTCGGTGTTGAAACATTTTCGGGAAGAGATTGATGCGCACGTGCTGAAAGGAGAGTGCCCGAGCGGGATTTGCTTTACGAGTGCGGCCCGGGCCGCAGAGGCACAGCGAATAGGAATTCGACCATAGCATCCCTCAAGGCGGAAATTGGCACTTGAAGTGAAAGGCGATTTTTAACACATAGGTTGCAGAGGACACAGAGAAGAAACATTGAGCACGATTACGCGATTGCCGGAACTTGTGGAGATTACGATCGACGGGCGACCGGTGCGCGTGGCCGCGGGGACTAGTGTATTTGATGCGGCGCGGGTGAATGGAACGCCGATTCCTACGCTCTGTCATTTGCAGAATGAAACGCCGGTGGGAGTTTGCCGACTTTGTGTGGTGGATACCGGGGCGCGAGTGCTTACGGCTTCGTGTGTGCGGCCTGTCGAGCCGGGCATGAAAGTGGTTACGAATTCCGAGAAAGTTTTGAACGCGCGAAAGACTTTACTTGAGCTTTTGATGGCGGATCATCCTTCGCCGTGCGCCAGACAAGAAAAATCGGGCGATTGCGAACTTGAGACTCTGGCGCAAGCTGCGGGAATTGCGCAGCCGCGATTTGCAAAACGGACTGTTTCGCGCGGGCTGGACGATTCTTCCCTGGCAATTGCCGTCGACCACGATGCTTGCATTTTGTGCGACCGTTGCATCCGGGGGTGCGATGAGATTAGAAATAATTTCGTGCTGGGGCGGATGGGAAAAGGCTATTCGGCGGGAATTGCTTTCGACTTGAACGCACCGATGGGCGACTCGACATGCATTTCGTGCGGGGAGTGCATGGTGTCGTGTCCCACCGGCGCGCTGACGAATAAAACAGTCATTGGCACCTCCATTGCGGTGGGGCTGGACGCGCAGGGATTCGAAGCGGAAGAGCTCTTGCAATTGCCAGTATTCAAGGGCGTTTCGGGGACGTTTCTTGAATTAAACCGCGGAGCAATCGTCAAAAGGCGCGTCCGTCCGGGAGAGATTGTTTGCCGCGAGGGCGAATTTGGGTCGACGGCCTTCTACATTCTGGAAGGCAAAGCGCGCGTTTCTCTTTCGTCGCCGATCGCGCACGTAAAAACACAGGGCGGGGCGAAGGGGCTGTTCAAGAAACTCACCAGTACGCTCGCGGCGCGCGATACGGATGTGCGCACGGAGGAGACTCGCGACAGAACGATTCCCATCGACGCGTCCGTGGACCTCGCGTACGGAAACCCGGTGGCCGAACTTGGTCCCGGCGATTTATTCGGTGAAATGACGTGCATGAATTTCTATCCGCGGTCGGCGACGGTGATTGCGGAGACGGATGTCGTGGCGTTCGAGATGCTTCGAAACGTTCTCGACATCATGATGAAAAATAAATCGTTCCGCGCGCAGATTGACCAGAATTATCGCAAGAGGGCGCTGGAAAATCATTTGCGGGGCGTGCCGATGTTTGCCGGTCTTTCGCCGGATTTTATCGAACATTTGAAGGGGAGCGTCGAGCTGGAAAGATTTGCGCCCGGGCAAGTGATCGCGCGGCAAGGCGACGCGGCGGGGAGTTTCTATCTGGTGCGCATCGGGTTCGTAAAGATTTCGGAAACGTATCCGGGCGGAGAGCTGGTGCTGGCGTATTTGTCGCGCGGAGATTATTTCGGAGAAATTGGATTGCTCGGCGGCGGCGTGCGCACGGCGACTTGCACGGCGCTGGACCACGTGGAAGTCGTGCGCATTTCCGGAGACGATTTTCGCGACATGGTGGAACGCTTCCCGAGCGTGCGGCAGGGACTGGAGGCAGTCGCAGCGGAGCGCGGAGCTCAGAATCAGCAACGGATGCAGACGGTCAAGAGCGTACCCATCGATCAGTTTCTTTCGCAGGGCCTGATGGAAGCACAGAGTTTGCTAATTCTCGATTTGAACAATTGCACGCGTTGCGACGCCTGCGTGAACGCATGCGCGGACGCGCATGACGGCGTGACGCGGCTGGTGCGAGAGGGTTTACGTTTCGAACAGTATTTGGTGGCGACTTCGTGCAGGCAGTGCCGCGATCCGCTGTGCATGGTGGGATGTCCGGTGGGAGCGATCCGGCGGCGCAATTCGCTCGAGGTGATTATTGAGGATTGGTGCATTGGATGCGGACTATGCGCACGGAATTGCCCTTATGGAAATATTAATTTGCACCCGTTTGATGTGATGGTGGAAGACCTGGACCGGCCGGGAAGAAAGAAAGCTGTGGTGAAGCAGAAGGCGACATCGTGCGATTTGTGCACGCATTTGAAGGAGCCAAGCTGTGTTTACGCTTGTCCCCATGATGCGGCGCATCGCGTGGACCCGCGGACATTTTTTTCCGAGATGCTGGGTGGTGGAGCGGCGAAGTGAAGGCGCGAGGAATTTTGTTTGCGAATTGACAAGACACAAAGAAGTTGGACGTTCGGGTCGCTGATTGGGCTCGCGGTGTTTGCGAGCGCGTATGTGGTGGATGCGACGAGCGAGCCAAGCGGACCTCGAGGCGGCAGCGTGGTGGGGCTGACTTTTGGGGTGATTGGATTTGGGTTCATGATTTTCGCGGCGCTTCTGGGGGCACGGAAGCGGGTCCCAACCTGGCGAATTGGGCGGGCGCAGGCCTGGATGCGCGGGCACTTGTGGCTGGGATTGCTTAGTTTGCCCGTGATTTTATTTCACGGGGGATTTCATTTTGGCGGGACGCTGACGAGCGTGCTGATGTGGCTGCTGATTATTACGGTGGCGAGCGGAGTGTTCGGAGCGGCGGTGCAGCATTATGTGCCACAAGTGATGACGACCGACGTGAAGTTGGAAACGATTTACGACGAAATTGGAAATGTGCGGCAACTGCTGCGGGAAGAGGCGGACCGCGGCGTCGAGACGATTTGCGGGCCGTTAGGCTTGGGCAAATCGGAAAAAGAGGAAATGCAACGCGCGGGGGGATTCAGCGCGGCGAGGGCGATGGCTGCGACGAGCGGCGGAGCAGCGGTGGCAGCTGCCGCGGAGACTGTGGTGCTGACCGAAGAGGAGCGCGCGCCCCTGCGGAAATTTTATTTGGGCGAGATGCGGCCGTTTCTTGAGCAGCCGAAGTTGCGGGGATCGCGGCTTGGGGATGCGGACAAGGCGCATGGAGCATTTTCGGGATTGCAAACGTTGATGCCGCCAGCAGCACAAGCGACGCTGCAGGATTTGGAAGATATTTGCGATGAGGCGCGGCAATTGGTGCGCCAGGAGCGGCTGCATCATTTGTTGCATGGGTGGCTGCTCGTGCATATACCCATTTCGCTGGCCTTGATTTTGCTGGGGGCGGTGCACGCGGTGATGGCTCTGAGATATTGAACGAGTGGCGAGTGCTGAGTGACCCTTCGGCTTCGCTCAGGGTAAACGAGTGGCGAGAACAAGAACAACCAAGAAGCTGGCGCAGCGGATCGACCTGAATTATTTCAAGAGGCCGACGGCGCGGAAGCGCGCGAAGTTTTGGCTGAGCGTCGGGGTGCCTGCGATTGCGCTGGCTTGGATTGGCTGGCACGGATTTGCGCGGGATTCGCGAGTGTATTCGAGCGGGCGGATGAGCGAGGTGCACGCGGTGTTGGAGGCGGATTGTGCGGCGTGCCATGTGCAGACGGCGGGGATGTTTTCGGCGGCGGCCAGCGATGCAGCTTGTTTGTCTTGCCACAATGGGCCACTCCATCATGCGGCGGCAACGAACTCGGTTGGTTGCGCGACGTGCCATACCGAGCACCGCGGGCGGGTGAATATTGTTGCTGCAAAGAATGAGGCTTGCACGGAGTGCCACGGCGATTTGACGACAAACAGCGGGGTGGCGCATTACGCAGCACATATTGAGAGTTTTGAGGAGGGGCATCCGGAATTTTCGACGTTGCGCCCCTTGGATGGAATGGTCGCGCGCGATCCCGGAACGATCCGCGTGAATCACGCGATTCACATGAAACCAATCCGGCGCGGGCCTAACGGTCCGAATGTGCAGCTGGAATGCGGAGACTGTCATCAGCCTCGGACGACTTCAGCGGAATGGAGGTACGCCGACGCCAGCTACGCATCAACCAACGTTAGTTACTCTGTGCAAGACCAAGCGCTCGCCCCGACGACCGAGACGCTACCTCGTCCGGGGCACGAGAGTGGCCGGGAGTTGATGGCGCCAGTAAAATTTGCGAACGCGTGCGCGGGATGCCATTCGCTAGCGTTTGACGAACGGTTCAACGAAGGCGTGCCGCACGATAAGCCGGAGGTGGTGCACGCATTTCTTGTGAAGAAATTCAGCGAGTATATTGCGGCGCATCCTGGGGAGTTGCGTGAGGCGCGTGATCCTGGACGCGATTTGACGGGGAAGCCAGTGCCGGCGGCTGTACGAGTGTATACGCCGAAGGAGTGGGTCGACGCACGGATCAAAGATGCCGAGGAACTATTGTGGCGGAAGACCTGCAAACAGTGTCATACGCTCGCGGTGGGATCGGGACAGAACAATTTGCCGGTTGTCGAACAGGCGCGAACGACAGTGGAATGGATGCCGCATGCGAAATTCGATCACAATGCGCATCAGGGATTTTCTTGCGCGAGTTGTCACGAAAAGGCACTGAGCAGTACCGAGTCGAGCGACATGCTTTTGCCGGGGATTGCGACTTGCAAGACCTGCCACGCGCCGGGGCCGGAGCACGCAGAATCGCGCTGTTTCGAATGCCACACGTATCACGATTGGTCGAAGCGAAAAGAAGTAAAGCCCACGTTCACTTTGCCGTCGTTGCGAACGGGCGGTCGGTGATTCGTTGCGGGTCTGGTCACGCTTCAATTCCCGACAATTTGCGCAGCCTCAATAGGGGCGCGGCGTGCTGCGCCACCACACACATAATCGGCAAATCCAGTGCGCGGGGAACAGCATGCGCCTACAAATGTGGAACCAGGTCGCATCACGAATAGTTTGAAAGCGCCGCGGGTACAAGTGGCAGAATGGGGGCGAGCCGAGAAAGGCGGATAAGGGGGATGCCATGCGTGAAACAAGGCGGAGTTTTTTAATGGCGCTGGCTGCGGCAGCGAGTTGCTCTGTGGCGGCGGATGGCTCCGTATTTGGATTGCAGCGAAAGAATAATCCCTTTCCAACACCGCCGGCGTCCGCCGAGACCCAAAATCCGGCGGAGGCGCAAGCGGACAATTCGAATCCTCAGAAAGCGAAGAGAGTGGCGCTGCAGCAGAATGAAAAAGAGTTTCGTGCAGGGGTCAATCGGCTATATCAACTGGCAGGCGAGCTGAAGGAAGAAGTCGACAAGACGGTGACTACGGAAGTTTTCTCTGTGCAGATGTACAAGAAGACGGGCGAAATTGAAAAAGTTGCGAAGATGTTGAAGGGGAAAGCCAAAGGATAGCAAGAGGTAAGTAGTGGGTAGTGAGTGGTGAGTAGTGGAGGAAACGGCCATCGCGCGAGAGAAACTGGTTTCCTCCAGATAGATAGAGAAGAGGCTGGATGAACGGGGTAAAGATTCGAATAAGAAGAGCGGTCGTGGCGGAGATTCCGGTGCTGCGGGAGTTGATTGAGGCTTCCGTGCGAGGGCTGCAAACACAGGACTACACGCCAGCACAGATGGAGGGTGCGCTGGAAACGGTGTTTGGCGTGGACAGTCAATTGATTGAGGATGGGACTTATTTTGTTGCGGAAGCCAGAGTCGCAGAAGGCCAGTCCAAAACGGAGAAAAATAGCGGAGCGAAGAATGCCGAAGCGGTCTGGAAGATCGCCGGGTGCGGTGGTTGGAGCAAACGAAAAACGCTTTATGGCAGCGATCACTGGATGGGGCGAGAGGATGCGCTGCTGGATCCCAAGCGCGACGCGGCGAAGATTAGAGCGTTCTTTATTCATCCAGCGTGGGCGCGGCAAGGGATCGGAAGCAGAATTCTTGAAGCTTGCGAAATTGCCGCCAGTGTCGCAGGATTTGCGAGCTATGAAATGGGCGCGACATTGACGGGAACGAAGCTCTTCGGGGTGAAGGGTTATGTGCCTGTGGAGAAGATTGAGGTTCCGTTGAAGAGTGGGTTGACGCTTCCTGTGATTCGCATGACAAAAAGAGCGTAGGTACAGACCTTCACGGCTTTAGGAATTTCTTTGGCCGGACAAATTTCGTGGAAGGCCACGGATAGAAGTGCGGACATTTAGCGAAGGTTTTTGAAGACCCGGAAGGGCACGACGCGCCGTGCCCCTACGAGAAGCTACGTGGAAATGGTTGCGAAACCTGCGGCTAGCTGCCCATTAGGAACAGGGGCTTGGCTTCGAAGCTGGAGAATTGGGGGCGGAGGCGCTCTGTATTGTAGTGCTCCTTGATGTCCACAACTTTCTTGGTCGAGGTGATCGTTTCGATGGGGATGTTGCCATAGCTGCCGTTGTGAAGGACTACCAGGCGGCCGTGGATTCCCTTTAGGAGCAATTCTAACGCGATATTGCCGTAAGCCATGGGGACGATGGAGTCCACAACGTCGGGGTCGCCGCAGCGGGCTAGATAGCCGAGCTTCTGGTTGACCACCTCAATCGTTTTGCCCTTGTTAAACTTCTTGGAGAGATCCTTTACCTTCTCCGAGACGATATCTCCGATGCCGCCAAGTTTTTTGTGGCCATAAGCATCGGCGGCTTCGCCTTCAAAAATCATTTCCCCGCCTTCGAACATCGCGCCTTCGGAAACAAGAACGGTTGAGTAACGGCTGGGATTTTTGTTGCGGTCATGGACGAGAAGCTCGGTGAGGCTCTCGATATTGAATTTGTATTCGGGGATGACACAACGGTTAGCGGCGCCAGCCATGGTGGGAAGCATCGCGGTGTAACCTGCGTAGCGGCCGAAGACTTCAATGACCATGAAACGCTCGTGAGAGCCCGCCGAAGTGCGCAGATCATTGACGAGTTGCAGAGTGCGCGTAACGCAGGTGCTGAAGCCGATGCAGTAGTCGGTGCCGGGGACGTCGTTATCCATGGTCTTGGGAATGGCGATAACCTTGAAGCCTTCTTTGTGCAGGCGGACGCCATAGCTCAGCGTGTCGTCGCCGCCGATGGGAATGAGCGTGTCGATCCCCAGCCAGGCGAGATTCTTGAGGACTTCGGGAGTGAGATCGTTTTTCTCGGCGGTGAAATTGTCCTTCAAGTGCGTGGGCACGTTTGACTTGCTAACGCGGCCAGGATTCGTGCGCGAGGAGTGGAGAAAAGTGCCACCAGTGCGCGCGGCACGCTCGACTACTTCCTGTGTGAGAACCAGGAAATTGTCGGAATTGTCGTAGTCCTTTTCGCGGACCATATCTACAAGGCCGGCCCAACCATGGCGGAAGCCAATAACTTGATAGCCTTCATGAAGCGCACGGATAGTAACGCCACGGATTGCGGGATTTAGACCGGGGACGTCTCCGCCGCCGGTGAGAATACCGATGACACCTTTTTTGGTGTTGATGTTTGCCATGATGCTGAGCCCTTTCCGGGGATTAGTAAACTGACAATTATCCACGCGCGGCAGAAATTTAGAAAGTGCAGATTGAACTAGGAATATGCGTCGACTCACCCAAGCGACGCCGGCTACCCATAGATTAAGGCTGAATTTGTGTGCCGAGGGCCGTGAGGAGTTTGCTGAGATAGGCGCCTAGGGCGGGCCAACCGGGTGCTGTGATCAGGTTGCCGTCGACGAGCGCATCGGTCATGGGGAGGCTGACGAAGGTGCCACCGCCGAGGGTGACTTCGGGTCCGGTGGCTGGATAGGCGTTGCACTTTTTGCCGTTAAGCACACCAGCGACGGCAAGAACCTGCGGTCCATGGCAGATTGCCGCAAGAGGCTTATTGGTCTTGGCAAAGTGATGGACGATTTCGATGACGCGGGGATTGAGGCGGAGGTACTCCGGCGCGCGCCCGCCTGGGATCATGAGCGCGTCATATGTTTCGGGCTTGACCTCGTCGAAGGTGGCGTTGAGCTGGAAATTGTGGCCGCGCTTTTCGGTGTAGGTCTGATCGCCCTCGAAATCGTGGACCGAAGTGGGGATAAATTCGCCAGCTTTCTTTCCCGGGCAGACCACGTGAATCGTGTGGCCGACCATTTGAAGCGCGTGGAAAGGAATCATCACTTCGAGGACTTCAGCGTAGTCGCCCGCGATCATAAGAATCAGTTTCTTGGACATGAACCCTCCGCGGGGGAATTGTAACCGACGATAAGGAATGCGCAAAATGTGAAGGCGATTCTGGAGAATGACGCAATAAAAGTGACTGAAACAAACGTTGAATAACCTATGTATGGGTGAAACAAAGTCGCAAAAGGCTCCGTCTCAAAACGAGACAAAATCTACTAAAACGATTAAACATGAGATGTTTGCCTGGCAGAGTACTACCTTGAACAACGACTACGATTCCCATCGCACACTCATAAGTTTGTGAATCTAAGTGGTTTCAAAAAAAGGGCAAACCCGCGCGAATATCCCCAGAGTCTGGCTAGGCAAATGCAATTACAAGCCGGTATTTACTTCGCCGGACGTTTCGGCTTCAAGGACATGAGAGTGACAAAGGCTAAGCGAATACTGGCAGTGTGTTTGCTCGCCGTACTCGGGGTAGTGAGCGGTGTGGCGCTCTCGATACGCGCGCAAGAAGGCGATGCCCCGGGATCCAAGCGTAAGGTGAGGGTCATAGGCAAGCCTCAGTACCCAGATCTCGCCAGAAAGCTAAATCTTGCTGGCGTCGTCAAAGTCGAGGTAACCATCGGCCCCGACGGCAAGGTGAAGAGAACGCATATCGTCGGTGGCCATCCCGTGCTTGCCCCGGAGGCAGAAAGAGCAGCGATGCAAAGTGAATTCGAGCCCGGTCCGAAGGAAACGACCGAGGTGATCGAATTCAAATTCGGCCCGCAGTAAAATTCAGGATTTTTTCGAAAAAAGTGCGGCTGTCTTTGCCAAAGACGGCCGCCTTTTTCATTTCCAAGAGAAATTAATTCGCGTGAACGGAAGAAGCGGCAACAGGCTCCGCGGAATCCTGAATGGTGAGCATGTCGGTGCGCACTTTATCCCACTCCAGCAAGTTCAGCCCGTAAGAAGTGAATAGCTTGCGGATGTGGGCGGAGTCCCATCCCAGAACCTTTTCAAGCACGGGGACGAGGACGCTCATGGCGTTGTCGCTGAGGACAGTGCGTTTCGCGACGCGCGTGATGAACTTGGCTTCGGAGACAGCAATGGTCAGTCCGTCATGCTGATTCACGTGCATCATCACGGGAATATCGGAACTGCCGTCCCCCATGTAGATGATGTGGTCATGGCTGATGCTCAATTCGGCTCGTCGCTCTTCGAGAACTGTGATTTTTCCCCAGCCTGCGGAAGCTCGAATGATGGAATCGACTTCTCCCGTAGACTCGTTGTAGCGGAAACGCGTTCCGAAAATATTTTGCGGCGGGACGATTCCTTCTAGCGCGGACTGAATGATTTCCTGCGGCGCCGCGGAGATCACGTTGAAATGGAATCTGTAGCCTTCGGCAAGATTGGCCAACGCGCGTGCAAGAAGGGCGACGTTGTGCTTCAGGCGAATACGCTTGCCGGTTTCCACCAAGTGGTCGCGGCGAACGCGCCGAAAGTCCGGGTCATGCAGAATCAGATAGCTGAGCTCCGCGCCCTGTTGGACGAGGTTCATCTCCGCAAGGCCCTTGACCTTGTCGTGGAACCCGTGAAAGCCGATGAGCTCTGAGAGAGCGACTCCCGAGTCGTTGAAGCTCAAAGTCTGGTCAAAATCGCTCGCCAGTAAATACTGCTTAACCATGTTCTAGTACTCCCTCTTGCTTCACTTTTTATGTCCTCGCTCAAAGCGAGACATCTGCTCGCCCTCGGCGAGGTGGACTGCCCCAAGTCCAGTCCCAGTACCCCCTACAGCTACAACCATAGCGTTGTTCACCGGAGGTGCCCCACGAATTATTTTGATGGGTGCTATGCGTTAAAAGCGTGAACAAAGCATTATACCTTGATTAGATGTGCCCTAAGGTTAAAAGATACAAAGGAAAGGAGATGGGTACCTTTTCGGGAGCCAAAAGGGAGCAAAAGCCGTGTCTAGAACGAGATACCGCCAGCGAAGGAAAAGTGAAAAAAGTGCTCTGTAACATTAGGGTGTCGGGACCTAGAGGTCGAGGGCCTTCATCTTGGGTTCCTCGTAAATGTCGTCTTCGCCTGGATATCGGAGGCGGTCTTTGAACCGGCCGGTTTCGGCGGCCAACGCCCAGACCAGACTTTCCCCTGCGGGCAGAGTTTTGGGCTGGAGACGGAAGACGTCATCTTGAAAAGCAAGGGAGGCGTCGATCCATTGCCAACCCGCGGTCTCAAAGGCGGCCATTACGTCGGGGAGGACCAGTGCGTTGAGCGTGTTGTAGTGAATAAGTAGGGTATGGCGGATATCGCGGCCAACGACGTCAATTGCGAGCTGGCGGTAGAAAGCGGCCCGGTCGAGAAGATGAGCGATGAGGTAATCGCGATACGGCTTGATGTTGAACTTGGGTTCTTTGATGAGTCGATCGGCCATACGCTGGTTGACGTACCAATCGGAGGCGTCGATGGTGACATGGCCGACGTGGTAGCCGCTTTCTTTGAGAAGTGTGCGAAAGCGGTCGCGCTTCTCGGCGGTGTCACCTTCTTTTAGAAACGGGTACCGGAAGAGAAGAGTTTTGTTGTGATAAGGAGCGATGACTTTTTCATTTTTTAGGAAGTCGACGGCGAAGTCAGCGTAGGGAGTGGGGCCACAATAGTTCAGGTGGGAATAGGAATGGTTGCAGATCTGGTGTCCGGCCTGGTCCCAGCCGGAGAGGAGCTTGGAGCCGTCGTATTCGTCAACGCGCATGCCGCAGACGAAGAGAGCAGCTTTGATGTTGCGGCTGTCGAGCGCTTTCAGGATGCGGGAGTTAACGTCTTGCCATCGAAGGTTAGAGTCAAGTTTCAAATTCGGGTCGTCCATGGTGATGGCAAGCTGCGGTCGTGGAGCGTTTGCGTTGCGCGAAGGCGGGGAGGTTTGGCGCGGTGCGGTGGCGTGAAGTGCGCCGGTGAAATAAGAAGCACAAGAGGCAGCGGAGATTGTCTTGAGCGTTGCGTCGAGAAATTTGCGGCGATTCATAGGATGACCTCAGTAGAGAGAATTGAGCCAGCTGCGAGCGCGGGCGAAAAAGGAAATTGACGATGAAGTCGCGGCTGACTGTGGCAATTCTTGGGGTTCGTCAGTGACGGAATAGAAAGCGCCGTTGGCGGAGTGTTGGTAGAGGCGCTGCATTTCGGCGCGATTGAGGGGACGAGCGCCGCGGCGGCCGAAAACGGCGAGTTGATTGCCGGATTCATCGACAGCGCGGTCGCGGTCGATACCTTTGGAAATGGCGAGGGCGGGGCCGCGCGTGCGCGCTGTTGCGACGAGCTTTGGCGTAGGGCGGGGGCTGAAACCGGAAAAGTGCGCGGGGTCGTCCCAAGGTGAAATGATTTGCCAAATACGCAAACCCCAAATGCCATTCGCCTCAAAGGCATACGCGCTGCCAGCCACCATACCAATCTTTACGTCGTAGGTATCATTATCGGTGTTGCCTTGATTAAAATCGAGCACGGGAAATGGTGCTTCCGGATTTTCTACATCGATCATCGCCACGCCATACCGTCCATCAGCGACGTAGGCATAGGTTCTTGCGACGTACACATTCCTGGGATCCCCGGTAGCCACTCTTCCTCTCGGTGTCATTTTGGGATGTGCAAGGTCGGTCACGTCGAGTGTTTTCAGTCCGTAACGATCGACAAGGAAAGCGTAACGAAACTGCACGGCAATGCCGCGAGGATCGTCGATCTCTGGTTCGCCGATCCTGGCCGTGATGCGAGGCGAGAGAGGATTATCGAGATCGACGACAACGAGAGATTTGTCGGTAAGGACGTAGGCGTAGGTGCCGGCGATGGTGATGCGGTGTGCGCCAGTGAGAACGCCGTTGGGATTGAACGCCAGTGCGCGCTTGAGAAAATTGTTGGCTGGATTGCCGTCGAGAAGCGTGCCAACGCCGGGGCTTTTAGATTTGAGATCGGGATTGCCGATGATGACCAGTCCTTCTTCTTTGTCGGCTACGTAAAGAAAACCGTAGAGAAGATGAATGGGTTGCTCTTCGTTTTCGGGGAGTTGCTGGCGGAGCGGATCGACGCCGAGCGTCGTTGGCGAAGTGATGGCTGCCGCATTTTTGGTTGGCACGAAGAAGCGCTGGCCTATGGGTGAGACCGGAGCTGTGATCATGCGCTCGGAAAAATCTTTGTTGTCGATGTTGGCTATGTCGTAGACGCGGAGGCCGCCGGGTCCCGTTGCGGCGTAGGCGTATTCGCCTCGGGCTTGGATATCGAGGACGTTGCCTTCGTGGCTCGAGGCGGTCGAAAGTTCGCGACGATGGTCAACGAACTTTTTGTAATTGTCGGGATAGGCGATGCGCTGGAGATCGCTGCCGTAGATAGCTTCGGGCTCGTCATGTTCGGCGACGGCTACGGCTTCAAATCCCTTTTTGCCAGTGGCCACGTAAACATAGCGGCCCATGAAGTTCATAAAATTCGTGCCTTGGAGCAGGAGTTGCGCCATCCAGGCATTGTTGTCGTTGGCGGCGGAGACATGGCAATCGCTGCACTGCTTGGTTTCTTTGGCGCGGACGGTGTGCGGAACGAAGGTGCTGAAAGCTTCGCCGGAAAAGCCGGGTGAAGAAATAGTTTGCTGAGTGTAGTAGAGCCAATCTCGGTTCGCATTTTGCGAACTCACGAGGATGGCGCAGGACGAGCGCGCCGGCGCGATGCGGTGGCCGGTGACTGTTCCGTCGACGCCGAGCATGTAGATGTCGTCGCGAAGAACTTGAAAATTGTAGCTGGTGTAGTTGCGCGTGGTGAGTCCTTCGTTGTGGAGCATGGGTTTGCGGGCGTTGGCTGTCATTTGCAGATGACAGCCGAAGCAAGTGGGCGTCCACGAAGTGTGGCAGGAATAGCACGTCATCGAGGAATTGGCGTGGGCGAGATGTTCGTCATCTTGCGGCATCTGTTGAGCAACAGTGCCGTCTGTGGTCATTAATTTGGCGCGAAAGGATTTCATGCTGAAGTGCACGTTGCCGGGCGTGACGGAATCGGCAGTCTGAACAATCTCCCACTCTTTATTTTGTTCGGACATGGAACGTTGAACTACAGCTCCGTCGGCACGCCATTCGAAACGGCGAAGGCCCCAGGGAGTGCGCAGTGTGTCGAGGTGACGGCCGCCTTCGGGAGCGGCGGGCCCGGAAGTAATTAGCGTGGCTTTGTTGCGAATCGTGCCATGGCAATCGATGCAATCGATTTCGACGGCGGCGCGAGGTTCACCGTAGATTTTCCCGTTGCCGTGATTGTCCTGGGCAAAATGGCAGTCGTTGCACTGCATGCCTTTTTCGAGATGGATGTCGGCGAGGTGCACGGCTTTTCCGAAGCGGTCGGGATCATCGAAACGGATTTGTTTGCCGTCCTTGTCGAGCCAGTTCCCTTTGCGGTCGTGATTGAAGACGGAGCGAAAAACCCAGCCGTGACCATGAAAATCGGCGAACTGCGTGGTTTTCAATTTGGCGTTGAATTCGGGGCTGCCGAGATTCTCCAGAAATTTTTCATCGCTCCAGAGGCCGTGCGCCGCGGCCGCTTCTGGATTGCGCAAATAGGATTGGTAGCGCTGCTCTTCTGTGGGATTGCGTTGCTGTGGCGGATACATTTTGTCGCCGTCGATTTCGTTGTCCCACCAAGTGAGTCCGAAATAGGTAGTGAGCATGTTTGTGCCCGGATGGATGTGGCACACCATGCATTGGCTCGACGGGATCGCGCGAGTGAAGACATGCTTGATGGGATGGCCGGGCTCGTTCTTGGGAATGGTGGGGTCGGAAGAAGCGCTGAAACCGGAGTGGCCGTATTGCGCATAGGTTGCCGAGTGCGAAGGATCACGGTCGTTTGCGTAGACGACGTGGCAGGCGGTGCAGCCGCTCGCGCGATAGTCGCCGGGGTGATCGTTTGTGCCAGGCAACGATATTACCGGGTCGACGAGACGCGTTTTCTGCAAGCCCAGAAAGACCGGATCGGTGCGAAGCTCCGTGCCAAAGCCGCGGTCGCTGAGTTTGGCGTCGGGCTTGCCGGGATCTTCTTCGCGATTTGGATTGCCTAATTCGGATTTTTTCTCGCCGCCACGTTCGAAGACGCGAAGAACGTTTCCTGGCTGAGAAATTTCCCAGCGATAAAGCGGATCGAGCTCGGGGAGTACGCCTTTGGTGCGAGTTTCCTCTGACGTTGGAGGCGGAAATGTTTTGATGGATTGGGGCTTGCCATCGCGGTCGTAGCTTTCGCCGAAGTGGGTATTTTTTGTGGGATAGCCGCCGTTGTTATAGAGCGCTGCCCCCCAGAGAAGGCCAGTGTGCGTCATCATGCTGGCCGAGGAGGCGCGAACTTCCTTGGCATGGCAGCCGGCGGCGCCGCATGTTTCTGGGGCGACTCGCAGGTCGCCGGGATTTACAAACTTGATGAACTCAGGTGATTCTTTCAGCCATTTTGTATAGGTACGTTCAGGCAAAGCCGAACGGTCTTTGAAACTTGGATCACGCGGCTGGACATGGGCTTTTTCTTTAGCGGCATTGTACTCGGCAGAGTTTGCCGTCGTGCTTGCGACGACGGAAATGGAAGAGTTGCCGCCGTGGCAATCGGTGCAGCCGAGAAAGACGGTTTTTGTGGGATGCATCGTCGGCTCATCCGTCGAGGTGTGGCAGGTGATGCAGCCTGTCGACTTACCGTCGGCTTCTTGTTGCGACTGGCCGCGAACCGGCGGAGCGTCTTGTTTTGCTTGGACCTTTGATGTTGAGTCAGCATAAAAAACTAAGAGAAAAGATACCGCAGAGGCACAGAGGACGCAGAGGTTGCGCAGTGAGAAACGTTTAAATTTGTGTGACAAGGTCATCAATTGCGTTTCCTCAGAAAGTAAACTTCACGGAGCCGAAAAGCGAGAAGAGTGTGCGGCTCGTGTAGATATCTTTGAACCCATCGCCGGGCTGCAGCGCAGATGCTCCACCTGTGAGAATGATGTTCTCTGTGAGCGGCGGGCGGTACGTCACGCCGATGCCAAAGTCTTCACCGATGCTGTGGCGGATGGGAGATTCGAACAAAATGTATTCGAGCGCCTCGGTACGCTCGAAGCGCAGGTAGTTGAAATTCGCAAATCCCTTGAGCTTGGGAGTGATGTCAAAATCCGCGCCGGCGTTCATTAGAAAAATTCCGGGATTCACGAAATTGGACTGGCCTTCTTCTTTGCTGGAACGGAGAGACGGGATAAGGCTGCCATCAGTAGTCAACTGAACGCCGGAGCCGAGAAGGCGGATATCCTCGCGATTCCAGAAGCTGAAAATGCCGCCGGCGAAATTCGGGAGATCATCGATAGAATCAAAACCGCGAGCGCGACCGTCTCGCGGATCGGCGTCACCAGAGGTGTAGAACGTGGACACGCGATAACGGATCCAATCGCGGTCGTAGGAAAGCTCGACGGCAGCCATCTGCGCGTTCACGGTTACGGATCGACCCGCGATTGGATTAAATGTGTCCTCGCCGATGGTCTGATAAAAAGCGTGCGTGAGATTGATGCGGCGGATATGACCGCTGCCAAGCCAGCCGAAATAGCCGACACGAATACCGTGCGCGAGAGGACCGCCTCCGGGTCCTTGATTGATGACATCCCCGATGGGCGCCGGACGCACGAGGAAGCCGTTGTCGTCGTAGTGGATGCTCGAGTCGTCCTTGTTCCACGCGCCGACAAATTCCGCGGCGTAACCGGGAAAGAAAAAATCCTGAAGATAGACATTTCCCATAACAACTTGCTGGTGACGGCGGTTAAATGTGTTTAGGCCACTGTTGGTATTTTTCTCCAGCATCTGAAAATAAACGGCGTTGTACTCGACGCGATCACTGTTCCAATTGCCGAAGATGCGAAGGCCGGGCTGTTCGTCAACGAAGAGGAATCCGCGGAAGTCGGCATTGAATTGCTGAATGCCCGCGCGCATCGAAACGAAATCGTAGTTGTTGCTGAGATCGTGGAGCTTCACCTCGACGAACGCTTCCTGGAGGCCCAGGTGGTCGTCGAAGCGGTCGGTGCCGGCGAGCACGTTGGGACTGACGATTCCAAGCTCACGAACGTCGAGATTGTTCAGACTTAGCTCCGGCGTGATGCGGATGCGCCAATCGACCGGTTTGAAGCTCGCGTCTCCGTGGAAGAGATCGAAGCTGAAGCGCAGAGTCTGGTCGAAGAACGCTTGCTCGCCACGGCCAAAAAATCCGGAGCTTCCAGGTTCCGCCGCACTGACGCCGCTCGGCGAAGGAACGCGACGACCATCAAAAAACGTGTCCGAGGACGCGGTGAAATTAAAAAAAATCTGCTGGCCAAGAACTTCCGGCCAAATAGGCTGATCGCCTTTGAAGCGATTGCGATTGAAGGGGTCGTACCAGTGCGGCTGGGTGTAGGGATACTCACCCTTTTGAGGGTAGCGGCGATAATCAGGTTGATTGAGGGCCCAGCGATTCGGCACTACATTGTAAATATCGGCGACGGGAGGCAGGTATTCCGGGGCCAGTTCCGCGATGTAACTGGGATCGGAATCCAGGCGATGCCTGAGTTCGCGATAGCTACCTAACGCGGGCGATGAACCGGGCGCGACGGCAGGCCCAAGCTCGGGAAGGCGCGGAAGACGGGAACTAAATTCGGCCCTGCTAATGCCGATCAAAGAGATTTCCAGCGTGGTGATTTCATTGGCGTTGAGCGCTAGATCAGCAATTTCAAAGGGAGCGAATCCCTCGACTTCAACGCGTAATTCGTAGTGGCCTGGCGGAAGCAGAAGGATGCGAAACACACCTTCGGCAGACGAGTTGGCATGCACAACCTGACCGCTCTGTAAGTGACGAAGCGTAATTTGAGCAGCTGCCACGGGCCGCAACTCGTTCGTCGAGTTGGCTTCGCGAAGGACGCCGTCGACAGCTGTAGTCGTCAAGGCCTGCTGGCGGGGGATGCGCTGGACTGGCACCGGCTCAGTGGATTTCTGGACTGTGGCCTGCCCACCTACCGCAGACGGCTGAGCGGGAATAGGTTGCTGCGCGCCGAATGCGTTTCCGAGTCCCCAGGTGGCGAAAAACAACGCGACCGCGGCGCGAGCCGAGCCAGTGACGCGTCGAGAGCTTCGCGAAGAAAGAGCGAGCATGCCTTCGGCCTGGGAGAATTTGCGCAAGGAAAAGGGATCGCATTCTAGCTAACAATATCGGCCCGCAGCGGGCAACCCATTTCCGCGAAAGAGGAACACAAGCGATAACAATTCTTACGCGTCGCGCGCATTCACCGATAGGAACTGCGAGGTTTGCGAACGATTGAGGGGTGAGAGGAGGCGTGTTACTAAGGAAGATACCCTTCATGCAAAAGGAACACTCGATTCGGAGGCCGGTCGCGGCACGGCGCGCCCTGGAGCAGCGTCAAAAAACGCTGGCGCTGGGCATCTTGCTGACGCTGGGGATTGCCGGGGTTCTGGCGCTGTTGTTATTGGGCTGTGGTGGTGGGAGCAGCAGCACTCCAACGTCTCCGCCGCCGGTTGCGGCCGTCCAACCACTGCAAGTCCCCGATGTGCAAAACATCGTGCAGGCCGCTGTGAATTCCGTAAATGTCGATATGGTGGTGGCTATCGTAGACCGGGCAGGATTTGTGCTCGGCGTGTTTCGCACGCAAAACGCGCCGGCTACGGCGGTTGGGAATTTCGGACTGTCACTGGACGCTAATGACGTGGCTGTGGCCTTAGCGCGTACTGGAGCGTTTTTCAGTAACGACCAGGCGCCGCTGTCCTCGCGTACTGTGCGATTTATTAGCGGCATTCATTTTCCGCCGGGCGTGACAAACGCGCCACCAGCCGATTTGTATGGGATCGAAAACACAAATCGCGGATGCACGCTTGTGAACACCGTTGCCTTTCAGAGCCAGATCCCTCCTTCTCTCTCCCTTAGCGGAGGATTTGGCCCCGGAGCGCTAACTGGCAAATCGGATGTGATGGACTCGAATCCTCTGGCGGTGAATCCAGGTGGCGTGCCGATTTTTTATCAGAATGTCGTTGTGGGCGGCATTGGAGTGGTTACGTCTTCGAGTGATCTGAACGTGGCGGAGTATGCGGCGTTCGTCGGCTCGACGACGCAGCGCGCTGGGCCGTCAAACTCCTTTGGGCCAACACCGGCTGCTCCGGGAGTTGTTTTCATCGGAGGAGTCGCGCTTCCGTTCGTAACGCACAGTTCGTTGCCATCGAGCGCGTCTGCCGGACCGGTTGCAGGCGCGGGATCATATTTCGTTGCGCCAACGAATAGCTCCGGGCAGCCACCAGACGGCGATCTGATCACGCCCGCGGCTGGACCGCTGGGCGGATTGAGCGCGATGGACGTCCAAACCATCCTGAGCAATGCGGAAGCTACCGCGAACACGACGCGCGCCGCGATTCGGTTGCCGATCGGTTCTCGTGCACGAATGGTAATTGCCGTTGCCGACCTCGATGGCACGATGATCGGCTTGCGGCGGATGCAGGATTCGACAATCTTCAGCATTGACGTGGCGGCAAGCAAAGCGCGCAACATGGTGTATTTCAACAGCTCCGCGCGAACGGCGGCGGATTTAAATCAGGTGCCGATGGGTACGGCCGTTACGAACCGTACGATCAGCTTTGGCTCGCAACCCTTTTTCCCGCCGGGGATTGACGGTTCGCCCGCCGGGCCATTTTTCAATCTGTATTTGCAGGACGTAGCGAATCCTTGCACGCAAGGAATGCAGGGGGGGCCGGCGAACGTTAATAAGAGCGGAATTGTTTTCTTCCCTGGAAGCGCGGGCTTGTATCGCAATGGCGTGCTCGTAGGCGGACTGGGCGTGAGCGGAGACGGCGTGGACGAAGACGACTACGTCACGAATGGCGGCACACAAGGGTTCGAGGCGCCGACAAATATCCGTGCGGACCAGATTTTGATCAACGGAGTGCGGCTTCCCTACTTCAAATTTCCGCGGAATCCGACCGACTGATTCTCTACACAAATTCTGAACCTTATACCTGAAACTCTATCTGCTCGGACCAACTGCGTTAGAAGGATCGGAAGAGGTTGCCGTATCCACGTCGAGAAACCAGGCGTGCGCGGTGTCGTTGGGAGCATAGCAGTTGCCGTCCGTGTGATAGCCCGGCGGACAATGGGCAGTGAACTCCTTGCGGCGCGGTGTCTGCGCGTATTGCCAGACCGACGCGTAAGAAATGCCGCCGGTCACTGGCGACGGCGGATTCTGCGGATAGGTGCAACCGGGCGAAGGCGGACAGGCATCGTTGAAAATGAAATAAACGAAATCCGCGGAGGGAGAATGCGCGCGTATGTCGTCCGCAGTTGTGATAGTGGAACCCGGTTCTTCTTTCACGGGCATTCCGGAGCAATACGCGCCAGCACGATAACCGGCTTCTGCGAGCCCGCTCGCCCAAGCATGTAAATAAGCGTGATACGCCGCGGGCAGGCGGCCGCCTTCTTCAATATCGAGAAAAATGACCGCTTGCGTTGGAAAGCCCTCGCTCTTCGCGACGGAAGCGGCATTCCGCGCGTCTAGAGTTCCCTTTTGCACGGCCGCCGCTTCACTCTTGAGTTCGCGACTCAATGGGCCGCCATAAAGCAGCAAGAAACCGAATCCATGCGCACGCAGGAGTTCGCGCTGACCGAGCCAGTTGTTTGTCTTCCCCCCGGGAGGCGGACTGAGCCAGTAGCTACTAAACGAGAATGTTTTTCGCAAAACCGGAAGTGCATCCTTGCCCGGGAAAATATTGAGATCGAAGCCAAGATAGGCGCCCGGTGCTTGTTGCTCTTGCGAGCCGGGCCCGGGCTGGGTGCCAGCTTGGCAAGAAAAGAGGACCAGCGCGGCAGCGATAGAAGAAATCGACAGGAATGAGAGTCCCGGCTTTATTTTGCTCACGACCTTGAGCATGCCAGAAGATGTGCGCAGCGGCTAGCCTTCGCGCAATTTGTGCCCCGCGAGGTTGCCGAGGCCATCGTATGCCGCGTATTTGTAGGTTTCGCTGAGCGTTGGATAGTTGAAGACCTGCTGGATGAATTCGTCGATGGACTGGTTATTGTCGAGAGCCATGAGCCCAATGTGGATGAGTTCGGTGACGCTTTCGCCGATCAGGCTCACGCCAAGAAGCTTGCGATCCGCGCGCGCGAAGATAAGTTTCAGCATTCCAGCGGTGTCACCAATGATGTGGCCGCGCGCGTTATTCTCGTAGAGGGCGCGCCCTACACAATAGTCGATCTTCTTTTCCTTGCAGGACTCTTCGGTTTCACCGGCGGCGGAAATTTCCGGAATCGTGTAAATCCCCATTGGCAGCATCGAAGCGACGCGTTGCTTGTACTTAAAGCCGAAGGCGTGGCAGACGGCGACGCGGCCTTGCTCCATCGAAGTGGAGGCGAGCGCGGGAAAACCAATCACATCGCCTGCAGCATAAATATTTGGCGTAGAGGTGCGATAGTTTTCGTCGATGGGAATGTAGCCGCGATCGTTGATAGCGAGGCCGGCCTTTTCCAGAGCGAGACCATCAATTGCGGCGCGGCGGCCTGCCGCAAAGAGGGCGGCTTCGGTTTCTAACGTCTTGCCGCTCTTCATCGAAAGGCGCACGCCAGCGGACGAATTCTCAACCTTTACGGGACGTTCATTGAACAGGAATCGCATGCCGAGAGCCGCGAGGCGGTCGCGGAGTCGATCGGAGATTTCTGCATCGAGAAACGGAAGCAGGCGATCACGCCCATCGACCAGAGTGACTTCGACTCCCAGCGCGATGAAAATCGAGGCGTATTCACAGCCGATGACACCACCGCCGATCACAGCGAGACTTTTCGGAATGCGGTCCATTTGCAGAAATGTGTCTGAATCAAAGGTATGGACGTCGTCGAAAGCGATTTCCGGCGGTCGATGTGGCTTCGAGCCGGTGGAGATCAGGATGACTTCGCCGCGAAGTCGGCGCGTTCCGTCTGTGCCAGTCACCGCAACAGTGTGCGCGCCCTCGAACGTCGCCTGGCCGCGAACAAGCTCGATGTGATGCAGTTCGAGATTTTTGAGGATGCGGCGGCGCTCCATTTCGACCACTTCGCGCTCATGGCGCATGAAATCGTGGACCGTTAAATTTTCTTTGAGCGAGTAATCGATGCCGTAAAGCCCGCGTTGCTTGAGTCCGGAAAAATAGAGCGCAGATTCACGGAGAGTTTTACTGGGGACCGTGCCCGTGTTGATGCAGCTTCCGCCCATGTGCTCGGCACGCTCGATCACGGCGACGCGTTTGCCAAAATAAGCGGCCTGGGCGCCGGCTTTTTCTCCGGCGGGGCCGCACCCAATCACGATCAAATCGAAGTTTTCACTGCTCGCCACGCAGACCTCCTGCATCATGACGCTCGAGGTTCCCTTGGAAGCGCCATCCAAGCTGGACTGATTGGATCAAAGAGAGTGTAAAAGAACCGCCGCAATTGAAAGGAAGTTCCTGCCAATATTGTGCTGAAACAGGTCTGGTGGCTTCATTGGCAAAGAGGAAAATGGACACGCCGCGGGTAGCGTTCCAAGCCGCCTGATGCCTATACTCTGGATTCTTGCGTCACTGGAGCGCCGCTTCAACATGACGCCAAAGGAGTCGCCCATGCCGATCGACGATGTCGCCATCAGCTATGACATTAAGTTTGAGAAGGACCATGCGAGCGTCAAGGTCACTTACGAAATCAGCGTTCCGGTCGGCGGGGCCGCACTCATCGCGGATTTTCAAGTCACCGTTGACGGCACAGACCTAATCAGCGGCTTCCTTCCAGGCCAAACGGCGTTCGACGGCGCGAAATTTCACACTCTGTCTGATCCAAGTAAGGATGCGTCCGTTTCCTTCACGCTGTCTTCAAACCAAGGCTGGGTCGCCAGCGACGATGACGTACTGCGCGGCGAGAAAGACTACGACGAGGCAGAGTTTTCTAACTAAACTCAAGCGTGCCGCAAGACTTAACCAAGAATTAGTTATGAAGATATCCATAGAGCTGTCTAATTTGCTCCGGAGCTGCAAAGCGACGTTGGAATCCGCTCGGTTCATGCTCAAGGGAGCAGCTGTCTCGCGAGAGACAGGCGTGGTATGGCAGGGTATTGCTGCACGTTGCCAGCAGAAACTACGAAGGGCGTTTTCAGGTGATACTGGACACGGCAATCTATGATCCATTTCTCGATTCCCCAGAACATGTGGTCTGCCTGCGCGGATATGTGGGGAGAGACGAAGCCGGAACCAAGCAGATTTGGTGGGAGAGGGAGGAGCTGGCTCTGGCTCAGAACGCGCTACAGCAATACGCAATTCCCTGGCAGGATCAACACGCAAACCCAGAGCATCTGGCGAGATTCTTCGAGGTTGAACTTCAGGCTGCGAACGAGGCTCGGCGCGCTTGTGGCAGGGTGAAGGCTCAGGGTTTGGCGGGCTCAATCGTCACTACGCTCTTCCCTCATGGCCTTCCCACCCCGATCCCGTCCGTAAACCACCGGTGGCTTTCACTGCTTTATTTTCACTTGGGCAGTAGTCAGTGGGAACTTGCCGGCCATCACCTGCGTGAATACCACAAACACGTAGGGCAGAGCGCGTGGGAGAGAACCGACCGCCAATTCCTGGCGATGAAGTGCGGACTGTGAACTTTGCTGGCGCGTGCTTCTGCGTCCTTGTTGCGCGGCCTGAGTGCTGTTTCCTGCGGGCTGTATCCGTGGGCTGAAAGCGGACGCGATCAACCGCATGTTCGCTGCAGCACATTCGGAAGTAGGCACAAAATTGGGCACACACGAAGCACGTCGAATTTGAAGCGGAGCAAAACCCCAGCGTGAGTCAACGTAGTTGGTACAAAGAACTAGAATGGTGCCCGGGGGGGGACTCGAACCCCCATGAGGTAAAACCCCGGAGGATTTTAAGTCCTCAGCGTCTGCCATTCCGCCACCCGGGCAGGGCAGATACAAAAAATAGCATGTATGGAGTCTGCGCTCAACGCTCGGGCTGTTTGGAAACGGCGCCGGGGTCGCACAAGCCGATACGCCGATCCTTTCCTTGTGAATGCTTTGTAACTTGATTGACAAGCGTTGGGGGGGCGCGGTAATTTTTCCTTCTCTCCCCTGGCAGGCAGCCCGCCTCTGAGGAGGACGAAGGACACGCGCCTAGCAGCTCTCAAATGTGGATTGTGCCTAAGCGAATGCGAGCTTTCAATCTGTCGTAAAATCACGTCATCCGTTCTGTAATGCGGTGCATCAAAAACTAACGAGTGGTCTGCGGGAGCCTTCCCTCCCCGCCATAGGAGCCAAAGTGAGTCAGCCGAATCTCGACCTGTTGAGCATCAACACCATACGCACGTTGGCGATTGACGCCGTGCAACAGGCAAATTCCGGCCACCCTGGCGCTCCGATGGGATTGGCGCCCGTGGCGTATGAACTGTGGCAGCGGCACTTGCGTTATGATCCCGCCGATCCCACATGGCCCAATCGCGATCGCTTCGTTCTTTCCGCGGGTCACGCGTCCATGCTCCTCTACGCCACGCTTCATCTCGCGGGCGTCAAAGAAGCCACCAAAGACGGCAAAATCCTGGACTCGCTCGCCGTTTCGATGGACGAAATCAAACGCTTCCGCCAAATCGGCAGCAAAACTCCAGGCCACCCTGAATCGCACATCACTACCGGCGTCGAAACAACAACTGGCCCGCTTGGACAAGGCGCGGGCAATAGCGTCGGAATGGCCATTGCGAGCAAATGGCTTGGAGCATATTTCAACAAGCCCGGCTTCGATATTTTTGACTTCAAAGTTTATGCGATTTGCGGAGATGGCGACCTGATGGAAGGCGTGGCGAGCGAAGCTGCTTCGCTGGCCGGCCATTTGAAGCTCTCGAACCTCTGCTGGATTTACGACAACAATCGCGTCACGCTTGATGGTCCTGCAGATTGGTCCTTCAGCGAAGACGTCATGACGCGTTTCCTGGGCTATGGCTGGAGCGTTACGCACATTGCGGATGCAAACGATCTGGATGCTCTGGGGCGCGCCTACGAAGTGTTCCAGCACACCGTTGGGCGTCCTACGTTAATTGTGGTCGATAGCCATATCGGCTACGGCTCTCCGCACAAACAAGATACTTACGAAGCGCACGGCGAACCGCTTGGCGAAGCCGAAGTGAAATTGGTAAAGAAAAATTACGGCTGGCCGGAAGACGCGAAATTCCTGGTCCCTGATGGCGTCTACGATCAATTCAAGAACGGCGTAGGCAAACGCGGCGCGGAAGCCCATGGCGCCTGGAACGCAAAATTCGCGGACTACAAAAAACAATTCCCGCAACTAGCCGGTCAACTGAGTTGCATGCAGAGCGGCCAGCTGCCCGAGGGCTGGGACAAAAACCTGCCCTCCTTCCCCGCCGATCCCAAGGGGATGGCGACACGCGAGAGCTCTGGAAAAACTCTAAATGCATTGGCTGCGAACATTCCCTGGCTCGTCGGCGGCTCGGCGGACTTGGCCAAGTCCAACAAAACGAATCTTGAAGGGGCCGGCGATTTTTTTCCCGACGCGTATCACGGGCGCAACGTCCACTTCGGCGTGCGCGAACACGCCATGGGAGCTATCGTCAACGGCATGACGCTGTCCAAGCTTCGTGCGTTCAGCGCCACCTTTTTCAATTTCAGCGATTACATGCGTCCCAGCATGCGGCTTGGCGCTCTTATGGAAATTCCGGCGCTCTATATTTTCACACATGACTCCATCGGCGTTGGTGAAGATGGCCCAACGCACCAGCCCGTCGAACAAGTAGCCGCCTACCGCGCGATGCCTAATATGCTCGTCTTCCGTCCAGGCGATGCAAACGAAGTCGTTGAGGCCTATAAGGTCGCTCTGCAGCACATGCACGGCCCGTCAACGCTCGTCCTCACGCGCCAGCCCATGCCTACGTTTGACCGCACAAAATATGCTCCCGCGTCGGGCGTCGCGAAGGGCGCTTATGTCCTGGCCGATGCCGCGGGCGGCAAGCCCGATGTGATCTTACTTGCCAGCGGAAGCGAAGTCGGCCTCTGTGCGGCGGCGTATGAAAAGTTGACAGCCGAAGGTGTAAAAGCCCGCGTCGTTAGCATGCCCAGCTGGGAGCTGTTCGAAAAGCAGGACGCCGCTTACAAAGAAAGCGTTTTGCCATCAAGCGTAACTGCCCGCGTTTCCGTCGAAATGGAATCTGTTTTTGGATGGGATCGCTATGTCGGCCCCAAAGGCAAAATTATCGGAATGCGCTCCTTTGGAGCGTCCGCCCCACTGAAGGACTTGCTCAAGAAATTCGGGTTCGAGATCGAAAACGTTCTCGCTGCAGCCAAAGAAGTGATGGGAAAGTGAGCCCTGCATGAAGGTTGTGATTGGGTCAGACCACGCCGGCTTTCAACTGAAAAACCCCATGGGTGACCTGCTGCGATCGATGGGCAATGAGGTGCTCGACGTCGGCGCCTTCAATGAAAACCCGAGCGACTATCCGGATTTCGCCGAACTTGTCGACCGCGCCATACTCGATGGCAAGGCCGAACGCGGGGTGCTCATTTGCGGCAGCGGAGTTGGCGCGAGTGTTGCGGCCAACAAGCTACCGGGGATTCGCGCGGGAATGTGCCACGACACCTATTCGGCGCATCAAGGAGTTGAGCACGACAATATCAATGTGCTTGTTCTGGGTTCCCGGGTCGTCGGCATCGCTCTCGCTCAGGATTTGGTGCGAACGTTTATGGGTGCGAAATTTAGCAACGAAGAGCGGCATGTGCGGCGGCTTGGCAAAGTGAAGGCCCTGGAAACGAAGTACTGCACCGGGACCTGAGCCCCCGGCTCGTTTTAGCCAACACTGGCCAATGTGCATGTGACCGGCACGGCTGCACCCTCAGGGAGTACAATAGGCGTTCAGAGAGTTTTCAAAGCTAGAGGAGAATCATCATGACGACAACAACCACAGTCCCCAACGTCGGCACCACGCAAGGCGCCAACCCCCTCAAAGCGCTGCTGGCCTTCGGTCAATCCCCCTGGATGGATTACATCCGCAGAGACCTGCTCACCAGCGGCGGCCTGAAGAAATATATCGATAACGATGGGCTCCGCGGCATGACCTCCAATCCCGCGATTTTTGAGAAGGCCATCACCGGCAGCGACGTTTACTCGGACATTCTGAATTCGCCGGACGCAAAAAAACTCGACGCCAAGGGTCTGTTTGAAAAAATCGCTATTCGCGACGTCCAGGACGCTTGCGACATCTTCAAAACTGTCTACGCCGAGTCTAAACGCCGCGACGGCTACGTCAGTCTTGAAGTCTCGCCCTATCTCGCCAATGATACCAAGGGCACCATCGAAGAGGCACGGCGGCTCTGGAAGTCCGTCGATCGCCCCAATGTCATGATCAAAGTTCCCGCCACTCCCGAAGGCATACCTGCGATTCGCCAGCTTCTCGAAGACGGTCTCAACATCAACATCACGCTGCTCTTCGCGCAGTCCGCCTACGAGCAAGTCGCCGAGGCTTTTCTTGCCGCGCTCGAAGCTCGCGCCGCCAAAGGGCAGGACATCAGCCAGATCGCCAGCGTCGCCAGCTTCTTCGTAAGCCGCATCGATTCTCTGATCGATGGAAAGATCGAGGAGAAGCTGAAAGCCGCGACTGACCCGGCACAAAAGGCGCTGCTCGAAAGTATTCATGGCAAAATCGCCATCGCCAACGCCAAGCTCACCTACAAGAAGTATCAGGAACTTTTCGGTGGCTCACGTTGGAACGCCCTCGCCGCCAAAGGCGCGCAAACGCAGCGCCTGCTCTGGGCCAGCACCAGCACCAAGAACCCCAAATATCGCGACGTGATTTACGTGGAAGAACTGATTGGGGCCGACACTGTGGACACCATCCCTCCGGCAACTTTCGATGCCTTCCGCGATCATGGCAAACTCCGCAACAGCTTGACGGAAGACCTCAACGCAGCGCGCACAACCATGGACAGTCTCGCCAAGGCCGGCCTCTCCATGAAAGAAGCGACGGACAAGCTTCTTCTGGACGGCGTCAAACTCTTCGCCGATGCGTTCAAACAGCTTCTGGACGCAACGGGAAAAAGCGCAGGGGTGAGTGCGTGAGCTTGAATGGCTTAACCTACACACTCCCCGACAAATTCGAAAATGATGTGAACGCCTCGCTTCAAAATTGGAAGAAGAGTGGCAAAGTGAAACGGCTTTGGCAAAGAGATGCCGCGCTCTGGAACGGCACCGACGAGGACAAGTGGCTCGGCTGGCTGAATATTACCGAGCAGCAGATCGAAGACATTGACAAGCTGCAGGAGATTGCCGCCGATATCAAAGAGGCGGGTTTCAAATACGCTTTGCTCCTCGGCATGGGTGGCTCCAGCCTCTGTCCCGAAGTTCTTCGTATGACCTTTGGAAAGACCTCGGGCTATCCGGATCTTCACGTACTGGATTCCACGGATCCGGCGCAGATTAAAGCCCTCGAAGAGAGCGTGGACCTCAGCAGCACCATCTGCATCGTTTCCAGCAAATCCGGCAGCACGCTCGAACCCAATATTTACAAACAATATTTTTTCGATCGCGTGAAAGCCAAGGTCGGCGAAAAGGAGGTCGGAAACCGCTTCATTGCCATCACCGATCCCGGCTCAAAGATGCAGCGCGTCGCGGAGAGAGATAAATTTCGCAAGATCTTCATGGGTGTCCCGAGCATCGGGGGACGATACTCGGCGCTTTCTAATTTCGGCATGGTGCCCGCGGCCGTCATGGGTATTGACGTCTCGAAGTTTCTAAAGAACACGCAAAAAATGGTGGAAGCGTGCGGCGCGGATTCGGATGCGACGACGAACCCCGGCGTCATCCTGGGAACGATTCTCGGCCTTGCGGCGGATCAGGGCCGGGATAAACTGACGATCATCACTTCGCCAGGAATTTACGATCTTGGCGCTTGGCTCGAGCAATTGCTTGCCGAATCCACCGGAAAATCCGGCAAGGGGATCATTCCCGTGGATCGCGAACCCCTCGCCGATCCGGATGCTTACGGTGCTGATCGCGTTTTTGCCTATCTGCGTCTCGAATCGGAACCGGACAAGGAACAAGGCGCCGCTGTCGACGCCCTCGCAGAGGCCGGTCACCCCGTCGTCCGTATCGTGTTGCCGGACGTTTACACCCTCGGCCAGGAGTTCTTCCGCTGGGAAATTGCAACGGCGGTCGCCGGCTCTCTCATTGGTATCAATGCCTTCAACCAGCCTGACGTGGAAGCCAGCAAAATAGAAACGCGCAAGCTAACCACCGAATACGAATCCAGCGGCAAGCTCCCGCCCGAGTCTCCCTTCTTTACTGGCGATGGCGCGAAGCTCTACGCCGACTTGAAAAACGCTGGGGAGCTGAAGGGTGGCGGCACGCTCGCAGGCTTTTTGAAAAAGCACCTCTCGCGCATCGGATCCGGCGATTATTTTGCCGTCCTTGGTTACATCACCATGAACAAAGCCCACGAAGAAGCGCTGCAGACAATTCGCGTCGCCGTGCGCGACAATAAAAAAGTCGCCACCGTCCTAGGATTTGGGCCGCGTTTCCTTCACTCAACTGGACAAGCATACAAAGGCGGTCCCAATTCTGGCGTCTTCCTGCAGATTACTTGCGACGACGCAGTGGATATTCTCGTTCCGGGACAGAAATATACGTTTGGCGTAGTGAAATCAGCGCAGGCGCGAGGCGATTTTGCCGTGCTGGCGGAACGCGGCCGACGCGCGTTGCGTGTCCATCTGGGCAAAGACGTCGCGGCGGGATTGGCGACGCTAACAGGCGCGATTCATCAAGCGCTCGCATAAAAATCGAGAGAGTTCGGCGAAGACTTACAAAACTAGCGCACAGGAGCAATGGCGATGCAGCTTGGCATGATCGGATTGGGAAGAATGGGCGCCAACATGGTGCGGCGCTTGCAGAAGAACGGCCATACTTGCGTTGTGTACGATCGGAGCGCGGACTCCGTGAAGCAGCTCGCAGGAGAGGGTGCCACGGGATCGAACTCGCTCGAAGATTTCGTCAAGAAACTCGAAAAGCCGCGCGCCATTTGGCTTATGGTTCCTGCCGCGGTTGTCGACGCCACGCTTCACGAACTCATTAGCAAACTTGAAGTCGGCGACATCGTCATCGACGGCGGAAATTCCTACTACATCGACGACATTCGCCGCGCCAAAGAACTCTCGGGCCAAGGTATTCATTATTGCGACGTTGGCACCAGCGGCGGCGTGTGGGGCCTTGATCGCGGCTACTGCCAAATGATTGGCGGCGAAAACGACATCGTGAAGCATCTCGATCCCATTTTCAAAACGCTCGCGCCAGGCCGTGGAAATGTTGATCGTACGCCCGGCCGCGAGAAAGCCGGCGGAACATCGGAAGAGGGTTATCTCCATTGCGGCCCATCGGGAGCTGGCCATTTTGTCAAGATGGTCCACAACGGCATCGAATATGGATTGATGGCGGCCTATGCCGAAGGCTTGAACATCCTGAAGCACGCCAACGCCGGAAAAACTCAGCGGGAGAACGATGCGGAAACGACACCACTCCGTAATCCTGAACACTATCAATACGATTTCAATCTCGCGGACATTACCGAAGTCTGGCGCCGCGGAAGCGTGGTTGCCTCCTGGCTGCTCGATCTCACCGCCATCTCTCTTTTGGAACAGCCGACGCTCGAGCGTTTCTCAGGCCGCGTCTCGGATTCTGGCGAAGGCCGCTGGACCATTCTCGCGGCGATCGAATCCACCGCTCCGGCGCCGGTCCTCACGGCATCTCTCTTCGAGCGCTTCACATCGCGCGGCGAAGGGGATTTTGCCTCCAAGGTTCTCTCCGCCATGCGGTTTCAGTTCGGCGGCCACATCGAGAAAAAGTCCGGACACTAAACAATTTCTTTTTTCTCCGGCCGTCTGGCCGACCGAGACAGGATCAACTAAATGAACGCTACTCAACCCGACTCCGCTCCCGTTGGCTCTCCCTGCGTAATGGTGATTTTCGGGGCGAGCGGCGACCTCACCAAACGCAAGCTCATCCCCGCTCTCATCAACCTGAAGCAGGAAGGTCTCCTTTCTGAGCAGTTCGCCATTGTGGGGTTCGCGTTCGATCAAATGAACACAGACTCTTTCCGCGCAATGCTCGACGAAGAGATTTCAAAGTTCGAAGAGCAACCCGTGGATCCTAAATTATGGCAATGGTTTCTCGATCGCATTTATTACGTGCAGGGCGATTTTAAGGATCCTGCAGCCTATCAACGCCTCAAAGACCAGATCCAGGAAGCAGACAAGAACCATGGCGCACAGGGCAATCTCTTTCACTACCTCGCCGTCTCTTTTGATTTTTTCTCGCTGATCGTCCAAAAACTTGGCGAAATCGGTCTCACCAAGGAAGAAAACGGCAAGTGGACGCGCGTGATTGTGGAAAAGCCGTTTGGTCACGACCTTCCCTCCGCGCAGCAATTGAACAAAGAACTTAAGCAAATCCTCACGGAAAAACAGATTTTCCGCATCGACCATTACCTCGGCAAGGAAACTGTTCAGAACCTGATGGTATTTCGCTTCGCCAACAGCATGATCGAACCGTTGTGGAACCGCACGTACATCGATCACGTGCAAATCACCGCCGCCGAGTCCGTCGGCGTCGAACACCGCGGCGCTTTTTACGAAACCGCTGGCGCACTCAAGGACATGGTGCCTAACCATCTTTTCCAGCTCCTCACGCTCACGGCCATGGAACCGCCCATCTCTTTCGAAGCTGACGCTGTCCGCGACAAGCAAGCAGAAATCCTCCATGCCCTGCAAGCTCTCACGCCGGAGGATGTTCTGCAGAACGCGGTTCGCGGGCAGTACGGCGAAGGCACGGAAGAAGGTCAAAAGGTCCCTGCTTATCGCAACGAGCCTAGCGTCTCGCCAACTTCAAATACCGAAACGTTTGTCGCCTTGAAACTTAAAATCGACAATTGGCGTTGGGGAGATGTGCCCTTTTATCTCCGCACCGGAAAGCGTCTCGCCAAGCGCGTAACCGAAATCGCGATCCAATTTCGCAGGACGCCTTTCATGCTGTTTCGAAAGACTCCTATCAAGGATCCGCGCACCAACCGCATGGTGATCCACATCCAGCCCGACGAAGGCATCTCCTGGCGTTTCGCGGCAAAGGTTCCCGGCTCCGTCATGAAGCTAGGCCTGGTGAATATGGACTTCGATTACGCCCGCGATTTTGGCAAATCGCACAGCACCGGCTACGAACGTCTTCTTTACGACTGCATGATGGGCGACGCCACACTCTTCCAGCGCGCGGATATGGTCGAAGCCGGCTGGGCTGCCATCGAGCCGATCATTGACGTCTGGAAAGCGCTTCCCGCTCGTGGTTTCCCGAATTATGCTTCAGGCTCTTGGGGACCAAAGGAAGCCGAAGACCTTATGGCCCGCGATGGCCGCGCATGGCGCAGAATCGGCGAAGAAGAGGAAGATGCCAAGAGT
>Ga0210388_10000308_pt1 | contig 42405 bp, 24 predicted proteins | sample IncBWC19OmetaG_FD_155485 | JGI IMG/M metagenome (GOLD analysis project Ga0210388, IMG submission 155485) | Forest soil microbial communities from Barre Woods Harvard Forest LTER site, Petersham, Massachusetts, United States - Inc-BW-C-19-O ...
GCCGAGGTGCGAATTGGAATTTGGCCGAATCAATCGCAGTTTGGTGAAGGCGGACAGCAATATTTTCAGTCGTGGCCGCAGTATTCCCTGCACACTTTATTTCTCAACTTTCATGGTTCCAAGTTGTCGGACGCTGCTGCTGAGTTTCAGAAATTCCAAGCTCCGCTGACCGCTCGGGCACGCGTCTCTTCCTACAATGATTCCGGTGCGCTCTTCTATCCGCTGTTGGAACCCAAGGAAGAAGACAATTATTACCGCGCACTGGGAGTGAAGTGCTGCATTGAGGATAATTCAGTTCCCAAAGTTTATCGCACCTACGCATGGGCCAGCGGCGGCGGTGGCAATCAGGAAGAGATGCGTTGGGCCGACTTGATGCTGTGGTTGCAAAGGGGATTTGTTGGACGCTACCTCGACGCATCACACTTTTATTCGTTTCAAGTCGAACAAGTGTTTCCGCGATCTGATTACAACGGCTCCGAAAGATATCATTGGCGCGATATTTCCGATTCTGCATCGGTCCTAACCGTTGACGGATTTCCGGGAAGTGTGCGCTCGTCGAACAACGACATCGATTGCGATCAGGGCGAAAAAGCCTGCGGCCGAAACTGGATCGACGTCCAGCACGCGCATTGGTATGGAATGATCGACTTTTATTTTCTAACTGGCGACGAGTTTGTGAAAGACGCTATCGAAGACGGCGCCAGCGACATCTACGGAAATCCCAAGATAGGTCTGGTGAAGAATGGCACGTATTGGAACTCGCGTGATATCGGCGCTGCTCTGATGAGCGATGCGCGGCTGGCGCTCTTCTATAGCACCATCGGAAATTCCGCCGCTTCCGACCGGGCATTCGCAACGGCGGACGCGATTCTCGCCAAACAGGTGCGTCCCGAACTTACGTTGTCTGGTTACGGAAATGCCGCGCAAGGAGTAAGTCGCACACGGGGAGTGCACTTCGGTTGTTGTTCCGGAGGAGAGGCGCGATTCGCCAAACCCTTCGAGCAAGGAATTCTCAGCGAAGGCCTCGCCGAAATTCTGAAAGCGCATGGAAATACTTGGTCCACTTATGATCAGACCTCGGACTTAGCCGACGGAATCGCCGGCTTTACTCTGACGGAAGGCTGGAGAACAAATCGTGACTCGCCTCACACTGTGGGATGCAAGAACAATACGGGGCCGGCGTATGAAATGTTCTTGGACAAACCCAACCAGTCGCTGCTTCCATCCTGCAGCCAGACTGTATGGTTCAACTTCTATAACATGGCGGAATATTTTGGCGCAGAGGGCGATTGGAAAGCGAAGTTCGAACAATACTTGCGGCATCTGAATCTCAACGGAACGTTTTATCAAGAGTACGGAATAATTTTCCCTGCCGCTGTAATTGGTCAGGTTTTGCATCCTAACGAGCGCCGTTTGGTGAGCGTGGATGTGAAAGCTACGAAAACCGGAAGTGGATATTCGCTTTCCTGGGTCGTTCCCACGGGAGCCGAAAGATACCGCATTAAATATTCGAATAAGGAAATTGTGGACTGGCTGAATTTTGATCCTGAAACGAACGCATTTGGGGTGGATCCATCGACGCATGTTCCGTGGTTTGCTGCAAGCGACGTCAGCAATGCTCCGGCACCGGCGGCTGCCGGTAGCACGCAAATCTTCGCGGTTGGCAATATCGATTCGCAGGGCGAAGTGCATTTCGCGATGAAAGCGTACGTGCGCACTGCTGCGGAGAATGGGAAATCCAAATGAAGATGAAATTGCCTGCGTTAGATGTAAGAAAATCCAATATTAGTGGGTAGAAGTTAGCGAAAATTACTGCGATGCCTCAAGAGTCTCAAAAAATCGGAATTGCAGAAATGCCCGGTTCCTCGATCGGGCCTTCCTATCGCGTTCTTCACGTGCTCGATCACTCACGACCGCTCTTGAGCGGATATAGTGTTCGCAGTCACAGCCTTATCTCGGCCCAGAAGAAAATCGGATTCGCGCCAGAAGTTTTGACCGGGCCGCTGCATCAGCTGGACGATCGTGCCGCGGCGGATTCCACGATCGACGGCATTTCGTATCGCCGAACGCCTCTAAAACCGGGCTTGGCGCAACGAGTATTGCAGCGGCGTCTCCCAATACTTCGCGAAATGGCCGTCGTGCGACTCTTGCGAGAACAGATCCTGTCGCTACTGGACCAGCACACGTTCGATATCGTGCACGCGCATTCCCCTTCGCTATGTGGTTTGGCGGCGGCGCAGGCAGCAAACGCGCGGAAGGTTCCTTTTATTTATGAAATTCGCGCGTTTTGGGAAGATGCTGCCGTTGATCAGAATAAAACTCGCCCAACTTCGCCGCGCTATCTCATCAGCCGTGGACTCGAAGGATATGTCGCTCGACGAGCGGACGCGGTCGTTGGAATTGCCAGGCATATTCTCGATGACCTGCGCGGTCGTGGCTTGCCGGCTGAAAAACTTTTCCATGTTCCCAACGGAGTCGACGCGGAACGATTTGTGGCCGCGCCAAGAGACACGTCGCTCGCTTCGCAGCTCGGCCTCAACTCGGACCCGGTGATCGGTTTTATCGGCTCGCTCTATCGTTACGAAGGAATTGCTTGGATGGTACGCGCTGCGGCCGAACTTCGGCGCCGCGGCGTTCCGTTCCAAATTTTAATTGTCGGCCAAGGAGAAGAACTCGCGGAGATAAAGGAGGCCATCCGCGAAACCGGGGCGCAAGAATACATTCGCGCGGTGGGCTCTGTCCCGCACGAACAAGTTGAACGTTACTATTCGCTGATGGATGTGATGGCCTATCCACGCCGCCGTATACGCCTAACCGAACTCACCACTCCGCTGAAGCCGCTTGAAGCCATGGCCCAGGGCAAACCTGTTTTGGCCAGTGACGTGGGAGGAATTCGCGAGCTGGTCGAACCTGAAATTCCTTGCTTGTTGTTTCAGCCGGATGACGTCGGGGATTTTTCCACCAAAGCTGCTCAGCTGCTCACCGATATCCGCTTTCGGCATGACCTCGGTGAAAGAGGCCGTCAGATGGTTCTTCGCGAGAAAGATTGGAAAATTCTCGCTCAGAAGTATCGCCCAGTGTATGACTTCGCTGTCGCGCATCGAAAATAAATAATTTCTAATCTTCTTCGTTTTTCTTTCACATCCGCTGACTGCAAACGCAACCGAAATAAATCAATCTGAGACAATTAAAATCTATTGCGCTCAGGTTAAGGGTCAGGCTCTCTCCCCTGTACTACTTCTGGCTCGGTGACCAGCTTCGTTTGAGGGCACACGCGAGTAGCCTACTTCTGCACTGAGAATTTCTCGATTTTAAGCACAGCGCTTATCCGCGAATTGGCGGGCGCGGCCGGGCTTGCTTCACTTAAACACTCCGGCTCGCGCGATTGCTTCCGTAAGAAACCAAGACTCGACGCAACGCTCGCGTGTCCTGGGGGGACCTAAAAAGATGTGGGTTAAATTTCCACGCTCTCTGCTACGAGCGGCTAGCAGAAAAACCGTAAACACTATCTGTCGATTTGTTCTTCTCGCGGTGGCAGCTCTCTCGATTCTTCTCTCCAGTTCCGCGGTCTCTGCTCAACAACGTCCTAGCGTGTTTCGAGATTGGGGCAACAGCTATATCTATGCGCACATAAAATTGAGCACAGTCGGTGGGCAAATAATCACAACTCCAGGCATGGTTCCACCGGCCGTTCCCGTGGTTAGCGGCACGATTGTGGTGGACCTGTCGTGGTTCGATTACGGGTATCAAATCGCGACGACGCCGGCAAACGGCAGCGTCGTAGTGCAATATTCGATTGATGGACAACCGGTCAGCAATTTCGTAACCGGACCTCCCTTCGCCTGGCAGTGGAACACAACCTCGATCGCAGATGGTACTCACGTAATCACAGTTCTTATGGTTGATGGTTCTGGCGTGACATACCCCATCGACCAGCTCCGCAGCACACCTCAAACCATCGTGGTTCAAAATCGAGGGCCAGTGAACGGAGCGCAAAAAGTTCCAGTTCCCGGCTTTTACTTCAAGGCGTACCACGAGCCCCCAGTCTTGGATTGGGTCACTTATCCTGGCACTCCGCAGTGGAACACCGTTCATCCGTACCCGTATAAATTTATTGCGCCTTCCAACAATGCTGCGCTCCGCAATCCATACTCGTGGTTCGTTGAGGGTCTTACGGAAAACCCGCATCACCTCTACACCGCCAGCCCGCAGTTTTATACGACGCAAAAAGGCGGCGTAATCGTTCAGGGATATTTGCCGGAATCAGGTGATAACGCTGAGAATTCGGTCACCGCAGTCTCCACCCACGACAACTTCGACGGCGGCCGCGACAACAACATGGTCGATCCCTACAGCACCCTCGTCGCTTCACCCGACGGTTCCGGCTGGGTCGGCGTGGACCTTGCAAATCGCGTTTTCAAGGTCGGACTCGATGGTAGCGTCACCACCATCGCAGGTTATAAGCCATTCAACATGCTGCAGTTCGATTATCGAGACCTTACGATCACCGACGGCCAGTGGTATATCGAAGGTAGTCAGTTCGGTGGATTGAATTTGAATATGCCCACCGACCTCGTTTTCGATCCGCGTAATCCAAGCATTCTTTATTTCGCAGACAACCAAAACCATCAAATAGTTAGATTCAATGTCACCACTCTTGTCTCGAGCGTGTACGCAGGGACAACCAGAGTGGCTGGATATCAGGATGGGCCGGCTCTAAGCGCAAAGTTCAATCAACCCTACAGCATCACAATGGCGCCCGACGGCACGATGTACGTGGCAGACTTCAACAACAACGCTATTCGTAAGATTTCGTCTGACGGCACGACGGTCAGCACTCTAGTCGGAGGCAAACCGGTTCCCGGCCCCTTGGTCGTCGCGGCCGATCGCGACGCTTATAGCTCGCCAGCCCCAGTTTCATTTTCGTCGGCGGTGATTCCCTATCCGACCGTCGTGAGGATCGATTCCAGCGGAAACCTCGTACTCGGCGAACCCGTTTCCATGGTGGTGCGTTACGTCAACCTGGGCACACAAAGTGTATCGCGAATTTATGCCGTCAGACCAACCGGCGCATTCAATCATTCATGGATCTGGTTCGACGTGGACACCGTCGGCACGATCGGTCCAAAAGATGACATTCTCCTGGCCGTGTCGGTAGGTTTTCCCGGTAACACCATCCTTCGCCGCCTTTCTATCGACGGTACAACAGTTGTCAACGTTGGATCCGACGGTGGTCCGCTAACCGATGGCCAAGCACAATTCACAGCCGATCCCGGCAGTCACTATCCCTGGGGCATTGCTATTTCCAGGACCGAGGGACGTTTCGTTTCTGCAGGATTTGGCACCACAGGAATTATGTCGTGGCGAATCATGCAGCCCACTGATCCTCCCTATACCATCTCGCCGAATAATTATTCGAATGGCCGAACCATCTGGCTCACTGGCACAGTCGGAGGATTTCCGTGGGGCTCGCGTCCGGCCTTTTCCGCGATCGGTGGCGATCGCGGAGTCAGCCATCTAGGTGTCATTCCGTCGTTCGACGACTTGATGACCCGCTATCCCGATGACGCAAGTCTGGGAAATTACATTCAGTCTGGCATGGGTGGCAGTGTGCCCCGCCCCGAGATCACCGGCAACGATCTGCGTGATCTAATCTATTTCGTTCGCAGAAATTCTATCCAAGGCGGCTCGCTTTCACCGGTGGCCCCCGGACCGGGAAGCTCGGACGTCACGGCGCCAGTGATCAGCAACGTTCTTGTCTCACACACAAGCAGCACTTCAGTCACGATTTCGTGGTCCACCGACAAGCCGACCCTCGGATTCGTCGCAGCCGGTTCCACCATCCATTACAACTGGTGGTCAAATATCGAGAACACTTTCAGCACAACACATTCCGTGAGCTTGACCGGAATCCCTCAATCGTTTCAATTTTTCTCGATCGTTTCCAAGGATCTGGCAGGAAACCAATCTTTTTATTATTATCCGGCAGGCGCGGGCGGCGGAAATCCGGTAATTTCGATCACATCGCCGGCATCGGCTGGGAATGTTTCGGGAACCATCTCAGTAGTCGCGAACCCGTCAGATTCAGGCGCCAAGATCAATAGTGTGCAGTTCAAACTCGACAGCGGCAATCTCGGCGCCGCCATTACCGCCGCGCCATACTCGACCACATGGGACACCACGAAAATTACCAACGGCCTGCACTCTCTCGTCGCCATCGCACTCGATAGTTCTGGCAGCGAAGCGACTTCCAGCCCCGTCATTGTCAACGTTTCCAATGGTGGGAACGGATCTATGAGTGTGTCGATCGTCTCGCCCGCTCCGTCCACCAGAGTATCGACAACAGTCAATGTGACGGCTAATGCGTCCGACACCAAAGGAACTATCACCGGCGTTCAGTTCAAATTGGATGGCACAAACCTCGGTATTCCAGCCACTAGAGCGCCGTATGCGATCGCATGGGATACCACAAAAGCATCCAACGGGTTGCACGTCCTGATCGCGTTGGCTTCGGATAACTCCGGTAACCAATCAATTTCCGCTCCAGTTCCGGTCACAGTCGCCAACGCTGCCAACGGCTCTATCATCGTCTCCATTTCCTCGCCATCTGTAGGAAGCAGCGTCTCAAACTCCATAAGCATCACGGCTACTGCGGTAGACACGAAAGCAGCTATCACCGGCGTTCAGTTCAAACTAGACGGCGCCAACTTGGGAAGTCCATCCATCACGGCTCCTTATTCGGTCCTTTGGAATACGACTTCAACAACCAACGGGCCCCACATTCTCGCAGCCGTCGTTTCCGATAACGCCGGCAACCAAGCAACTTCCGCTTCAGTTCCCGTAATCGTTTCCAACAACGGCGCGAACAAGCTCGCCGTCTCAATCACATCGCCCTTTGCTGGCGCAACTTTGTCTGGCGCGGTTAACATTTCCGCGGCTGCATCCGACGTCGGCAGTACCGTCACTAAAGTCCAATTCTTGCTCGATAACGCAAACATCGGGCCGCAATTGACAGCAGCGCCGTATTCAACTCAGATAAACACCGCATCAATCGCCAACGGCTCGCACACGATTTCAGCTATCGCCAACGATAGCTCGGGAAACACCGCGCAAGCTCCCGCCGTAGTTGTCACCACTGCGAATGGTTCAACCGGCGGCAACAAATGGAATCACATGCCGGTCAATGGCGACTTGTATTCCGGCTGGCCGGGCAACTTGAACTGGAACAAACTCATGTTCGAGACATCCACCGGCAAGACCTTGCTGATTTCCGGAGAAAACTCCTGCACGATTTTTACGAACTCAATGTGGGCGTACGACACTGCCTCCAACACCTTCCAAATTCGAACCTGGTCCGGATCGCATCCCGACCAGACTTGTACAGAGAAACCCATGCTTCCCCAATCTCTATTCACCACGGATTTCTGCGGTGCGGCAAAGTGCTCCACTCCGCTCGGTTATTTCGGAGACCGCCATCCTTATTGGATGACGGCTTATGATTCGCGCCGCAACGTGGTGTATCAGTATGGCGGCGTGGAAGACAATGTAGCTTGTAGTGGCGCCACCAGCGGCATCTGCACCTACTCGGACATGTGGGTGTATGCCTCGAACCCGACGCCTTCGCCCGTGCATACGGGATGGCAGAGGCTGTGCGACAACTGCGCTCCGAACATCCGCTTGGAAACAACCATGGAGTACGACCCCGACGACGATATCGTCATGGTTTACGGCGGCTTGAACGCTGGAAATCCGATCGGCGACACTTGGGAATATTCACCCGCGACGAACACTTGGGCAAATATCTGCGGGACTTTCAGCGTCATCGCACCCTGCACTCCAGGACCGGGCAACCGCGCTGGCTTCGGATTGGTCTATGTCGGCAACCACAAGTTTGTTTTCTTCGGTGGATATAATCGGCTAAACGGCCACGCTCAATCTACGGCCTACAACGATACTTGGATTTTCGACGCTTCCACACGAACCTGGACCCAGCAAAAGCCTGCCGTTTCACCGCCGGTTTTTAATCCGGCTGATCCTACGGCGCTAAAACCCGATAGTTATCCGCGCTATCCGAAGCTCGCTTACGACACCAAGAGACATCTCGTGTGGTATCACACGGGAAATCCAGCCGAAGCGAATCAGGATTGGACTTACGATCCGGTCGCTAACACCTGGACCAATCAGCCGAACACCGGCGGGCCCGTCTGGGACTGGAGTGTGGGTCAGTATGCCAATTCTCTGTCCTACGATCCTGTCCACGATATATTAATCGGAAAAGGCGGCTTGACGGCAGGCACCGATAATACTCAAATCTTCCAGCTCGCGCTCAGCAACAGTGTTGGCCCAGACACCACGCCTCCATCAGTAGCGATTTCAGCTCCTGTCTTGGGAGCGACTGTCTCAGGAAGGATCGATATCCACGCGAACGCTTCCGACAACGTTGCGGTAGCAGGCGTCCAATTCCAACTTGACGGGACGAACTTCGGGGCTGAAGTCTTCAACCCCCCGTATTCGCTTCAGTGGGATACCACAACCATCGCAAACGGCGCGCACGTGTTGAGCGCTGTAGCCTTCGACACTTCCAACAATCAAGCGACTTCAAATGCGGTCCGCGTTAACGTCTCGAACTCCGCCAACGTTAATCCTTTGACTGTCATGTTGGTCACACCGCAATCAGGTGCGAAAGTTTCGGGAAGAATTAACGTCTCTGCAACTGCGACAAGTTCCATACGGATTGTTGACGTGCAGTTCTTTATCGATGGTAGGAATCTAGGCTCCAAAATCACTTCAGCCCCGTACTCGGTCGCTTGGGATTCGACGAAAGCAAGCAATGGCTTTCATGTCCTATCCGCAATAGCTTTTGACAAGGCCAACAACCAAGCCACCTCCAACGCCGTCGCTGTTACCGTCGCGAATAACAACGGGGCTGCGAATCCGAGCGTGACACTCGTCTCGCCAGCTGCGCGGACCACAATTTCCGGCGCGGTCATCGTCAACGCGGCCGCATCGGGATTTTCAGGCGCACCAGTCGTGCAATTCAGAGTTGATGGAATTAATCTTGGTTCTGAGATTTTTAGCGCTCCCTACGCAATCTCTTGGGACACCACCGCTGCAGCGAATGGCTCGCATATTTTGTCGGTCACAGCCGGTGACCCGTCTGGCGACAGCGTTTCCGCGTCGGAGATCGTTCAGATTAACAACAAAGGTGTGGTTGGAACGTCAACTCCTCAGCCCGGCAGCAAAGTAGTCGCCGCGATGGATTCGCTCACTCAATTTTCCGTGCAGCCAGACGAGCTTGCAGCTTCGATGTCAGCTTGCTCGGAATGCCGATTTGAAAGTGAGTCCGACTTGATCGCGGGTCAGACAACCGTGGTGCTTCTGCGCGCCGGCAGCTCCACGCCAACCGCGGACAGGGTTGTGCTACATCAGGGCGCGAGTAATGGCACCGTGCTAGCCGTAAGCAACGATCATTTCACTATGCAACTTCTGGGAGCTCCCGGTCCAACTACGGTTGTAGTCCAAGTAACATCCCGTGTGACTCAGCTTTACGATTTCCCGTCTGCTTCAGGCCCACAGGTTGGTCAAACCGTGGCTGTCCGCGGCCTGATGTTCAAGGCCGGTCAAAATGGGGCCCCGACCCTCATAGCGGGGCGTATTAAGTTCGTCGTAGCTCAGTAATCCGATGGACCTTGATACAAGGCCCTGAGTAGGCCTGCTATCTCGCTCATTCTGGTGAAGATGTCTCTAGGCTCAAATACTCTGTTATTCACGTTGTAACACGTCCGACACCCCCATGAACCTTCTGGGCACCAATATTCTTCTACCTCGACCACAGAAAAGCCGGACATATGCAATTTTTTGTCCCTTCGAGCAGTTCATGACCTGTTCAGCCGTTAAATCATTCGTAAGTTACTGATTCCTAATGCCATAGATATCGAGCCCAAAGCTAGCCTTTGGAGAGCCGATTGCATCCTGCTTTCGGCGAGCCACAATTCCTTCAGGGGAGCGAGAATGAAAAGAATCAGTCAGATAGCTATAGTTGCGGTCTTTTTGTTGTTAAGTGCGGTCGGCGCGAGCGCTCAATGGACTCACGTAGCTAATTTCCCGAATTCGAATTTCGTTATTGCCAGTAGCAAGACCGGACCCGCGAACTCCACGCCTTTCTGGCGCGGATGGCAACGGCTGGTTTACAACCCGGTGCAGGGTGGGGTGATGGCCACTTTCGGCAATCCCAATTGCTGTGGTGGAGTTTATGGCAACGCCGTATTCGTCTATCATGTCGGCACAAACACATTTGATATGCTGTGGTCACACACGACCCCCGCCGGCTCATCGACGCTCGGGCAACGCCCCATTACCGCAATTAGCCGATCCAACGGAGTCGTAACAGTCACTTTGCAGCAGTCGCTGAACTGGCCTTTCGACCCGACCATTAACATTGCCGCTGGAATACGCAATGTTAGCGATCCGAGCTTCAATGTCGGCCCGCTATTGGTAACCCTCATTGATCAAACTCACTTTTCCTTTAATCAAGCTGGCCCGAATACGACTCCAACCTGCAGTTCCACCTGCGGCGCAGCGTTTGGCGTATTTGGAACCACAGACGCTCCTGCAGATGGTCATCAATACGCCGGCAAGGTTTGGGATACCAACCGTAACTTGTTCTGGATCGCTTTCGGCACCGGAGCTGCATCGGTCTCAAAGGGCGGTGGCTTCGGAACTGATAGCGAAAGTCACGACATGTATAAGATGGACACTTCCTCCGGCGTCGGCGTTTGGACGCAAACCTGCGGCGACTTCTCCGGGCTTTGTGCTCACCCGGGCGACCAAGAGTCGGCCATGACCTACGATACGGTCGCAGACAAAATGATTATGGCGGGCGGGCTCTACAGCGGTACCGCCAGCGCGCAAACCTGGGAATTCACACCATCCACCAACACCTGGTCGCAAGTCTGCATGGATCCGCCGAGCAAGAACTCATGCCCTATTCCCTTTCTCGACGGCCCCGGCCTAGTATATGACCCCGCGCTCGGAGTTTCAGTTTTGTTCGGTGGAAACCAGAAGGCCAACGTCCCCAACACCACAACTTGGCTTTTCAACTCGGCGACCAATACCTGGTCCCAGGCAAATACCACCACGCATCCTCCATCCGTAAGGTTTCCTGTGATGGATTACGTTCCTAGTCTGGGAAAGGTCGTCCTCATTGGCGCCGAATCGACAGGTGGACATGTTTGGGCCTTTGACGGCGACTGGCACGATTTGGGCATTACCCCGGGTCCGAATCTCAGCGCTGCCCCCAGCACAGCACAAACTATGGGCGGCTATGACCAAACAGCTCAGCGCTTCGTGGTCATGACGCTAGCCACGGGCAGCGGTGCACAAATCTGGTCGTTGCAGTTCTAGTGCTGCAGGACATATTCGAGAGGAAATCACCGCCACCGCAGGCTTCTCGCCTACGGTGGCGGTTTTTAGTTCTAGGCTTGTAAGTCACCCGACGAGAATTTGCCGCGGCTGAATCCGTTTACTATGCGTCCACAGCATCCGATCCTTGATTTCGTTTTCGTGCCGTGTAACGCTGGAGTTTTAATGTTAGGAAGGACCATGAGTACCGCTGCGTTGTTAGTTTTATTTCTATGTCCGACGGCATTTGGTCAGGCTTGGACGCACCTCGGCAGTCTTCCGCCTAACCCCACCGCTCTCGACGCCTCAGCGGACGCCAATACATCAGGAACAAACGTCCAGCCATTCCGCCGCCACTGGCACAAATTGGTTTATATAGGCGGGACGACCAGAAAGATGATGTACTGGCCGGCAAATCCGAACTGTTGTGCGGGAACTTTTTCCAACGCGATTTTTCTCTTTGACACAGCCAAAGCTCTTTCAGCCGGAAACGCCACGGCCCCAGGCGTCTGGACTCTTGCTTGGTCGCGACGAACCAAAGCTAGTCTTGGCAAAGCTCCGATTACTTCCATTTCGCGCGAAAAAGGAATTGTAACGGTTAATTTTAGTTCCGATCCGCTCAGCGTATTCCACGGTGGAAACGCTCTTATCACCAGCACCACCAGCCCGTCGAACCACTCGTTCGATGGCCTGTATTCGATTACCAGCTCCGAAGATCTGTTAACGCACTCGCTGACTTATTCTCAAAATCCCTCGCTACCGGATGAGGCTGGCACCTGCATGGGCTCGGGTCCGGCCGCAAAATGCGGATTCGTAGTGACTCCTACAGACGATCTGCACCATCCGTCTGACCGGCATCCCTACTGGATCATCGCCTACGATGAGAAACGAAATGTGATGTACAACGGCTTCGGCACGTCGCACGCTTCTCTCACCGGCTGCGGAGACTGCTCCGAAAAAGATCTCTACAAACTGGATTTCAACCTCGATCCACCGGAGTGGACGCAATTGTGCGGCGACGCACGCATCACTGTTCCTTGCGCGGATAACAAAGGCGTCGCGGTTCCCGGGATTCAAGAGGGACAGGCCGCGTATGACAAGGACAACGACGTGTTCGTGATTTATGGCGGCCTGGTGAAGGGAAGCCAGGTGGACACTACCTGGGAATACAAGCCCACCACTAGCACGTGGACTCGCACCTGTGAAAAAGACTGCCTGGCGCTCGTGGGCGGCCCGAAAGGATTAAACAAGGCTGGACTCGTTTACGATGAAACGGGAAAAACGATGCTCCTTTTTGGCGGCGTCATTTCTGGAGGAGGTGGGAAGGCTGACAACAATGAAACCTTCCTCTATGACACCAGCACTCACAAGTGGTCCAAAGCCAAGTCACCGCTCAATCCGCCGCCTCAGAGTTGTCCTCCAATCGACTATAATCCGGACCGCGGCTCTATAATTCTAATAAGCGGTGACAAAACCGGCAGTCCTTCTCATGTATGGGAATGGAAGTCAGCGACAAAGAGTTGGACCGATTTAAACATCGCCGACGGGCCTCCGCTTAGCACGGTTGGTGACGCGTGGAATGACGGCGGCTACGATCGGAACGCACATAAGTTCGTCCTAATCGTCGACCAAACCAGCCAACAAACCGCTCATGTGGAAGTCTTAACTTTGCCGGTGCCGGCCGCTCACTGAGCGCGCGCCGACCCGGGTAACTCGTGCTATCTAACAGATTACAGGGTGCTTGCCGTACCAACACCTCATAGCCCTCCCCGCATATATCCTTCGCCTCCGAGTACAGGTCTGAGTCGCGGCGAAGGCTACTGACCTCTTCCTGTCCGCGTGAGCAGTAGAGCCACCCCGCCTATGGGGCTAGCCTATCACTGTAAACCAATAGGAGTTGCGACGACCATGAAGGCCAAATACCGCTGGATAGCTTCTGGGATAGCGCTGGTAGGACTGATAAGTCTTACCGGATGTGCGACGCAGCAGACAGCCACCAGTGGCACCGGCACTCCGGCCATGCCCACTACAAGTACGGTGACCGCCTTCCTAACAAACGCTCCAGCGCCGGGCGTCGTAGCGTTCCGTGTTGATGTCACGGGCGCTTCCTTAGAAGACTCCAATGGAACGATAACGAATCTTGCCAGCGGAACCCAGCAAGTGGAATTCCGGCACTTGGAGCTTGCGCCCACGCTAGGATTTCGAGTTGGCAGCACTGCTACCGGAAATTTCACTACTCTAAATATGGCGTTCGCAAATCCCCAGGTCACGCTGACCGACGCGCAGGGCAATATCACGATCTTGAATGCAAATACTACGCCCTCAGCCCGCTTGACTACCCTCACGCTCAACCAGCCGATTAACACGAGTTTTCAGCCGAACTCGATTGCTGGTCTCATGATCGATCTTGATTTGAAACGGTCAATCCAAATCGATTCTCGCGGAAACTATTTGATTACGCCGATGGCCAATCTCAGCGTCATGGAAGCCTCGCAAAATGAATGCAGTCTGGAAAACGCTCAAGCTACGGTGGTCTCTTCGTCCCCTGCTTCCGGAGTCGTTAATTTGCAGTTGCGCGACACGGGACAGACCCTGGCTACCGCGACAGGCGTGAGTACAATCTTCGCTGCAGATGCCGGCGAGCTCAGCAGCCTGCAAGCTGGCCAGAACGTCGAGGTGAGCGCGCACCTGCAAAGTGATGGAAGCTTTATGGCCGATCGTATCGATGCGATATCATCCAGCTCCCAGGCGAGTTTCCGCGGTGTCGTCACCGGCGTCTCGCAAGACTCTGCAGGAAAAATGTCACTGACCCTAGTGGCGCAGGACTAGAGAAAGACCTAAGATTCTGCCCGGACTGGTTTTGCCGTGTGCAAGACTCGCCACGTACGATATGCCTCGGATCACGTGATACACTTCCCTCTCTAGCATGTGTTCACTGTTCAGCTAGTCTTTTCCGCCCTTGCGAGTTACGGAACAACAACCTCAACAATCGTTGCACCGTTCATTGTTGCACCCTCTCCGCAATTTCTTATTCGGAGCGGATATTCCTCAGCCGTCAGATGTAATTTTTGTCCTCGCTGGCCGCCCGGAACGAAAGGTCTATGGTTTGCAGCTTCTTCACCAAGGAATCGCCCCGCGATTGATTCTGAGTGTCGGACGATTCGAAGTTCGCAAGATGGACCACCTCGGATTCCAGCACTTGAACCTGCGGGAGCTCACTTCGCGCCTGCCTCCAGGTCAACGCCATTTCTTTATCGACATCGTTGGCGATTTGCAGCGCGTCGTTGTTCGAAGCGATGCGGGAAAAGGGACATATGCGGAGCTGCGCTCGCTAAGCAGGTATCTCGAGCGCGATCGAGTCAACTCGCTGTTGTTTGTCAGTACGAGCGTACATCTGGGTCGAGTGCGGCACTATTGCGAACGGATCGCCTCTCTGTCGGATAAGAAGATCCGCTACGTGCCTGTTCCGGAAGGCCTGAGTTCGTTCAAAAAGGCCGGATGGTGGAAGCGCAGCGATCACTGGAGATATGTTCTAAGCGAGTGCGCAAAAATCGGCATCTCGTTCTTTCGACCGCCCAACGTCAATCCCTAGTGACAGTCCTGATTGGGTAAGGCCCGGAAAGATGCGTCACACGGTGTGTAAACACTTTCTCCCCAAGCTGACCTTTTTTGCTCAAATGCTCAAATTTTACGGTTAAGTGCTTTTGTATTAGGGACTTATTTGGCGCGTCCTTGGACTCCAAATTGCTGAACTATCTGTGGACAGAGGTGCGTTTAGTGCAAGGACTTCCCACTCTGCGCCAGCGGGCATTTTTCAGGTTTGGCGCCCCGTTGCTCGCGTATAATTCTGCAGGAGTTCTCAACCGGTAAGGAGTCCCGAATTGCCTCAGCAGGGTCAAAAGGTCTTCATCATAAGTCTCGATGGTGCCACCTGGGACGTCTTGCGTCCCCTGATGGCCCAGGGCTACCTGCCCAACTTGCGTTCAGTAATGCAGTCTGGAGTGTCCGCGAATCTTGAGTCCGTGATACCGCCGGTTACCGCGTCAGCTTGGACTTCTTTCATGACCGGCAAGAACCCCAGCAAGCACGGAATTTTCGACTTCACTTCGTTCGATCTGCGCGACTATCGCTGGGGAATCAACACGGCGCAGCAGGTCCAGAGCAAAACGATTTGGCAGATTTTGAGCGAGCAGGGAAAGCGCGTTGTGGTTGTAAATCTTCCGTACACATACCCACCGTACGAAATTAACGGAGTGATGGTTTCGGGTTGGGATGCCCCCTCCGGGCAGACAAATTTCACTTATCCGCAATCTGTTCGTAACGACATTCTGGAAATGTTTCCGGATTACAGCTCGAATCTTTGGGTCAGCGAGTTTCGGCCGCAACAATCCGAAGAACATTTCCGGCAATTCACCGCCAAATTGATTCGCGGATTTGAGCAGGGCGCAGGGTTGGCCTCTCATCTGATGGATTCCCAAGCATGGGACGTTTTCATGGTTCACTTCCAGCAGACCGACTGGATCCAGCACAAGCTCTGGGAATATATCGAAGAAGGCTGCAAGAACCCTGACGACAAAAGCCCCAAGGTTGAAGCTGTTCGAAATTGCTACAAGCGATTTGACGAACTGGTCGGAACCTTATTGAAGAAGGTTGCGCCGGAAAATCCGCTGACAATCCTGCTTTCCGATCACGGTTTCGGGCGGCATATGGGCGCGATCTGCCCCAATTACTACCTGCATGAGTGGGGATATTACCAACTGCGTGAGGAATCGCAAGACAGCTTGCAAGGCGTGAAGAATTTTCTTCGAAAGTCACCCCTTCGAAAAGTCTACAAGGCTGCGGTGAAAGCGAAGTCTGCGTTGGAAGGCAAGGAACCTCCGTCGCAGGAGCACAGTTCCTGGGCCGACTCTACCACTGCGGTGATCGCCCATCGCGGCGAAAATATCGAATGGGCGAAAACAAAGGTAGCGACCATCTGGGCTTACAAGGCCGCTTTTCTTTTCGTGAATCTGGTGGGACGCAGTTCACAAGGCATTGTTCAGCCGGGAGCTGAATACGAGAGCCTCGTCGCGGAACTCATTTCGAAATTTCGCGAAGTACGTCATCCAAAGACTGGCGAGCCGCTCTTTACTCGTGTCGCTCGCGGTTCGGAAGTCTATCCGCGCTCTCAAGATGACATCCAATTGCCCGATATCGTCCTGATCCCGCAGGAGGGTTGCGGCTTCGCGTTCTCCGTATCTGATGCGCCACCACAGATTTCAACAGAAGGCGGCCACCGCCCGAGCGGTGTGATCATGATGAAGGGGAATAACCTGAAACAACCGGGCGAGCATTTCCGGCCTAACCTGATTGATGTCGCGCCGACGGTACTTCATTTTCTCGGGCTCGCGGTTCCATCAGACATGGACGGTCGGGCGCTCGAAGAAATAGTTGATGGGCTTCCGCCAGTACGATACGAAGACGTTGATAACCGTCAGGCGCTACAAACGACGGAGTATTCTGTTCAAGAAGCAGAACTCATCGAACAGCGGCTCAAGGGCTTGGGCTACGTCGAATAGAAACTAAGATATGGGTCCTGGAATTCATGGACTGACTGCAGCCTACTGAGGCTTGCAAAACAAATAGAGGTTTTCGTGACGGAAAGAGACCAAAAGGTTTTCATAGTTAGTCTGGACGGAGCCACGTTCGACGTTCTCCGGCCGTTGGCACGCCAGGGGTATTTGCCAAACCTCGCGAAAATGATGTCCGAAGGGCTCGCCGCCGATCTTGAATCCATTATTCCGCCAGTAACTGCGCCGGCCTGGACATCCTTCATGACCGGCAAAACTCCCGGCAAACATGGGATTTTCGATTTTACCCGCTTCGATCCCTCGGATCGGGCTACAAAGTTAAATAATGCTCAGCACATTCGCAGCAAAACTCTATGGCAGATTCTAAGTGATAAAGGGAAACGCGTTATCGTTTTGAATCTTCCGTATACCTATCCCCCCTCCGAAATTAACGGAGTGATGGTATCGGGATGGGATGCGCCTTCCCTGCAAGCGGAATTCACTCATCCCAAAGAACTTCGCCAGGAAATCTTTGAAAAGATTCCGGACTACGGTTCCACTCTCGATCTTTCACTCTGGAATTTTCTGCCCACCAAGTCGGATCAGCAATTCGACGAGTTCGTCAACAAACTTCTGCGCAGTTTTCAGCAAGGACTCGAGCTCGCATCCTTCGTCTTGCGCGAGCAGGAATGGGACGTGTGCATGGTTCACTTCCAGCAGACGGACTGGATCCAGCACAAACTTTGGAGTTTCATCGAAGAGTCTTGCGCGAACCCTGAAAATAAGGATAGTCGCGTCGAGAAAGTTCGGGAGTGTTACCGCGAATTCGATCGAATGGTGGGGATTTTGCTAAGCGAGGTCGAGTCCCGCAAGCCGTTCACGATTATCCTTTCCGATCACGGCTTCGGAAGACATCTGGGAGCGATCTCTCCCAATTATTTCCTGCGGCAATGGGGCTATTTCCACCTCGTGGACCGCACTGAAACTCGCCTGCAGGATGTGTTTCGCAAGTCGCGATTTAAGCTAGCCCGGAAAGCTTATGATTCGGCGGCCAGAATTAAGCACTCTATTTTTGACGGCCGCAAGAGCAAGAAATTTAAATCCTGGGGCGAGCTCGCGAACGAAACTATCCCGCAACAGAAATCGATGATCGACTGGAATCGAACTAAAGTGGCCGCGGTTGAAGGGAGCGAAACCGCTCATCTATTTGTCAACGTAGTCGGGCGAGGATCAGTCGGAATCGTTCAACCCGGTGACGAATACGAAAGTTTGGTTTCCGATCTCGTCGCTCGATTTCGGGATCTGCGCAATCTGCAAACCGGGGCCAAGCTGCTTTCCCGTGTTGCTCGCGGTTCGGAAATTTATCCCGTGTCCGACCCTGACGTACTTCTTCCCGATATCGTTCTAATACCTCAAGAAGGATATGGTGTTTCCTTCTCGGTGTCCGATGCTCCTCCAGAAATTTCAAACGAAGGCAGCCATCGGCACAATGGCGTTTTGATGATGCAAGGCGCAGGATTGAATATTCCAGCGGGAGGTTTCCGTCCAAATTTAATTGATATCGCTCCCACAGTTCTGCACCTGCTCGGTCTTCCAGTCCCGGCTGATATGGACGGACGTGTGCTCGAAGAAATTTTCTCTTGTCTTCCGCCCGTGCAGTACGAAAACGTGGACAACCGCAAAGAGTCCGAAGTCACCACCGAATACACCGCCGACGAAGCCGAGCTCATCGAACAGCGACTGAAGGGCTTGGGCTATGTCGAGTAGTCCTGCAAAAACCGGAATCCTGGACGAGCTAAAGAGCCTGAGCAAGCATGGCTCGATTTACAGCATAGGCGGTGTGCTCGGAAAAGCGGTGGGATTCCTGATGATTCCGTTTTACACCCACTTTCTTTCTCCCGCGGACTACGGAACGCTTGAGCTGCTCGATCTTTCGGTAATGCTGTTCGGGCTAGTGGTAACCATGTGGATGAACGCCTCGGTCATCCGCTATTACTACGCCTACTCCGAGCAGAAGGAAAAAAATGAAGTAATCAGTACCGTTCTTCTGACGGCGATGGCGATTGGAGTGCTCGCGGCAATAAGCGGGATTCTCTTCGGAAGGCAGCTCTCTCACCTGATTCTAAAATCGCCCAGCTTCTATAAATATTTCTGGCTGCTCTCTATAACTTTCTTCTTCTCCTCGATCAATAGCGTTTCCTTCAGCTATCTACGAGCGAGGCAGCGTTCAACCTGGGTAGCCGCCCTGGAAGTTATTTCGCTGATGCTGCAGCTCGGCTTGAACATATATTTTATCGCCTACTTGAAGTTGGGCGTGGTCGGAATTCTGTACAGCAGTTTGATTGCAATCGGGCTCGCCGCAACCACTCTCGCCGCCATCACGTTTCGCGAAGTCAATTTTCGCTTCAGCCCGTCTAAGTTGAGAGCGTTGGCCGCTTTTGGGTGGCCGCTGGTACTCACGAGCATGTCGGCTTTTGCCTTGAATTTCTCGGATCGCTTTTTCCTGCAACATTACTCGACGGTTTCGGCCGTAGGCATCTACGCGCTGGGTTACAAGTTCGCTTTCATGTTGAGCTTCTTGATCGTGCAGCCGTTCGACAATATCTGGAGCGCCCGTATGTATCAAATCGCGGAAAAAGAAAACTCCGGATTGCTATTTTCCAGAATTTTCCGATATTACAGCTTGTTGCTGGTCACCGCAGCACTGGGCATCTCTCTGATCATCAAGGAAGTTATCTCCGTCGTCTCGGCGCCGGCGTTCCATGCGGCCTACAAAATTGTACCTGTAGTGCTGCTGGCCTATGTTTTTCAAGGCACTTATCGCTACGTGGTTAGCGGAATGTATATCGAGAAGAAAACGAAGTTCGTCGGCGTAATCAGCTGCATTACTTTAATCACGAACCTTCTGCTGAATTACCTTATGGTTCCGCGATATCAAGGGATGGGAGCTGCCGGCGCCACCGCCATTAGCTTTTTCGTGATGGCTGGCTTGGCCTATGCTGCATCGCAAAAAGTGCGTCCGATTCCCTATCACGTTTCGAATCTCTTTGTGCCTATTGCGATTGCAGCTGTGATTTATTGGGGCTCGACAAAACTGTCGATATCTTCGCTGCTGCTTTCCGTGTCTCTCAAGGCATCGCTTTTGATTCTATTCCCAGTCATCCTCTATCTGATTGGCTATGTGGATTCGAGTGAAACGGACAAAGTAAAAGAAACCGCAAATCTGCTCTTGTGCCGGTTTGGATTGCGCGCGGCGGCCGCGCCGGAACAATAATGCGCACATCGGACAAAGAAACTGCCGCGGTTAGTGTGGTTATACCGTCCTACAACTCCGCTCATCACATTTCAGAAACTCTGGAGAGTGTTTTTAATCAGTCGTATCGTCCGCACGAGATCATAGTGGTGGACGACGGCTCAACCGACGACACTCGCGCAGTGCTGGAAAAATATGGCGATCGTATAATTTATGTTTATCAGAAGAATGCGGGCGAGCCCGCTGCCCGGAACACCGGCATTCGCCGAGCCAACGGCGAATTTATCGCTTTTCTGGATGCAGACGACTTGTGGCTGCCTAATAAATTGACGCTTCAAATGGATTATTTTGAAAAGCACCCGGAAGTTGATCTGGTCTACACAGACATGAAGCAGTTCAACGAGAATGGCATCGTTCATGAAAGCATAAAAGAGTGGCTCAAAATGTCTCCGCCAAGCGGCTACGTCTTTCCGCAGCTCTTCGCGGAGACACTTTTCGGATCGGGCACCGTGGTTTTCCGTAAATCCTGCATGGAGAAAGCGGGATTTTTCGACGAAACTTTCTTCGTAGGAAGCGATTACGAAATGTGGCTGCGCATGGCCCGCCATTTTCAGTTTGGATACGTTGACGAACCGTTGATGATGTACCGCCATCATGCCAACATGGCCACGCGCGGCCTGGGCAGGTCTCTGCAGAACGGTGTGCCCTGGGAAGGGAAAGTGATCAACAAAATTTTGGCGCTTTATCCTGAAGCGGAGAAAGAACTGGGGCGCTCGGCCGTCCGTCGGCGACGGGCCCGGCCGTATTTGTACCTGGGTATTGGACGCCTCGAGCGAGGGGAACATGCCGAAGCCCGAAAACTCCTCGCGCAGTCATTGCGGCTGTGGCCATGGAGTCTGCGCGGAATCGTTCGATATGCTGCGACCTTCTTGACTCCATCTCAACTTGCTAGGATCAAGCGTTTTTATCACAAGCTTTCGGGCAATAATGGTCCGACGAATTCAAAGCCAACGGAATCGCGAGCGCAAGCGGCATGAAATACCATTCAAATCAAGAATCGCAATCAGTTGAGAATCATTTCTTGTTTGCGAGCTTCTCGGACACGGTGAACCATGGCGGCTAACAATACTAAGAGCCTCGAACTCTGGCAAAAATACGGCCAATATCTGGTTATCGGCATGCCGTATGCCGACGGTCTCATCGGCGAAGCGAACGGCTGCGTCCTGAAAGATATCGACGGCAATGAAACCCTGGACCTCGCCGCGGGCCAATTCTGCAGCATTCTGGGCCACAGCCATCCGAAATTCATCGAAAAAGTCGTCGAGCAGATGCGCCAGGTCGTTCACATAGGGAGTCAGTTCATGAGCCCTATCGTGTTGGAGGCTGCGGCAAAGTTTGCCGAAGTTGCGCCTGGCAAGTTGAAACGCTCCATGATTTTTTCCACCGGCACCGAAGCAAATGAATGCGCTATTTCAATTGCCAAGATGTACACGAAAAAGAACGGCGTGGTGGGATTCAACCGCGGATATTACGGGTTGTCGCTGACTACCAAGAGCCTCACCTCCATATTCGGCGGAAAATTCGGTGATGGACCCCGGGTTCCCGAAACCTACCGGCTACTTGCTCCCCATTGTTTTCATTGCCCGGTAAACACTCGCTATCCTGAGTGCAATTTGCTTTGCTTGGAAAGCTCGATTGAAACCAGCATTCCGTCCCCTGACGATCTTGCAGCGATAATTATCGAACCGATTATCTCGGCTGGCGGAATGATTGTTCCGCCCCCTGGCTATATGAAAGCTCTGAAAGATTTCGCGCACCGGCATGGCGCGTTGCTCATTGTGGACGAGGCGCAGACTGGCTTCGGCCGCACGGGAAAATGGTTCGGAGTGGAGCACCACGAAGTGGAGCCAGACATTCTGGTCATTTCAAAGGGAGCGGGCGGCGGATTTCCGGTTTCCGGCTTCATCACTACCGACGAAATCGCGGACAAAGTACAGAACGAAGGCTTCAGCCACCTGGCCAGCCACCAGTTTGATCCGCTCGGAGGCGTCGCGCTGTCCGCTCTCATCGATATCATCAAGGAAGAAGGTCTGGTCCAGAACGCTGCGGAAACCGGCGCTTACCTCAAAGCTCGCCTGAAGGAACTCCAAGCAAAACATTCGATTGTCGCCGACGTCCGCGGCGAAGGACTGATGTTGGGCATGGAGATTGATGCAGACGAGGCTGTCGGCCGCAGCAGTGCCGACGTGACTCTCGCGATCGTGGCTCTCTGCAAACAGAAAGGCGTGCACCTTACCTACACTTACTTCGAGCCGGTCCTGCGATTTATTCCGCCAATTACTCTGTCGCGAAAAGAAGTTGATTTTGCCATTTCCGTGTTGGATGAGGCGCTCACTGGAGCCGTCCGAAAGGAGCTCTCAGTACAGAGTTTGCTGCCGCAAAACCCGTTCACCCGGTCTTATATGGAAAAGCAGCGCGGAAAATGGACGCTCGGAAGGATCGCCGCCAAGCTCTACGAAACCAGCCCGGAGCGATGGGTTAAGAAAATTCACGAAATGGTTTCGAAATAGTTGCGGATAGGACGATTGCTCCGCAGAGGCTAACCCGAGACCTTCAACCATGTCACCGTTGCCGCAAACTGAATCATCAATCCCCGCTAGAACCTCGGAGCAAGCAATAAGAATGAAGCGCCCGGTCTTCGTGCTCGGTTCACCTCGGTCTGGAACCACGCTGCTCTACCATATGCTGCTCTCCGCCGGCGGTTTTGCGGTCTATCGCAGCGAATCAAAAGTTTTTGATTTAATCGCGCCGCGATTTGGAAGTTTGCGCGCAGCAAAAAATCGGGCGAAAATGCTGGACCTCTGGTTTCAGACCAGAATGTTCGGCGTCTCCGAAGTGGACCCTGACGAATTTCGCGCCGAAATAATGTCAGAGTGCCGCACCGCCGGAGATTTCCTTCGGATCTTCATGGAAGATATCTCGCGCGCCCAAAATGTCGATCGCTGGGCGGAATGCACGCCAGAGCACCTACTGTACGTTCCCTGGATCAAGCGCGACCTCCCCGACGCCCAGTTTATCCATATCATCCGTGACGGTCGCGATGTTGCTTTGTCTCTACAAAAGCAAGGATGGGTTCAGCCATTCCCATGGGATAAGGATCGTGGTCTGATCGTTGCGGGTATTTTCTGGGAATGGATTGTGGGCAAAGGCCGGGAATTCGGTCGCGCGCTAGGCGCCGACTACACAGAAATTCGCTACGAAGATTTGATGGCCGACCCTCGATCTGCGCTCGCGCGGCTCGGCCAGTTCATTGATCACGATTTGAACTACGATCGCATTCAGCAGGTTGCCATCGGATCGGTCAACGAACCAAATACATCCTTCACTTCGGAAGTACAAAAAGGCGGTTTTCAGCCCGTCGGCCGCTGGCGAAGTTCTTTTTTATCCGGCGATCTCGCCACCTTCGAAGGTGCGATTGGCCCTTTCCTAAAAGAATCGGGCTATCCGCTGGAGGCAACGGAAAAGCCACGCAACGCCGACGCGTTGAAGAGAATGCGCGCTTTTTACCGAGCCTATTGGGATTCGAAATTGTCAATAAAAGTGAAGACGCCTTTCGGTCGATTTTTTATGACCTCCGCGCCGTCGGAGTTATAGGTAGAGCAGCCTTGCCAACCATGGCCACACAAAGTCTCACGCCGGAGTCAGTTTCGTCGGATGCTCGCAATCCTTCTGTGACCACGACGACAGCCAATCCCCTGCGTATTCTGCATATTTTGAACCGCCTGGAACGCGGCGGCACCGAACTCGTCGTTTTGAAATTGATTGGCGGACTCAGCGAGCCTAATTTCCAGCAGCGCCTCGCTGCGATTCGAGGCGCAGATCCGCTATTTGATGGCGCGTCTCTTCCAGGCGGTGGATTGCTCAGCGCCGGCGAGGCACACAGAAGTTTTCAATTTCCGCTATTCCGTTTGGCAAGCATCATGCGCGCCTATCGCCCTCATATCGTGCATTCCAGAAATTGGGGTGCGATTGAAGCAATTCCGGCGGCACGCCTCGCCCGAGTTCCAGTCGCAATTCACAGCGAGCATGGTTACGAACTGGAAATGCTAGCCGGACTGCCCATGCGCCGTCGGATATTCCGGCGAGCTGCCTACTCGATGGCTGATGCTGTCGTTGCTGTCACGCGCGAACTCGGCGATTACCACGCGCGTATGGCTTGGATTTCCCCTGAACGGATCCGTGTGATCTACAACGGTGTCGACACAGAGAGATTCGCTCCGCGTCCGGAAACGCGCTTGTCGCTGGGAAAACGATTCGGCCTTCCCGAAAACAGATTCATCGTAGGGACCGTCGGAAGGATGGTGCCGATAAAAGACCATCCGACACTGCTGCGCGCCGTGGAAATCCTGGTCCAGCGCGGCGTGAATGCGCATGCTTTGCTTGTCGGTTCGGGCCCGGAGTTGGAAAGTAACAAATCGCTGGTGAGCGCTTCAGCTAGCCTCACGGGCAGAGTAACTTTCACGGGCGCTTCCGAAGATGTGCCCGATCTGCTCCGGGCAATGGACGCTTTCGCGCTGCCTTCTATTTCCGAAGGCATGTCCAACACCCTTCTGGAGGCCATGGCCACTGGGCTCCCGGTGATTGCCACTTCCGTAGGTGGAAACACTGAAGTGTTGGAGCATGAGCGGTCGGGTTGGTTAATCACTCCACGCGACGCCGATGCGTTGGCATCGCATCTGGCGCTGATCGCATCGCAGGACTCACTCCGGACTCAATATGGAGCGGCTGCGCGGAGGCGAGTGGTGGAACGTTTCAGCCTGGAACGCATGCTTGAAGATTACGGCAATCTTTATCGTGAACTAGCAGCGCGGCGCGGAATCAAAGCGCTGGCTCGTTAAAAAAGGAAAAAGCGAAATGTGCGGCATTTGCGGAATATTTGAATTCGACGAACAGCGCGAAATCCCTCGCGAACTCGTGCACCGCATGACGCAAACGATCGTCCATCGCGGACCCGACGACGAAGGCATTTTCATCGGCCATGGCATAGGCCTCGGTTTCCGGCGACTCAGCATCATTGACGTGGCAGGCGGGCACCAGCCGCTCTCGAACGAAGACGGCCGCGTCTGGGTGATGTTGAATGGCGAAATTTACAACTACCTCGAACTCCATGATGACCTGATAAAACGAGGGCACCGGTTCTCTACCCACTCGGACACGGAAACGATTGTTCATCTCTACGAGGAGTACGGCGAGGAGTGCTTCGCTCGTCTGCGTGGGATGTTTGCCATCGCGCTGTGGGATTCGCGAGAGCACAAGTTGTTGTTGGCTCGCGATCGCGTTGGGAAAAAACCTCTGTACTACGCGGCTGACGCAAAACGCATTCTATTTGGATCGGAGTTGAAATGTTTGCTCGCCACCCATTCATTGCCTCGCGACATCGATACTCAAGCGCTCTCGGATTATTTTTCGCTGGGATATGTTCCCGCGCCCAAAACAATCTATCGCGCGGCAAGAAAGCTGCTGCCTGGCCATTACCTGGTGGCCTCCGCAAAAGGCGTTCGAATTGAACGTTACTGGGATATCTCGTTCAACCACGTTGAAAACCGCAGCGAAGAAGAGTGGTGCGAGATACTTCGGCACCAACTTTGCGAGGTCACTCGCATGCGCCTCATGAGCGAGGTGCCTCTGGGCGCATTTCTCAGCGGAGGTGTGGACTCCTCCGCCGTCGTCGCGATGATGGCTAAGATCATGCGCCGCCCAGTCACCACTTGTTCGATCGGCTTTGAAGAGCAGGAATACGACGAGTCAGCTTTCGCGCGCAAAGTTTCCGAGCAATTCAATACGGACCATCACGAACAGATCGTGCGGCCAAATGCTCTCGACGTGCTTAACAAGCTGGTATGGCATTACGACGAGCCCTTCGCCGACTCGTCCGCGATTCCTACTTACTATGTCTCGCAGGTAGCTCGCCGTTACGTGACGGTTGCGCTCGGTGGCGACGGCGGCGATGAAAACTTCGCCGGCTATCGCCGCTATTATTTCGATCACATGGAAAACCAGATGCGCGGATTCATTCCCGCACCGATTCGCAGCGCAGTTTTTGGTCCGCTTGGCCGACTGTACCCTGCCCTCGCCTGGGCGCCTCGATTCTTACGGGGCAAAGCTACGTTTCAGAGTCTGGCGCGCGCTCCGCTGGAGGGGTATTTCAACTCTATTTCCATATTTCGCCCCGGTGAGAAATCAAACTTATTCACAAAGGACTTTCGGCAATCGCTGAATGGCTACGATGCAATCGACGTTCTCCAGCAATATTACGATCGCGCGGATACTCCTGATCTTCTCTCCCGTATTCAGTACGTGGATATGAAGACCTATCTCACCGACGATATCCTCGCGAAAGTAGATCGAGCGAGTATGGCCGTTTCTCTCGAGGTGCGCGCCCCACTTCTCGACCACAAATTAATGGAAACTGTTGCAACCATTCCGGCTACTCTGAAACTTTCCGGACGCGAGGGCAAATATATCTTCAAGAAGGCCATGGCTCCGATCTTGAAATCAGAGATTCTCGACCGCAGGAAACAGGGCTTCGCCGTACCGCTCGACCGCTGGTTCCGACAGGATTTGAAAGATCTCACGTACGAAGCGTTGTTTTCAACCGACGATGGGATTCTGGATCGCGCGTTTTTGAAGAATATCTGGGACCAGCATCAAAAAGGAACGTACGACCGCTCGGCACACCTGTGGTCCGTACTGATGTTCCGCAAGTGGCGGGAAGCTTTCCTCTCCTAGCCTGTGAAAAGTTCCAATCTAAAATTATAAGCCTGCCGCTTGTCGCCCGCGTTCCACTGAGCGCAGCGCGCATTCCAAGCTCAGCAACCTCGCCCATTGGTCGCCGAATGCGAAGTCTGTCTTCTGCGAGCGCTTCAGGAAATCTTCGAGCGCGGTTACGTCCATCCAGGCATTCAGTTTCATACTAGCAGGGCGAAGCACATCCACAACTCGCTCGTCACCCCAAAGTTGAAGCCGGGGAGCCGGTCTGCTGCCGGTAGCTGTGGCGGCTTTCGGCCTGCCGAGTTTGCCTTTAACTCTTCTCAATACTTTTTCTGCGAAATAAACGCCTAGCGGCGTAAACCGGTAGAAATTTCGCCAACTGGTCGGCTCCGCCGGGAAACCGTGCTCCAGCCGATAGGCCGCCATTCGTGGAGAAAATTTCGCAAGCATCTTGCGAACCAGCAGACTCCTCCAACGCAGCAATGCGCGGGTCTCAAGCATCGGCTCCAGCACAGATCGAAACATGAACGGCGAAAGACATGGCCAGATTTGGTTCGTGCTGCTGGCGATGCGCCCCTGCCAATGCTGCATACGCATCTTCAGGTACGCGTGATCCATTTGGAATGTATTCGGGGAATTCGAGAGTCCGGCATTCGCGCGATGGATTACGCCGGCGAAATGATCCACCAATTCAATCCGGTTCTTCGCGGGAATCATAAAAGGATCCCAGCCCTGCGCCGCGTAACGCCGCGCCGCCAACTTCCGTGCGTCAAGCCCTCCGCGCGCGCCGATGCGAGGAAAGAGCAGCTCCCACCAATAGCCGCGAGCCACTTCGCCAAAAGACCCGTTGATGCTGATATCGAATTGCTGCGAGAGTCTCCGATGATTCTCGCGGATGGCTGCGTACTCCACCAAATTGCACTCGCCGTCCGTAAGTGGTAACGAGCCTTGTAGCTGTTCGAACGAAATCTGTTCCAGCGGCGAGTTATGCAAGTTCGGCAAGCCGAGCATCTGGGCCAGCCCGCGTGAGATCACGACATCGTGGCTATCCGCCGAGCCGGACACAGCTGTCGCGCATCGCACGCCCGCGCCGACAAATCCCGCGACCAAAATCCGGGAATCGTAGCCTCCGGTGAGATCGCAGATCGGATTGGAATAAAGAGACGCGACACGTTTGGCCGCGCGTGTCGTCTTTTCCCAAAGCACGTCCACAGCTTCCTGCCCGCTAAGCGATTCCAACTTCAGCGTGGATGCGTCCCAATAAATCTCCGCGGGAGCTTCTTCGCCTCTCCGGATCCGGACTACACTGGCCGCCGCCAGCTTTTGAATTCCTTCATAGAAACTACGGTTTTCATAAACAATCCCAGTGGCGAGAAATTCCTGGCAGGCGAGGTAGTCAAATTTGCTATCGCCGAGGGACGCGAGCAGAAGCGACGATCCCGAAAGCACCACGCCTTCGTTGAGGGATCGTTGGAAGCAGTGGCAGCTTCCGATAATGTCGGTCACTACGACGACCTCGCGCGTCCGCGCGTCGCCAATGACCAGAACAAAAAATCCTTCCAGTTCCCTGCCGAGTTGCAGCGCATTTGTTTCCAGATACCGCTGCAACAGCCGCAACTCGGAGCCGCTCGCGTAGCCTTCACTATGGAACCACGTCCCGGAAGTCAACAGCCAGCTTCCTGTTGCAGGATCCGTCACGAGCGTGCCGCCCGACCCATTCTGTCGCGTGAAAGACGCAGCTAGTGCCCAATCGTTTTCAACCGTTTTACTTGGAGTCTGAGACCGAATTTCGCGCGCAGCTTCCAGGCCAGCTTTAAATAGCCGGTTCGCATCCGCACCGGAATCCGTTGAAGGGATGACTACGAGGAAATTCCCCACGCCTCGCCTTTCCTTGCGCACAGGTTTTTGACGCAGGTTACCTTGAGGGTCTCCATCACACCGAGCGAGGAGTGAACATGATCCGTACAAAACACGATGCCCAACTCACCCCGCAAACTGAGTGAGCTCAGCTGTACAGCGGCGTTATGCATGGCTCGCTTCGGTTGCCACACGCCCTTCCCCGGCAAGGCGAGCAGCTAAGAAATTCTCTACCTCTTCAGCGACAACATCCCAGGTCCGCGACGAAGCATAGCGTATCAAAATTCCATGATCCCACTCTTTCCCCAGCGCAACCTTCAGTCCCTCTCCGATGGACTCGACGGTCTGATCCACCAGTATTCCAAGTTGCGGAGAATTGATCACTTCAGGCGCGCCCCAAACTCGCGTGGCGACAACCGGCGTCCCGCAAGCCAGCGACTCGAGCAAAACGTTCGCCCATCCCTCTCGAGAACTCGCCAAACAACTAACATCGGCAGCACTGAACCAGTACTTCAATTCATCGTTGGGCTTGCTCCCAACAAGCGAAACCCGCTCGTGCACTCCATTTTCGCGCGCTAACTTTTCCAGTTCGCCGCGGGATTCCCCTTCTCCAACGATGTAGAGCCGAAGATTGGGACTCTTCCGCGCGAGCTCAGCGAAAGCGGGAATCAGCAAATGGTATCCCTTTCGCGGAATCAACGCGCCGACGGAAACAATCACCTGCGAATCAGCCGGAATTCCCAGCCGACGCCGCGCTTCTTGCCGATCGACCGGAGTAAATCGTTCCAGGTCGATTCCATTTCCTATTGCGATGGATCGATTTTCGGCAGCTCCAAGCGTAATCATTTCGTCCTTCAACGTCTCACAAACGCCGATGGTTCCCGCAGCATTTTCAAGCGTCCATCGAATCATCGGGCGAATCAGCGCAAAAGACGGAAACAGATTCATATCTGTACCGCGCGCGGACACGATAACAGGTATCCCGAGACGCTTGCCCAACTTAACCGCCGCGAAGCTGTCCGGATAAACATAGTGAGCGTCAATACAATCGAACGGAGTTTCCCTGTGCAGCCGACGAACCAACGACAGGCTCGCCGAAAACATGGAATATCCCTGCAACGGCATCGACACTCCCGGCAGCATTAGATAGCGCGGGTGATGTACAGTCAGGCCGTCAAGATTTTCTTGACCAGGAACTCTTCCAAATTTCTTCCAGCGCGCGGACGGCAACCAGGACGGAAAGTACGGTACTGGCGCAACGACAGTTACGCTATTTCCCGGGCGCTTCGCGAAATGGGACATGCGCTGCTGAACAAAAACTCCCAGCAGCGGCTGCCCGGCATTCGGAAATAAACTCGTGAACGTGAGAATGCGCATGTTGGCCGACGGTCAGCGGAAAAACTTGCCACGACTATGGAACACGGCTGGCCGCAACGGAGCGATACCACGCGACAAAGCGCTGAAGGCCCTCTTCGATCCGCGTCGCGGGACGATATCCCAACATGCGTGCGGCTTTCGAAACGTCCGCCCAAGTCAGCGGGACATCCCCAGGCTGGAGCGGCTTGCGTTGACGATCGGCCTTTCGGCCTGTCGCGGTTTCCAGGAGTTCCACCAGTTCGGACAATTTCACCGGATGTGAATTCCCCAAATTGAAAACTTCGAACGGGGCCTCGCCGTCTGCTGACTTTAATTCCAGCTTCATCGCCGCCAGGATCCCCGCAACGATGTCGTCCACATACGTGTAATCGCGGCCGGTTGATCCGTCGCCAAAAATCGGCAATGGCTTGTTGTTTTCGAGCAGCATCGTAAATTTGTGAATGGCCAGATCGGGCCGCTGCCGCGGTCCGTACACCGTGAAAAATCGCAGGCAAACAATCGGCAGCGCAAATAAATGCGAGTACGTGTAGCACAGCATTTCGCCCGCCAGCTTTGTTGCAGCGTAGGGCGAAATGGGCCTAAGCTCCACATGGTCCTCTGAAAACGGAGCGCGGCTCGTCGCGCCGTAAACCGAACTGGAAGACCCGAACACAAATCTTTCCACCTTAAATTCTCGACAAAGCTCCAGCAGATTCACCGTCCCGGCCACGTTGACTTGCTCGTACAGCCGCGGTTGCTCGATAGAAGGACGTACGCCCGCACGCGCCGCCAGATGGATCACCACTTCCGGCCGCGCTCGCCGAAACACTTCGCGCAAACCGTCAAAATTGCAGATGTCCAACTCTGCAAGGGTGAATTTGCCGGTTCGGCGGATTTCTTCTAAATTGGAGCGTTTCCAAGCGGGGGGATAAAACTCATCCAGTTTATCGACAATCGTCAGTTCGGCGCCTTGCCGCAGTAAACTCTCGGCCACATGCGAACCGATAAAACCAGCCCCTCCGGTCAGCAAGACGGGTTGCGCACCGACACTCATCGCAGAATCATAGCACCTGTTTTAAAGATTTAACTTCCGGCTCTGACGCAGTTCAACACGGAAAGGACGGTTCTTGCCGTGGCTTAGCTTCCCCTCTTCACCAGAGGCTTGCCCTGCATCGCGCTGGGAATCTCATAACCAGCGAGCTCGAGCACGGTAGGCGCTATGTCGAGCAAACGTGCACCTTGAAATTCTCCGCGAAGCGAACTGTTCGGAGCTGATAGTAGAAACATTCCAAACTGCGCGTGGTTGCAAGCGTCGGGGCCCGTGTCGTTTTCCTGCACATGGATGTTTCCGTAACCGACGCTTCCGATCGACCGCCAATACAGTCCGCCGAAATGCACAACCAGGTCCGGGGCCACATTCTTGACACTCTTGTAAATCTCTTTAGGCTTGAAGACCAACGAATTAAGTGGGCGCCCCTTATCGTCTTTTATGGCTTCAAACTTTGCTTTGATTTCATTTTGAAAAGCATCGTACTCGCCCGGGGAAATCACACCCTGCGGCTCGCGTCCCTTCACATTGAAGAATACGCGCGCATAATAACCGCCTTCACTCCAGACTTTCGTTTTCGCCCAGTTAATTTTCAGCTTACTAAACGGCGTAACTTCCTTCGGATACTCTTCCAGGACCAGCAATCCTTCTTTGACCAGCCATTCATTTACCGCAATGCCGCCATCCAGCCGCTGCGCCCCGTGGTCGGACACAACCAACACGACTGTATCCTTGTCGAGTAGCGGCAATACGCTGCCGATCTGATCATCGATCCACTTGTAATACTCCGGAATCGCGCTTTCGTAAGGGCTGCCTGGCTCATACTGCACATGCTCTTTATCGAAGTAGTTCCAGAAGCCGTGGTGCATGCGGTCCAATCCTATATCGACGAAATGAAAATAATCCCACTCCTGTTCCTTCAACATCCAGCGGACCACCGTCCACTGTTTTTTGCTCATTTCAAAAATTTCTTTCTTCAACCAGGCCTTATCGTCCGTTCGGAACCCTTTTGCGTCGGTGGGATATTCCCCAACGAGCTCTGTGATTTGCTGCTTAACGCTCGTAGGATAGGTGAATTCGCCCTTCACTGTGTCGGGCGTCAAGAAGCAGCCAACGCTGATGCCGTTGATCTTCCGCGGAGGGTATCCAGGCGGCAGGCCAACGATGATGGATTTCTTTCCCCGAGTCGCCAACTGGTCCCAAATTGCAGGCGCCTGAATGGAATTAGAGCTTACGAATCCAAGTCCGCTGTAAGAATAGTCCGTGCGATTCCGAAACCCGTAAACCCCAAGAGAGCCTGGGTCCTGGCTGGTAACCATGCACATCCATGCTGGAACGGTAATCGGAGGGATCACACTTTCCAAACGCCCGTAGATTCCGTTCGCCATCAACTTTCGAATATTCACCAGGCTCGGATCGTTGAAAATGATCCCTGGCGCCGCGCAGTCTAGACCTAAAACACAAATTTTCATTTCCGCGCCGTCCCAAGCGATTTAAATTATTTCTGCAGACTCTCAAAATCCGCAGACTGTCCGCCCATACAAAGTGCTGCGAGCAAAAAAAAAGGCAGGCTACATTCTCGCCTGCCTTTAACGGTTTCCAAAGTCTTACCGCTGCGAACTGTGCTCAAAAGTAAAAATAAATAAAATCTATGCCGATGTGCCCTACTCGTGCAATCGTCGCCGCCCAAACCATGCAGCAGCCAGAAATGCCGTCCCCAGCAGAATTAAACTCGCTGTCTCCGGGGTCGGGATAACCAAGATATCCGAACCGGTCAGCGATCCGTTCCAGGTGCTCAGACCGGCCTGGTTCATTAGAAAGTCGAGGTTAAAATACATTTCAGTGACGTAGCCCTCGCCGATCGTTCCATTCAGTCCCAACATCTGAATGATCGTGGGGTCGATAAATGTAATCATCAAATACCCGTCGATCCCGCCCGTTCCCTTAACTTTCGCGTTCTTCGAACCGGCGCTATTTAGGGAGGCGCTAACCGCTGGTCCATTCGGATTCGAAAGGTTAACAAAATAGCCCTTGAGCAGCGTGCTATCGGTTGTTATCCCCAATCCCGGAACCTCACCAGTAATCGTCACCGAGCTGCCTTGGCCACTGAAAAAGGCGGTCTCAGAGCCCCCTACCGGGCCCTTGCATCCCATCATGCATCCGCCAGTGAAGATATTAAGCGATCCATCAGTTATGCTGCACCGACCGGCCGGGCAGCCTGAAGTCTCATGTCCGGCGGGCTCTTGAAGCTGGAAAATAGGTGCGCCCGTGATGGATAGATCGTTTCCCAAGCCCGGCGTATAGCCAACATACCCACCGGCGTGTTGTGATCCGCCCTTACCGGTCGTCTGGGACGAGAAGTCAAGGTTTGGAGCCTTCGGAAGAACCGAGCCAGCCTTGGCCGACGCGGCCATAAAAGCTATAGCGAGCAGAGCAACTGCCGCCAATCCAACTATCTTCCTTGACATTTTATGACTCCCATCAATTTTGAGTGAGGGGTTCCCCAGCGCAATTTTACCGGACTTCCCCCGCCAATCTCAGTGCACTCCATATTCCAAACAGGAGATTTCAGTAGACATTGACAATAAAAGACTTAGCAATGAAAAGTGAGCATCCTCTTAGTACCCATGTGCAAGAGTTTGACTATAACAGGAAGTCTTGGGCCACATATGGAGGACGTATGCCACATTCTGGGCACTTCCGTCGCATCGGCGTTCTTGCCAGCTGTCCCTCAGAACTCGTGAACCAAAGTGCGCAAAAGTGGTAAACTTTATCAGGCCCTCGGCCATATTCGGGCTATTTTTGCGGTCGATTTTTGCTTAACGCGTTTTATATCAGAGAGATAAGGTATATCTAGTATGGAACTCTGGTTGCAATCCAATCATACGTTACTATAGGGAATCCTCGTCCATGGCCCACAAGCTAAACGATTCAAAGAGAACTATTGCGGTTGATTTTGATGGAGTTATCGCCGATTACGATGGCTATAAGGGTCCAGGGGTTCTTGGTGAACCCCGAATGGACGTCGTTGAGGCTATGCGAGAACTCCGTTCTGAGGGCTGGAAAATCGTGATTCACACCACTCGCGGCGAGCACGAAATCGGGGATTATTTAGCCCGTCACGCGATTCCGTTTGACGAGATCAATCGCAATTCTGACTATAAGACTTCCGGCCCGAAACCCGTCGCTGATTTATACTGGGATGACCGCGCAGTGTCTTATTCGGGAGATGCGCGTAAGGACCTTGGAACAATCCGCAGCTTCAAGACCTGGAGCGGCCGCGAATAAATCACCGTGCGCTATTCATTTGTCCGTAGCAAATGTCCGTAATAAAGATTTCAGAAGCTAATCCACTGAAGCGATAAAAGAAGAGGGATATGACTAGTCAACTGATTCGGCCTCACGGCGGCAAATTAATTAACAGGACACTCGAAGGACGAGATCGGGAATCATCCCTCGAACGAGCTGAAAATTTGCCGCGTCTCAAATTGAATTCGCGGCAGCTTTCAGACGTTGAACTTATCGCCATCGGCGCGTTTTCGCCTCTGACCGGCTTCATGGGCCAGAAGGATTACCAGAACGTCGTGGACCATCAGCGCCTCGAAAACGGCCTGCCCTGGACCATCCCCGTCACGCTCGCAGTCACGAAAGAGGATGCCGACCGTCTGCGGCCTACCTCGGAGATTGCTCTTGTCGATGACGTGGAGCAAATCGTAGCGATCCTTCACCTTGAAGAAATTTATCAATACGATCGCAAGCACGAAGCAGAACTGGTATTGAAGACTAGCAGTGATACTCACCCTGGCGTGCAGTATCTGTCCAGCGTCGGCGACTACTGTCTCGCCGGCCCCATCAGCTTGTTGCGCCGTCCCGATCGCGGTGAGTTCACGAATTATTTGCTGGATCCGAAAGAGACGCGCTTCCTGTTCGAACATCGTGGCTGGAATACAGTAGTTGGCTTCCAGACGCGCAATCCCGTTCACCGCGCGCATGAATATATTTTGAAATGCGCCCTCGAGACGGTTGACGGCCTTCTGCTGCATCCGCTGGTTGGAGAAACGAAATCCGAAGACGTGCCTGCGGAGGTCCGCCTGCAGTGCTATGTCGCGCTGCTCGATAGTGCGCTACCGTCAAGCCGCGCAGTGCTAAGTCTGTACCCCGCCGCCATGCGTTACGCTGGACCACGTGAGGCGATTTTCCACGCCATCGCGCGCAAAAACTACGGCTGCTCGCATTTCATCGTTGGACGCGATCACGCCGGCGTCGGCAATTTCTACGGCACCTACGACGCGCAAAGAAAGTTTTTCGAATTCGAGCCAGGCGAGCTTGGCATCACGCCGATCTGCTTCGACGCAACGTTCTACTGCAAGAAGTGCAACGCTATGGCCTCGGAAAAGACCTGCAAGCACGGCCCCGCCGAACGGCTGGTCTTGAGTGGCACCAAAGTACGTGAATTACTCCGCGCCGGCGAAAATCTGCCGATTGAATTTACGCGGCCTGAAGTGGCGGAGATTCTCCGCGAAGCGTATCGCGACAACTAATTTTTCAAAACGAGGATCCACGAATGAATTCCAAGAATAAAGGTTTCACTCTATGGTTTACCGGGCTTCCGTGCTCGGGCAAGTCGACTCTGGCGGAAATCATCGCTCCGGAATTGACCCGCCGCGGCCGCACCGTTGATATCCTGGACGGCGACATCGTGCGCACCAACCTCACCAAAGGTCTCGGTTTCAGCAAGGAAGACCGCGATGAGAACATTCGCCGCATCGGGTTCGTGTGCGGCTTGATTACCAAGCACGGGGGGATCGCAATTTCGGCGGCAATCTCGCCGTATCGTTCGGTGCGCGACGAAGTTCGTTCGAAGATTGAGAACTTTGTCGAAGTCTTCGTCGATACCCCACTGGAGCTATGCATTCAGCGCGATGTGAAAGGCATGTACAAGAAGGCCATCGCGGGTGAAATGAAGAATTTCACCGGCATAAGCGACCCCTACGAACCGCCGCTCAATGCTGAAATCGTAATTCAAACCCAGAAAGAGTCCGAGCAGGAGTCAGCTGCGCGCATTCTGGGCAGCCTTGAACGCTTGGGCCTCATCGAGCCCGCGCACGAGCCGGCTTACACCTCAGTCGAGGCGGAAAAAATTCGAGAACGTCTCGAGAAACTCGGGTACATCGAAAAATAGATACCATCATTTGCTGGGTATCGTCGCTCTCGGCGCCCTGGTCGGCTTGACCGGTGAAGGCAGCGGGTCATTCCTGACTCCGCTGCCGATTAGTGCATTTCTTTTTCTGAAATTCCGATAAAAACCTGCTGTAAAAGCATCAAGATCCTTGCGGGAATCTCACGCTGCACAGACCGGTTCTATTAGTTGGCGAGTTGGCGCCAATGCGGGTCTGCACGCTGGAAGCAAAGAAAGATGCCGCCCTAAAAGAGCGCCGCTACAACGTCAGAGGCAAGGGCTAACACCCAGGCAATTAAGGAGATAGAGGCAAGGCGTAGGCGTGAAGCCCAGGTGGAGCTGCTTGATTAACGAGCAGAAAGAAGGCATTTGCGTCGTTATCGAAGCCGCCCATGTTGCCCACCGACAGATTGCGGTTCGCGTTCGTGCTGATGGTGGGTGCCGTGCCGCTAATTGCTAACTGGCACCACAATCCTCGGTTAGCCGGAACGACTTGGCCGCAGGTGGGCGATAGGCCGGAAGCGGTGGTTCCAGAACTTTTCCATTCCCAGACGGTTGCAGTAGTAAGCGGCGAACCAGGGCCGTACGAGCCGGGTGCGCCCGAACCGCCGTCGGCAACGCAAATAATGGATTGGCGAGCATCGTCGTAGCCGCACGGCGGTGATCGTGGGTCCGCAGGCATGTCCACGCCGAGGGTGGTTGCAACCGAGGCATACGCGACTGTGTAGCCATTTACAGGATCATAAAAATAGGTGTCCGTCGGCTGGCACAAGGTATTTGTTCCGTTCTCATCAAAGCCAGCGGGAAACGAATGGGAAGGACAAGCCTTCAAACTATCTTGAATATTGCCGCCGATGACAACAAATTCTCCTGTGTAGCCGTTCACGGAAGCTTGCGGGTCAAAAATTACGTTGGGGAAATCAAATATTGGGCCAGTGTTCCACGGAGCGCCTGAAGGAATGGAGACCCAGACATTCGATGGAATGATGACTCCAGCTATTTTGGGACAGGCGCCGACACCATTCGTCCTGCTGTTGTTGGTCTCGTCGCTGATACAGTAAATCCTCCCGTTGACCGTAGCCGTTGAATCGCCACCAAAAAGGAACAGCAAATCGTGAATTGGATCGTGAGACATCGATCCTTCTTCAACCGGGCCAATGGAATGTGCGGTTGAACCGTTGTGGCAAAACGAAGCGGAAGAAGTAAGAAATGAACTGCATTGCATATACCACTCGGGTATTCCCGACGCATTGTGAGCGGGATTGGGGTCAAATTTGAAAAAATCCGTAACGGCTGAATCGCCGCCAACCGATCCAATCGCCGATGTGGGAGGCCCTGCGTTGGGATCGGCGATGGCTCCGGTACCAAAACCGGCCCACAAGACGTTGCGGTTTGAGTCCCAAGCCATATGGCCGTAGAAGTGACGGCCTTCAGGATCCTGCTCATCGTCCAGCGGGGCGCCGACACAAGCATTCTGATTACGATTGCAGGACGTAGTTGCCGTGCTCGGCCCGAAACTGGAGGGACAGGAGGCTGGAAAGTCCACCGTGAACTCGGTTGCTTGATAATATTCTCCCGCCGGCAAACCGCTGGGCGCGCCGCTTGAGTTATGCGCAAGGATGGATCTCACCTGGTAGGGACCACTGATGTGGCTGTCGAAACGGGACGGAGTGTAGGCGCCGGAGCCTGGCGCGCCACCTGACCAAGTGCCGGTGCCGCCGACCCAAATATAGGAGGCTCCTGCGTTATATATGCTGGGGCCGGAGTGTGCCAGGAAGACGTCGGCGAAGGAACCACTCTGCATGGTGATAGTTAATTGATTAGGCTTTCCAGCGCTGCACGAAATTGTAGAGATACGATTCTCGTCGAGGTTGTAGCCCGTATGGTTGAGCCAGGACCATAGCAGCTTGTTGTGAACGCCTGGACCAGTGATGCTGCCCGCAGCAATGGCGCCCGTAACATCAAAACAATTCAGTGACTCCGATAGCGTTCCGGCCAGGCTGTTTGGATCGCCGCCCCAGTACAACATGCACTTATCGAAGCGGTCGTCGTTGAGCTTCATCCAGTTTCTACCGCCCGTTTGATTCTTAAACCCGGAACACCCCGCGGCAGGCGCTTCGCTGGACGTGCACGTGGTTGCGGGCGAGGATTTTAGGGTCCCAAGGCTGACCCAACCTCTAGTTGATGGAGTCGATCCAGCGGACATGCTGGTGGAATCTTGTTTCTCACCACCATAAATCGCGATTATCTTCCCGTGGCTCGAAGACAAGGCGAGAAAGGTCAGAACGAGGGGCAGCACACGAATATGTCCAGAGGACACCTTAGAAGGCATTTTGTTGGAGCATCACACGCTATTTTTCCACGGACTGAGAGCGCGTTATGTTAAGAGCAGGTTAAAAAATTGACGATGAGCGCAAGACTTTCAAATAGATGCGGATTGAACTTCACGTAGATGCTGCAGGTTGAAGCGATCCTGCCAGTCAGAGGAATCGCTGCTAGTTTCCGTTGGAGAATTTCGCGGCGCTCCAAAATTCCCATACCGGCTGCCTGAATCGTACGCGCACAATTGTTTCCCCGCTCGAACTTTTACTCACCGACACGACCTGGCAACGCTGTTCTTCTTCACTTGCGGGGTCCAGCAGTACAAGTTTCTCTCCCCGACGGACTTTCGCTGCAAGATTCAGTTCTGCACTGTGCATGCTCACCAAGCGGACACTAGCCTTCTCCTGAAAAGGCTCTTCATTTTTTTCGTGCCCATAAACCAGCACCGATAGTGTCGTCTCCGCATCGGAACTCCCGGTGCGTGGCCGCGATCCTCCCCTGTTCAGCTTTAAACCATAAAAACGATTTGCGCACCCCTGGCAGCGGAACGGGCGCACACTTATGCTGGAGAGCAATATCAGTTCGAAAAAGCCTCTTCTCGGCGACCTTCTTACATCCTTCCCTTCGCACTTGGGACATCGCGGATTTTCCATCAGCGAATTCATTTAATGCAGTTTAACCTGGAGAACGGACCCTTTTGTCACCGTGTTTAGGCTAGCTGTAATCGTCACCGCAGTCGAGCTGGACACCGAAGCTGTATCGATAGTGAACGTCGCGGCGCTCACTCCCGAAGCGACCGTAACACTTGAAGGTACCGTCGCGACCGAAGGATTGCTACTGCTGAGCGACACGGAAATTCCACCGCTTGGGGCTGCGCCGGTTAGCTCTACCGTTCCGATTGAACCCGCTCCGCCCACAACCGTGCTCGGTGCCAGTGACAGCGAACTTAACGCCGGAGCGGTCACGGTTAGTGTTGCTGATTTGATCGAGCCGCTGTTGGCCGTAATCGTGGCTGGGCTTGCGGACGCCACCGGCATAGTTGAAACATTAAACGTTGCTTTCGTGGCACCAGCCGGAACTGTGACGCTCGAAGGAACTGCGGCTACCGAAGAATTGCTCGAAGAAAGAGACACGACCACACCGCCTGCATAAGCCGGGCCCGTGAGCGTAACCGTTCCATGCGCAGTGTTTCCACCCACAGTGGAATTCGGGGAAACACTGAAAGAAGCGAGCGCCTGAGTTACGGTGATTGAAGTGGACGTGGTCGTCGAGCCCAGTGAGGCCTCAATCGTAACGGTCGCGTTTGCGCTGGTTGGGTTACTCGAAAGTGTGAAGGTCGATTGCGACGCTCCTTCCGGCACCGTCACATTCGCCGGGACCGGCAGAACCGACGGCTTGTTGCTGCTCAAAGTAACTGTGGTTCCGCCTGCCAGCGCGTTGGCGTTCAAGACTACGGCAGCAGTGACCGGCCCACCCCCGACGAGCGACGAGGCGATTAGCGAAATGCCTCCAAGCATGGGAACTACGCCCAAGGTATTCGACTGCGTCACACCGCCCGAAGCAGAAATAACCAGAAAAGTATTTGTCTTCTGCGGGACGGTTGCAATGTTGAAATTCGCGTGCGTGGATCCCGCGGGAATTGTGATGCTAGCAGAGACCGTTGCAACAGAGGTCTTGCTGCTTCTTAAATTCACCACCGTGCCTCCACTAGGCGCCGGTGCAGCGAGAATTATCGTTCCTGTCGCAGGCGAAGGTCCCACTACAAACTGTGGATTAAGGACCAATGATGTTTGCGGATTCGGGCCATTAAACGGCGGCAAGCCGCCAGGAAAAGGCAGGTAGAGCGGGTCGCCGATATTCAGGATCATCCATTTAATCCACGCTTCATTCCTAAGAAAAGCATCCCCTAAGTTCGCGCCTTCCAGAAGACTCAAGAACACGCCATCAGGCTGCGCTAGCCCTTGCAGGAAAGGTTCGGCCACTGCTCCGCTCGTCGCGGTAATGCCATGTTGAATAGCGTTCGCCGACCAATTCGGTCCCGTTCGTGGATCCGCCGCCGACAGGCTATCCAAATGAAATCCGATCGCTCCTGTGTTCCATGTGAACGCGTTGTTGTAGTGATTCAAACTGTACCAGCCGGAAAAAAGTGCTGCGTTAGGACAATCCGGCGCCGGAGGCGTTCCGAATTCCTGAGAATTCTGGTCTTCGGTGACGCTAAATCCAGCCTGCCCCGCGAACACGGCTGCCATATGAAGCGACCAATCGCCTGCGCCGTAGCCCGCGTCGAATTGGCTCGCGATCGGTCCATAAGCGCGATCAAGGCATGCTTGCCCGCTTAAGCCATTCTGTTCTGCAGCGATCGCTTGATCGACCAAACCCTGGGCTAAGGCCGCCGTCGCTCCATCCAGCCGCCAGACCGAATAAATCTGCAACGCGCTTGGCTGCGCTCGATAATCCGCGAAAGAAAGAAGCGGCTGATATGAATTGCCCTGTGCCTGATTGACTGCGAAATATGGATGCGCCTGGTTCGGATACGGAAACGCGTCAGCCGTCGAGTATTGGTTCCAAATGTCTGCAACGTAGGAGTCCATAGCGTAAACCTTGCCGTTTTGCGCGATCAATGAAAAAGCCCGAATATAACTGAACACGATGTAGAGAATTTGATTCGCGCCCAACGTGCTCAAACAATTCTGAACGGGTGATTGCACCGTAGAAACGAAAGTTGACCAGGGCAGCACCGTCGCGTTCTCCGGCGGCGAGATTGCACAAAGATTCCCGCTCGGAATCCCTCGCGCCGCCAAATAATGATTCGCTACATTCACCGAATCACTGCTGCTCGGGTCAAACACCACCAGCACCCGCGACGCGAGCGAACTTTGCGCCCACGTTGTGGGAGCGCCGACAAGCCAAACCGCCAGCGCAAAAACGATTAGCCGCACAATCCGCATCATTGGAATTGAGCCTAAGCAAGAACAAAACACCGGTCAAGAACCATTTGGACGCCACCTTGGCGTTACCCACCGCTCATAAGCGATTAAATCCCCGGGCCGTCAGTCGCCAAGCAATCGCTCGCAGTGCTTGACATGCACCTGCACATGGATAACACTCACGCCGAAAGTTTCTTCGCCGGGGGATGGCATCGACCCTTGATGTCGGGCGAATTAACAAACAAGATCCGGCACCCGACCGCCTCAGCAAGCGGTCTGGGCCCGGCAGATCGCACCGAGCGCCGGTATTTTGTTGGTAGTTCACGAAAGCTTACGGGGATTCTAATGCTTCCGGGGCCACGATCTTCCGCAGAGGTCGAATTGTCCTCTTATTCTCACTTTACGGACTTCCGTGCCGCTTCATCTGGTTCAGCGGTGCAGCGCGTCCCTCGGCGTTTTTCCCAAATGTCTTTTGAACGATGCCGCACGCTCTCCGCGTTGCTGCCAGTAGCCGCCATGATGTTAGTTCTATCGTTCTCGCCCGCCTCCCCCGCGCAAACCCCTGCGCAATCTTCGCCGAATAGCGTCACTCCATCCACTCAGCCGGAGACAACCGAAGATTACAATCGCCGCCTTGAGCAACTGAACCAATCGCTCGCGGCCCATCCCCCGAGCGGCGAACAAGCCGAATACCGCATCGGCTCGCACGATCTGCTGGAAATAAATGTTTTCGAAGCTCCCGA
>Ga0210388_10000311_pt1 | contig 42118 bp, 29 predicted proteins | sample IncBWC19OmetaG_FD_155485 | JGI IMG/M metagenome (GOLD analysis project Ga0210388, IMG submission 155485) | Forest soil microbial communities from Barre Woods Harvard Forest LTER site, Petersham, Massachusetts, United States - Inc-BW-C-19-O ...
CGAGCTCGGTGACCGTGACGTTCGCGGCGGCCGGTCACCCCACGCCCAAGCAGAGCTTGAACGTCGTGTTTCGGAAACTTCCCGAGCACAGGCACGCCAAGCACGCGCCGGCGCGGAGAGCCGGTCCACGGTGAGCCCACGAACGCTGAGACTGGCGGTCCTGACGCCGCTGCTCGCGGTGGTGGCGCTGCTGCCGGCAGCGACGCCCGCCGCCGCTGCCTCCGCCCAGGAAGTGGAAGAAGGCGTCGCCTGGCGCCTGGAACAACCGCCGCCACCGGTGCCGCCCGTCGGGGTGACAGGTTCCTCGACGCCGATCGGGCTCGGGGCGGTGGGTGACGTCGAGTTCGAGGCGCGCAACCGCGCCGTTCTCATCACGGCGGGCAACGGCAGCACGATCCCAGCGGGATTGTGGGCGTACAACGGCCGCGAATGGCATGAGCTGGCGAACGTCTGCGGCGCCACCGACGGCCGCATCGCGTGGGCCGGCCCGGAAGAATTCTGGACGATCTCCGACGGGCGACCGGGCCAGGCGGCCAACCCGCGCACCGGCGAACCGGCGCCGCTGGCGGATCGCACGCTGTGCCGCTTCGCAGGCGGGCAGGTCGTCGGCTCCTACGCCTCGCCGGCGTTCCAGGCCAGCTCCTACCAGGCGATGCATGCTCTCGGCTGCATCAGCCCAGACGACTGCTGGTTCGCGGGCGGGCCGCTCCCCGACGACACCGGCGAAGCGTTCCACCTGCAGTGGAACGGCAGCTCGCTGACGGCCGAGCCCACGCGTCAGGGCCACGTTGTCGAGGACATGCGGCTGTTCGAATCGCGCTTGTACGAAAGCGCGCTGCTCGCACCCGGCGATGCCGAAGAGGAACCCGAGACGCCGTTCCCGTTCGCGCTGCACACGATCAACCCGGCCGGCGTCAGCCCGACCGTCGAACCGGTGCTCGGGATGCCCCTGTACTCCGCACAGGAGTTCCCGCAAGCGCTCAACTTCCTGCACCTCGGCAGCGACGGGCAGTCCCTGTGGGCGGCGGCCGGGCCGGTCGCAGAACCGCCCGCGGGATCGTCGCCCGCGCCGGTGACCGTGCTGCGCACCGAAGGCGGTGAATGGACCCAGGTGCTGGGCCCGGAAGCCACGCTGCCCGGTGCCGCGGCGATCGCAGGCGACGTCGTCAACTCGATCGCTCCGGAGCCCGGCACCGACAGCGCCTGGGTTGCTCTCGACACACCCACCGACGCCCAGCAGCCGAGTCCGAACGCCGCCGCCGTGGTCGCCCACATCACCCCTGAAGGCGAAGTCGAAACGCAGACCCTGCCGGCGGCGGACGCGGGCATCGGTCCCAAGGGCGCAGCCAAGCAAATCGTGTGTGCGGCGTTCAACGACTGCTGGCTGATCACGACGCAGGGATGGATCTTCCACCTCGCGCCGCAAGACGAACGGCAGCTGTCAGAAGATGAGGCCGATCACTCTCAGGCGTTCTCGAGCTTGATCACGTTCCGCCCGAAAGATCTCGGGCTGCCGCCTGACCAGCTCGACGCGCCTCCGCCCGACGACTCGGGCGAACTGCCTCCGCTCGTGCCAGAACTGACGCCGATCACGCAGGCCGAAATCGCCGCGACCGAAGTCCCGGTCGCACTGCTGACCAACGTGCGCTCGCGGCTGCTAGGAAGGACGACGCTCGAACTGCGCTTTCACCTCGCGGTCGAGGCGCGTGTGCGGTTGGTCGCAAAGCGCAAAGCGACAGTCGTCGCGAGCACGCCCAATCGTACGCTCGCGGGCGGCGACCGCCGGCTGCTGCTGAGATTGAGCCGCCGCAAGTGGCCGACCAAGCTCGATCTGCAGACCCATGCGCTGGCGCCGCTGCCGCTGCGACCGCGGGGAGCGTTGGGGGACGAACCGATCACGATCTCCGGCCTGAGGGTGCTCCCGCCGACGCCGACGCTCGCGCAGGCGGACTCACTCACCACGAGCCCGTTCTCGAGCGCACCGTGACGAGCCTGCGATCCCGAGCGCGTGCCGGGCGCGCTCACCGATGGTCGTCGCTGCGCTGCGCGCTCGTCGCGGGCGCGGCGGTGTCGCTGGTGGGCGCGGCGGTCGTCCTCGCCGGCGTCGGCTCGCGCGCAGCCGCCCAGACGAGCCCGGGCGAACCGACGGCGCAGACCGACGACTCGGTGCCGGCCTCGCGCGTCACGCTGATCGGCGCTTCGCCGCAGGAGGGGCCCGACGAGACGTGGGGAATCGGCAGCAGCGAAGAAGGCGCCGCGCAGCTCGTGCGTTATCTCGCCGGCAGCGGCTGGTCTCTGGGGCCGGCGCTGCTCGATCACGCCGGAGATCAGCTGTCCGGGTTCAAGCTCGACCAGCCGGGCGCCGACGCCCCGAGCCCGCTCGCCGGGCAGATGACGCCGAGCGGAGCAGGCGTGCTCGTCGGCACGGTCCCCGCGGCTGAAGGTCCACGCGAGTTGGTGCTCGTTCGCGATCCCGGCGGCTCGTTTCAGGAAACCCTGCCGGTCCCGACGGAAGGGCCCGCCGCGCTCGCGCCGGGCGCGCTGGCGTTCGCCAAAGCCAACAGGGCGCCGCTGATCGCCCCGCTCGACGAATCGGGCGGGCGCGCGGGGGCCCTGCTGGTGCCGACCTCCACCAAAGGCGAACCCGAGAACGTCGTCCTGCACTGGGACGGGGCCGAATGGACCGGCGAGCCGATCGAAGTCCCGGCGAGCAGCAGCGGCGAATTCCATGTCGTCGGCATCGGCGCGAGCTCCCCTGCCAACGCCTGGCTGCTCGGGGAACTGTCCTCGGGTGGCTACGCCTTGTTTCGACGCCACCTCGGCGCTGGTGGAGGCACGACCTGGAAGCCGGTCGCGTCTGCGCCCGGCGGTGCCGCGGGCGAACCGTTGGCGGTCCCGCTGGCAGGGGGCACGTCCGCAAGCTTCACGGTGCCCGACGCACCCACGGTGCTCACGCAGGTGCTCACCGTCACCGGCGAAGGCGTGTGGATCGACGGCGAACGCACCGACGCCCACGAGTCGACGACGATGTTCCTGCGACCGGCAGGCGAAACCGGCGTGACATCCCTGACGAGCTGGTGTCAGCCGCCCTCGAGCGTCCCGGCGTGCGACGACGAACTGCCCGAAGGACTGCCGCTGAACACGCTGCGCAGCATCGCCTGGGCCGATCCCTCGAGCCCGTTTGGCCAACGCGTCATGACCGGCTTCAGCAACGGCGTCAGCCTGCGGCTCGACGGCACAGAATTCACCCGCGTGCTCGCGCTCGGCGCCTCAGTCACGCCCAACGACGTCGGTGGGACCTACGGATCGGCGTTCTCCAACCCGCGCGAGGGCTGGCTCGGCCAGGCCGAGCTGCCGGTCCATCTCACGTTGAGCCCGGAACCCACACGGCTGGCACCGTGGCCCGTCTCGTTCCGCCACGCGCTGCTGTCGATCGCGCCGGAGCCGGGCGTTGCCGTGGGAGCGTTGTCGAGCGAAGCGCTCGCGGTCGGCGACCAAGGCGAGATCGCAAGGTATGAGCCGGGCAAGGGCTGGATGCCGGAAAACCTGTTGAGTGCTTCTGGTCGTCCTATCCAGCCTGCGCCGGTCCTGCGGTCGGTGGCATGGCCGATGCCATCTACCGCGTTCGCCGTCGGCAACGAAGGGCAGATGTGGTTGTGGCGCGGCGAAACCGGGCTCTGGGAACCAGATCCGGCGGCGCCTGTCGACTTCCAGGGCAACCTGCTCGGGGTCGCGTTCGACCCCAACAACCCCGAACGCGGCTACGCCGTCGGGCAGGGCGGCGTGCTGCTCGGATACGGCAAGGAATGGACGCAGGAAGCCGTACCGGCACAGGCTGCGGGCGCGAGCTTCACCTCGATCGCGTTCGCGGGCTCCGAGGCGATCGTCGCCTTCAGGAAGCTTCCCGACCCATCCCGCAACCGCTACACCGGCGGGCTGCTCGTCAACGACGGCTCGGGTTGGCGCGTCGACGAAGGCGCCGCGGCGGCGGTCGGCGCCGACGTCCCCGAGATAGTCGCCGGCCTGCCCGACGGAGGTGCGGCGTTCGCGGCCAACGGCCCAGAACCGGCGCGCGTGTTCGAGCGGGGCGGACCGGAATCGCCGTGGCAGCCGACGTCGACGCCGCTCCCAGGGGGGCGCGAGCCGGGCTCGCTCGCGCTCTTCCGCGAAGGCGGCCAGCTGCGCGCGATCGCGGCCGGGAGCGGCCTGAACACCTTCGGCGTCGAAAGCGCGACGCCGTCTCCGCCGGGAACCCCGCCGGTGCTGATAAAGCCCTATCCGCTCGAAGACAGCCCGGAAAGCGGCGTGCTGCGACAGACCGCGACGGGTTGGAACGACGAGGAGCACGACCTCAACAACGCGCACGAACCGCCCGGTCACTACTCGTTCTACGACACGGTGTTCCAGCCCGACCCGATCTCGGGCGTGCTGATCGACCCGACCGGCACACAGGGATGGGCCGTCGGCGGGTTCGTCGAACCAGGGGACGAACACGCCGGCGCACTCGACACAGCCGACATCGACCGCTATCCCGCGGACGGCTCGACGCCGCCCGGAGTGAGCGAAACGCCGGTGACGAGCACCGGCGCGACCTTCGCGATCGGCGGCGGGGCGCAGTGTGCCGCCCCGTGCGCCGATCGTGCCAACGCGGGCCTCGGGCCGGACGTCTGGTTGTCCTCTGCGCTCTCGCGCGCCGGCACGATCGCCGGTGTGCGCGCCTTCCTCTACACCGGACCGCGCGTCAGCTCCGGCGAAACCGACGGCCCGCCGACGGTCACGATCCCCTACGGTCGCGAGTACGCGCGTTACGCGCAGCTGCTCGGCGGCAGCCCGCTGGCGGCGTTCGCGGCCCCATCGCCCACCGATCTTGCCGGAGGCGAAGGCGAGTCGTTGTTCGAGCAGGCGTTCGCCGGATTTCCGAGACCGTTCGGCACCGCGCCTGCGCGCGAAGGCCTGACCCGCACCGGCGGCGCGCAGGAAGAATGCGGGATGGCGCCCGGCTGCCAGTCCTACTACGCGTTCGACTCCGCCGGTCAGGCTGGCTCCGTGCGCGTGATCGTGCTCGACGACAGCAGCCGGGTCGGTGCGACGCAGCAGGCGTGGCTGTCACGCGAACTCCTCGCCGCCATGCATGCGGCGAGCCCCGAGCCGGCGATCGTGATCGGCAACGCCGATCTGTCCACCGCGGTCGCCGCAGGCGACGCCGACGCCGGCGAAGTCGCGCGCATCCTGCTCGGTCAATGCCCCGAAGGCTCATCCACCTGCATCAACTCCGGCGCCCGTGCGTCGGCCTACTTCTTCGACGCAACCGAAGAAAACGTGACACGACCACTGCGCATGGGAAGCGCGTCGATCCCCACGTTCGGCTCGGGGACGATCGGCTATGTCAACTTCCTCAATGAGAGCAGTGGAGACTTTCTCGGCGCAGGCGGGTTCCTGCTGGCGGAAGTGAACACGGCGGCGAGCGCGCGCGACGCGAACAACGTCGCCCCCGTGACCGTCCGGCTGATCCCCAACATCGGCGAACTGGCGCTCGAAGCCAAGGACGGCACGCTGCTGCGCCGCAGCGAGGTGTCGCAGTTCGCCGGCTTGGCGCGTCGTCCTCGCGCCGGCAACCGCTCGCCCAACCAGCAGACCCAGCCGGAAACCGACCCGTACATACCGATCCCCTCCAACTGTGTCGGCGCGGCCTGCGCGAGCGGCCTGCTGCCGGAATATTCGTTCAGCTCCTCGCGCCCCGACATCGGTGACTTCGTCGAACCGGAACTGTCCTCGGCCAACCCGGACGCCGTCGCGGTCGGTGCCAACGGGAAGCCGACCCACGATTCGAAGTCGGGCCTGTTCTGCGCCTACAACGCCGGAACGACGATCGTCACGATCACGGCCGGCGGGCTGTCCTCGTCGCTGCCCGTGACCGTTCAGGCGGGCAGCGTGCGTCAGCCGTGTGGAACGGTGCCGCTGGCGCAGGTCCCGGTGCGGGAGTCGAGCTCGACGCCGGCGCCCGCGCCGGCACCGGCGCCGGTCGGGCCGGCCGTGGCAGCGAGCCCCGCTCCGCTGACGCTGCCGGTGCCGTCGCTGCCGCCGGTCGTTCCCCAAGCCTCGTCAGCGCCGTCGCCGCCGCAGCGCCCGACCTTCTTCGCGCCCCCGGTCGAGACGTCCGCGGTGCCCGCCTTCTTGCCTCCGCCGCCTCCGACCCCCGCGCGACCGACGCCGCCGAGTGGCACCTCCGCCGTCACTTCACCGGTGGAGATGACCGAACGGGAAGAGGAGCGCGAGGAGGCCACCGAGTCGGTCAGCAACCAGGCGGTCGCCTACGACCCGCGCGAATCCGACCCGACGCCGGTCTACGTCCTCGGCATCGTGGTGCTCGCGGCGTTCGCCGGAGCGTCGCGCCGGCGACGCCCACGACGCGGCCGACGACGTGCGCAGGTCGCGCCGGCGACCGTCACGACCGCTCACACCCAGCGACGCATGTCGAGCAGGCGGCAGGGGCACCGGTGAATCGTGAATCCGCTCGCCGGCGTGTGCCGGCTATTCGTCACGCAACGGTGTGTCATCTACGCGCGATCCTCTGTAACGCATTGTAAGGAAGCGGTGAACAAATTTGCCACCGCCTGAACCTGCCTGCAAGCTTCAATCACACCTTTGACCGAAGGAACGGGAGAGTGATGTCACAGCCGCTGTCAAAACGCCGATCCTTGCTGCTCGCAGTGCTGGCGCTGGTGGTCGTGGCGACTGGCGCGCTGAGCGCCGCGGCCTACGGCTCATACGGTGATCTCAACAAATCCTTCGGCTCGAAAGGCAAGAAGAACGGCGACTTCAACTGGACCGGAGACGTACACGCGATCGGCGTGGATCCGACCGATAACAGCGTGTACGTCGGTGACGAACCGATCGAAGGAGAAGAAAGCGGCGCCGAATATCGCGTTCAGAAGTTCGAAGCCAACGGCAAATTCGTCGCGTCGGTCGGGTTCAAGATCAAACCCGAAGGTCCCGAAGGCGGGTATCCGGCCGGCCTCGAGGGCGTGGCCGTCGATCCCACCGCGCCCGGCGGAGGCCGCGTGTATGTGCTGGTGATCTACGAACGCGAGGAAGCAGCCGGGAGCAAACGGCTCAAAGAAATCGCAAAGGGAGAAGCGGTACCGCGGATCGATGGCGAAGAAGCGGCCGCGGGCATCCTCTACGCCTTCTCGACGACCCCATCGGGCGAAAAGCTCATTCCTGCGGAGAACGAAAAAGGCGAAGCGTTTCCGGAAGGCGTGTTCGCGAGCAAAGTAACCCTCAACGCGCAGTCCGAAGCCACCCATCAGCCGGCGGCGTCGGCGCTGCTCGAACCGGCTGGCATCGCAGTCGACCCGACCACCCACGACGTGATCATCGTCGGCCAGGAAGACCAGGGCGGCGAACATCTGCTCACCGCAGCCCAGCGGGTCAACCCCGACGGCACCCTCGGCCCGCGATGGGTCGACGTCAACGAATGCTTCGAAGGCGAAAACGAATCGCCGCTTTGCTTCTCCGAAGGCCCCGGCGAAGAGCTTCAGCCCGGAGACCCGCTGTCGCCGGTGGTGACTCAGAGCGGACGTGTGCTCGTGGACCTGCTCGACGGCGAAATCTGGGAAGTGCCGCAGAACTTCAGCTCGACGAACGTACCCAAGCCGGTCCTGCAGTTCGACGGCAATCTCCAGACGTTGCTGTCGTTCCCCGGCGGTCTCGAACCGAACGAGGGCGGATCGCTGTCGTTCGTCCACGAACCCTCCGAAGGCGCGGGAGAAGGCCGGCTCTATCAGATGGGCGAACTCGAGCCGGGCGCTGTGACCGACCCGCGCTTCCCCGCCGTGCTGTCCTTCAAGCTGTCTGAAGCCGAAGGCGCGCCGCACGTCGCGGAGCTGGGCTTCACGGGAGGACAGAACAAAAAGCAGCACCCGCTCTGCGCGATCAGCGCGTTCAGCCAACCCGACGTGGCGGGCGGCGAGGGCCAGGTCGCCTTCGTGTTCGACCCTGACGTCCCGCCCGGCACCTCACAGGAAACGCCGCAACCGCACGTGGCCGAGTTCGGACCCGGCGGATCGGGCTGTCTCACCGACACCGTCGAACCGCTCCTCGCCACCGCCAAAGGCACAGTGGTCGGTACAGCGGGCAATCCTGCGAGCGTCAACCAGGCGATCACGCTCTCCTCGGCGCTCGTGCTCGGTAACGCGCTCAGCGTCAACTGGGACTTCGGCGACGGCACGACCAATGAAGAAGCGGGCTACGAGTTCCAAACCACTTCGATCGAACACGCGTTTGCGGCGCCGGGCAAATACACCGTCAAAGAGACGATCCACACCGACAATCTCGCCGAACCGACGCTGACGACGCAGGCGAGCGTCGAAGTTGCCGCCAAACCGCCCACCGCCCAATTCACGACATCGGCCAACCCAGTCGCCGGGTCGCCCGTGAAGTTCACGAGCACCTCCGTCGATCCCAACAAAAGCGCGCTGGTCGAATACGTCTGGAAATTCGGCGACGGGCATGAAGCGACGACGACGACCCCGAGTGTCGAACACACCTACGCGGCCGCGAGCAAGTACACCGTGTCGCTGGAGGTCATCGACGCGCTCAAGCTCAGCGGCTCCACCAGCAGAGAACTGACGGTCGCGGCGGCCACGAAAGGCGGGGAAGAACCGCCGACCCCCACCCCGACACCGACGCCGACCCCCAGCCCCACGCCGACGCCGACGCCGGCACCGACACCGACGCCGTCCGGAGTGCTGCCGTTTACCGAACACAGCCCGGAAGCGGAGCTGGCGGCCACATCGCTCAGCGTGACGCCGGCGGGAGCCTTCTCCGTCAAGGTGAAATGCGCGGCCGGAGCTTCCAGCTGCTCGGGCACGGTGACCTTCAAGACGCTCGGTGCCGTGAGCGCCGGCAAGAAGAAGAGCGTGCTGACGCTCGCGTCAGGATCGTTCACGATCTCAGGCGGCGCGGTCAAGACGCTCACTTTGCACCTGTCAGCGAAGGCACGCGCCCTGCTGGCGCACTCACATGTCCTGCGCGCGAAGTCCACGATCGTGGCTCGAAACGCGAGTGGCGCGTCAGCCACGTCGACCGCGACAGTGACGCTCAAAGCCGCCAACAAGCACTGAGCGCGCGCGCCAACCGCGCGAGCGACCTGACGGGTGTCGCCGTGCCGGTCGCTGCGTGCTCCACACACGCGGGGCCGGCCCGAGTTTCTCTGTTTTGGTCACAGGTTTGAAACGCCGCCACGCCCATGCAGCGCATATAATTCGCATCGACTATATGAGGAATGTGGTCATCGCGTCGGCGTCTGCAGTCGCAGCTGCCCACCGCAATGGCAAACGTCAACGAGGAGGTAGTGTGCAATGAGGCTTTTCTCAGCGCTGCGGCCGGCGGCGGTCTGCGCCGTGGCAGTCATGGCAGTGATCGTCCTGGCCGTGCCCGGCACGGCCGGTGCGTCGCTTGGTACGCAGTGCTCGGGTGCAAACATCACCGGGCAGGGCGCCAACGTCCTGAAGAACGCGCATGCGGTGTGGGATACGGACTTCAACACCTCAAGCAGCAAGCTCGCGTGCGCCGGGGCCAAAAACCAGGGCACGGCGCAGAAACCGACAGTGTCATACACGACATCGAGCGCGGCGACCGGTCTGGAATCGTGGGGTGCCAACGGACATCTGGCCACCAACTTCAGCCTGACCAATGCGTTCATCGGCGCATCGGAACCGCCGAACGTCACGCAGAAAGGCGAAATCGAAAAAGCTGAGAGCACGTCGACGCCCAACACGCTGCTGTCGATTCCGACGGTGCAGACGGCGATCGCGGTGATCGTCGACCTGCCCACGGGTTGCGTCGCGACCAGCGCCAAAGACCCGGGGCGGCTCGAGCTCAACAACGTGACGCTCGAGGGCATTTTCCGCGGCACGATCACGAAATGGAGTGAAATCAAAGACGACGGCGACACGCTCTCCGGCAGCGGATGCAACGCCGCGTCGTCGATCATCCCGGTGGTGCGTCTCGACGGCGCGGGTACGACCCACATCTTCAAGAAGTACCTCAGCCTGATCAACTCGAGCACGTTCACCGACGAAAAAGAAGCCAGCGAGAGCTGGAACGGTACCTCAGAGGGGACGCTGAACACCGATTGGCCGAAAGCCGCGAACGTGGTCAGGCCCGCGAAAACGGGCGACACCGCGATCGACACGAAGGTCGCCGAAACGCCGGGCAGCATCAGCTACACGACGTTCGCCGAAGCTCGCGCCAACGGCGGATTTGCCCCCAGCCCGGGTACCGGCGGTCCCGGCACGGCCCGCTTCTGGGTCCCGATCGAGAACACGGGCCTGGAGACGAGCGGCAAGAAGATCAAGTACGCCGACCCGTCGAGCAACGGCGACGTCGCCACGCCCGCGAACGCGAACTGCGCGAAGACCGAATACACCAACGGCGAAGTGGCGTTCCCGCCGTCGAGCGCCCAGAACGCGTGGGACGAAGTGACGACGAGAACGACCGAGAAGGCGTATCCGCTCTGCAGCATCGTCGTGGAGCTGGCGTTCACGAAATACTCGCTCTACTCCGGGACCAGCATCGAAGAGGCGACGACCGTCGCGAACTTCCTCAGCTGGGTCGTCAACGCCAAGAGTGGCGGCGGCCAGAAGTCCGTGGAAGGCCACGACTACTTGCCGCTGCCGAAGGGCAAAGTGCTCGAAGAGGCACAGAAAGGGGCCGCGCTGATCGGCTTCTGAGCACACTGCTCGGCGAGACCGACGGCGCGCGTTGGCGCGCCGTCGGTCGCCGAGCCTCATCCCGGCCGGGCACCGGCGGCCGAGTCGCCGGTGGTTCTACTTGCCGACGTAAGTGACGTAGCCCTTGTCGTTGTGGATCGTCACGAGGAACCCCGTCTTGACTTCCCTGTGCGGCTTCTTGGGGGCGAAGGTCGTGGCGATGCAGGCGAACTTGCCTGGCTTCTGCAGCACCTTGGCGGGGCAGTCGATCTTCGACTTGAGGTGGCGCTGGTTCATGATGCTCTGTTCAATCGCGCGCTCGACGCGGGCTACGTCAAGGCTCTTGGTGGTCGTGCCCGAGGTACCCGAAGAGCCGCACGCGCTGATGAGCCCCACGCACGTCAGCGCAAGCGTAATCGCGGCCGCGGGCGGCACGTAAAGTCGCTTCGACGTCGCTTTGCGCCCCGCCACCGATTTATCCCCAGCCGCCGCTCGACCCCTCCACACGCGCCTATCCTAGCGGGATCCCGTCCTGGCGGATCGGCCCGCGCGCACCCGCATGAGCAGAAACATCGACCGGTCCCGCGCACAACCCGCTGGGCGCGCTTATGGTACTTTGTCGCGTCGGCTTAGTCTCAGTCGTCCCGTTGGGAGCCATTGAGGGCAAGCCACGAGTGAGGGGCAAACACTGACAAGGAGGGGGAGACGGATGCGAGAGCATCGGTGGACTGGTCGGCTACGCCGGCCTCGACACGGCACGCACGGCAGCGGACTGGGGGGTCGACGAATCAGCCTCGTGGCGAGCGCGATCGGCGTCCTGGCATTTCTAGGCAGCGCACAGGTCGCCTCGGCGAACGTCGAAGTGACGAGCATCTCGCCGTCCTCGGGGTGCCCGGGGACTGTGGTGACGATCACCGGCAAACACTTCGAGCCGATTGGCTTCCGTTATCCGGGTACATCTCAGCTCAACTGGTGGGATGGCGCGGTCGGCGCCGAAAGCTACGGCGAAGTCACGATCCAGAGCGAAACGAAAGCCACGGCGATCGTCCCGATGATTCTGCAGACGCAGGGGAACGGGGCCGGCCAGCTGCGCTACAGCGGTTGGGATGGCAGCAAAGCGACGCCCAGCTTCACGTTCCTCAACATCGTTGTCTGCCTGGAAGGCAAAGAAGGCAAAGAAGGAAAAGAAGGCAAAGCCGGCGCTGAAGGTAAAGCAGGCGCTGAAGGTAAAGCCGGCGCCGAAGGCAAAGCGGGCGCTGAAGGTAAAGCCGGCGCTGAAGGCAAAGCGGGCGCTGAAGGTAAAGCCGGCGCCGAAGGCAAAGAAGGCGCTCAGGGTGCCGAAGGTAAAGAAGGCAAAGAAGGAAAAGAAGGCGTCGAAGGCAAAGAAGGTAAAGAAGGCAAAGAAGGCGCCCAGGGCGTAGAAGGCGCGATTGGCGCTGAAGGCAAAGAAGGGAAAGAAGGTAAAGAAGGCAAAGAAGGCAAAGAAGGGAAAGAAGGCAAAGAAGGCTACGAAGGCGTCGAAGGCAAAGAAGGTGCGGCGGGCGTAGAAGGAGCCGTGGGCGCAGAAGGCAAAGAAGGGAAAGAAGGCAAAGAAGGGCAGGAAGGTAAAGAAGGCAAAGAAGGCAAACAGGGCGCGCCTGGGCTGGAAGGCAAAGAAGGCCCCGAAGGTAAGGAAGGCAAGCAGGGCGCGACTGGAGCGGAAGGCAAAGAAGGAGCCGAAGGTAAGGAAGGCAAGCAGGGCGCGACTGGAGCGGAAGGCAAAGAAGGAGCCGAAGGTAAGGAAGGCAAGCAGGGCGCGACTGGCGCGGAAGGCAAAGAAGGCGCACAGGGCGTCAAAGGCGAAACCGGTGAAAAGGGCGCAGCAGGTTCGCAAGGACCGAAAGGCGAAACCGGTGAAAAAGGTGCGACAGGCGCGCCTGGAGCCGAAGGAAAAGAAGGCAAGCAGGGAGCCGCCGGAGCGGAAGGCAAAGAAGGTAAGGGGTTCAGCGTTGGCACCTACTCCGCGAGGACGGCGCGAAGTGTCGGCACGGCCTACGAACCGTCGGCCACCGAAGCCGTCGAGGTGATTCTCGAAGCGAAGGCGAAAGCCACGAAAGAAACGACGATCAACGTAGAAGTGGGCGGTGGGCCTGGCTCGGAAATCCTCGATGTCATCAAAGCCAACCTGGCTCACGAAGGAGTGGTGTACACGTTCATTGTTCCGCCCGGGAGGAAGTGGGAGGTCAAGGAAAACTCGGAAATCGAAACCCTGACGACCCTGTATCTGCCGCTCGGATGAGGAATGTGAGTAGCGGTCGCGCGCGAACGAGCAGTTCGACACGCCCGGCACTCGCCTGGTAGCGGCCAACAATAGAGAACCGAGGGGGCCCTGTGGAGGGGCCCCCTCGGCGGTTGGAAAGTTTCGAGGCTAGGGTGACTATTTCGAGGAGGGAGAAGGAGCCGTGGAGAAGATGAAACGGATTAGAACTGTGGGGATATGCATCGTTGCCATCTCGGCGTTCAGCGTGGCAGCGACGTCGACGGCGCAGGCGGCGGAAGTCGCGTCCTGCGTGAAGGTGTCGAAGGTGACGATCAAATACATGAAGGGCACCAAAGAAAAGCAGAAGGGGATACGTGAGGGAAGGTATTTGAACAAGGGCTGCACGGAAGCGGCACCGGAACACACCGGGCGCTACCCTGGTTACGAAGGGCCCGAAGGCAAGTACGAACGCGGTGCAGCTGGAGCGAGGTTCGTCACGGGCAGTGGCAAAGGCGACAAGCATCCGCAATTGGAAATGGCAGGCGAAGGCGGCCGAAAAATCGAATGCATGGGCAGCCACGGTGAAGGGGAATGGACCGGGCCGAAAACAGGCATCGAAACGGTCGTGTTCAGGGGCTGCACCCTCAACACCAACAAAGCCGCGTGCACCAGCGACGGCCGGGAACCGGGGGAAATCGCGACATCCACGCTAGAACTCACGCTGATCGGTGCCGGGGAAGAACTGGAACAGTTGTACTATGGCGGTGAAAACGAAGTCGTGGCACAGCACCCGAACGGACCTCTCGAACACGAAGTGTGGGTGGAGTCGGCCGCCAAAGCCGGCAGCAACTACGTCGAATACTCGTGTGGGTCTCTGGCATTTCGGACGCTTGGCTCAGTTGCAGGCCGAGTCGAGTCCCCTCTGAACGTCCCCGAGAAGAAGATGGAATGGGACGTTGACCCAGGCAAGGACATAGGGAATCTCTATTCCGAATACTCCGAAGAAGGTGGGGCGTACAAACCCGTTGGTGGAAACACGAACGAGTCCTATGAAGCCGCCGCGTCTGACACCGGCGGGCTTGAGGTCATTGAAGCCGGATAGGGAGCAGCGGTAGCAGGCGGTACGGGTGTGGGGCCGTGTGGCGGGCGGGCCCCACACCCGGGCGCCGAGCAGTGCGGGCCCGAGCGCTGCGGACTGCGGCGGCTAGCCCAGCGCCGCGCGCACGGCGTCGACGACCATGTCGACTTCGGTCTCGGTCGTACTGGAGCTGAGCGGTAGGGCGCAGTGGCGATCGGCGACCTCGCTGGCATGCGGCAGGCCGTCCGGCGGGGCAAAGCGCTGATACTCGGTGAACGTGTGCAGCGCCGGGTACCAGGTCGTCTGGATGCCGTCCGCTTTGAGCGCGTCGCGGAAGCGGTCGCGCGTCTGACGGTCGGCGAGCAGCACCGGAAAGGCGAAGTGCGAGGAGCGCTCGACGGCCTCGTCGCTGAACGGGAGCTCGATGCCATCCACGCCGGCGAGACGCTCGCGGTAGGCGTGGACCGTGGCGCGGCGGCTGGCGATGCTGTCCGACAGGCGCGTCAGGCGGCTCAGTCCGAGCGCTGCGCGGGGCTCGTCGAGGCGGTAGTTGAAGCCGATGTCGACGACGTCATAGGCGGGGTCGTGACCGCGATGGCGGTCCCAGGTGCTGCTCGTCATCGCGTGCGAGCGAAACAGCCGCACGCGCTCGGCCAGCTGCTCGTCCGCGCTCGTGACCATGCCGCCCTCGCCCACGCACAGCTGCTTCTTGGAGAAGAAGCTGAACGCGCCGAGCTCGCCGACGGTCCCCACCTGGCGTCCGTCGCCGTCCAGGCGCGCGCCGATCGCCTGCGCGCAGTCCTCGATCAGGACGAGCCCGTGCTCGTCGCAGAGCGTCCGCAGCGCCGCGACGTCCGCCGGGTAGCCGCAGAAGTGGACCGCCACGATCGCGCGGGTGCGCGGCGTGATCCGGCGGGCGACGTCGTCGGGGTCGATGTTGAAGTCGTGCGCGCTGCGCACGTCGCACAGCACCGGCTCGGCGCCCACGTAGCGGGGGGCGGCGGCGCTCGCGACGAACGTGAACGCCGGCACGATCACCTCGTCGCCGGGGCCGATGCCCGCCGCCAGGCACGCGAGGTGCAGCGCCGCGGTGCCGCTCGACACGGTCACCGCGTGCGGCGTGCCGACAAAATCGCTCAGCGCCTGCTCGAACGCTTTCGTGCGCGGACCCATCGTCAGCCACCCGGACTCGAGGCAGTCGAGCACCGCCTGCACGTCCTGCTCGGGAACTGCAATGTCGGTCAGCGCCACCCGCCAGTCGCTCATCGCGCGACCGCCTCGGCCAGCGCCGTCACGACCCGATCCTGGTCCTCGTGCGTCATGTGCGGGTAGAAGGGCAGCGTCAGCTCGGTGCGCGAGGCGAGCTCGGTGATCGGCAGCGAGACGTCGGGGAAGCGCTCGCGATAGGCGCTGAAGCGATGAATCGATGGGTAGAAGATGCTCGTTTGGATGCCGCGCTCGCGCATGCGGCTCGATACCTCCGCCTGACGCCCGTCCTCCTCGATCATGATCGGGATCACGTAACACGAGGAGCCCGGGACGTCGGCGTCCTCGAACGGGACGATGATCCCGTCGACCTGCGCGAGCAGCGAGCGGTAGCGGAGCGTCAGCTCGCGCCGACGCTCGATTTCGGCCTCTAGTCGCCCGAGGCGCGAGAGCAGCAGCGCCGAGCGCGGCTCGTCGAGGCGATAGTTGAAGCCGAGGCCGACGACGTCATAGGTATCCGTGCGCCCGCTGTGGCGATCCCAAGTGCCGCTCGTCATCGCGTGCGAGCGGCGCGAGCGCACGAACGCCGCGACCTCGTCGCTGTCGGTGCACAAGAGGCCGCCCTCGCCCACCGACAGGACCTTGTTGGAGAAAAAGCTGAACGCGCCGGCGAGCCCCCACGTGCCCAGCTTGCGCCCGCCGAGCGTCGCGCTCGGCGCGTGCGCGACGTCCTCGATCAGCGCGATGCCGTGTGCGTCGCACAGCGGCTTCAGGCGGTCGACGGCGGCTGGATAGCCGGCGTAGTGCACCGCGCACACGGCCTTCGTCCGCGGCGTGATACGCCGCTCCACGTCATCGGGGTCGAGGCTCGGATCCTTGCGCGAGACGATCTCCGCGAACACCGGCGTGGCGCCGCAGTAGAGCGCAGCGGCGGCGGTCGCAGCGAACGTGAACGCGGGCACGATCACCTCGTCGCCGGGGCCGGCCTGTGCAGCGAGGTATGCGAGGTGCAGCGCCGCGGTGCAGCTGGAGACGGCGATAGCGTGGCGCGCGCCGAGATGCTCGGCGAACGCCTCCTCGAACGCGGCCGTGCGCGGACCGAGCGTCAGCCAGCCCGAGCGCAGCGTCTCGGCCACCGCCTCGAGGTCCTGCGGCTGCAGCTGCAGGTCGAACAGCGGGAGCTCGGGGAAGGTCTCGGTGCTGGCCATCTGCGGGGTCGGGCGCGCGCTCGTGCCGCTCAGGGAATGTTCTTGTAGCGCGGGTCGAACGGGTCGCCGAAGCTCTTGGCGTCCAGCGCCGTGATGATCTCGGCGATCCCATCGGGGACCGTCATCAGCGTCTCGAAGCCGAGCTCCGCGCGGATCTTGTCGAAGCTCACCTTGTAGTCCCGCGGGTCCTCGTCGCGCTTGACGTAGGAGACGCTGCCGCGGTCGATCTGGTTGCCGATCTCCTCGACGAGGTCGAGCTTGCGGTAGTTCTCGCCCGAACGGCCCGCGTTGAAGACGTTGCCCGCGACCTTCTCCGCGGGTGCTTCGAGCACCGTACGAACGGCTCGGCCGGCATCGCGCACGTGGATGTAGGGACGCCAGAACTGCTCTCCGAACACTTCCAGCTCACGGTCGGCCCACAGTTCGCGCGTGAACTCGTTGACGGTCAGGTCGAAGCGCATGCGCCTGCCGACGCCGTACACGGTCGCGAAGCGCAGGCACGTCGGTTTCACGCTGCCGGCGCCACCGCCGAGGATCAGCTTCTCCATGCTCACCTTCTGTTCGGCATAGAGCGACACGGGGCTCAGCTCGCCGTCCTCGGTGATCGGCACCGTCGGATCGGCCATGCGTCCGTAGTTCGAGCACGTCGAGGCGAACACGAGCCGCTCCACGCCGGCCTCGCCGGCATCGGCGACGAGCCCGCGAGTGGCCTGGACGTTGACCTCATCCGAGAGCTCGGGATCGCGCCCGCACGCAGGGTCGCCGACGATCGCGGCGAGGTGGACGACGTTGTCGACGCCATCGAGCGCGCGCCGGCGTGCGTCGGCGTCACGAATATCGGCACGGATCACCTGGACCGCGGCCTGCTCCTGCTCGGCCGCGATGTCCTCCTGGCCGTGCAGCAGCGAGTCCAGCACGCGAACCTCGTGTCCGTTCTCGCGCAGCTCCTCGACGAGGAGCGCACCGATGTAGCCGCTGCCGCCCGTGACTAGGGTCGTGTTGCCCACGTGAACGTCCTCTCTGTCAGTCATCGGCCTGCCGTCCGGGTCACGCCGACGCGACGAGCGCTCGGGGCGGGCCGCGAGTTTCGATGTTGCGATCCGGAGCTCGAATCGTACAAGCGCCATCGGCATCCGCCCCCCGGCGCTTGAGCGGAGGCGGCTGCATGGTTAGCTGTCATTCTCGATTGCAGGAGCAAACCGTCCGATACCTATGTCGGACACCGCGTCCCAATGTCGACCCTCGCTCGCCACACCACCAAGCAGCGCGCCGCACGCGACATCGTCATGCAGGTCGTGGTGCGCGTCGCCAACCTCGCGCTCGGCGGCGTGGTCACCGCGCTGGTCGTGAGGACGCTCGGCCAGTCCGGCTACGGGCAGTGGTCGACCGGCTTCGCCTCGCTCGCGCTGGTCGGCTACTTCGCGAACTTCGGGATGGAAGGGGTCGCGTTGCGCGAAGCCGCCCGCGAACCCGAGGAGGAACACGAGTGGATCGGCGCGGTGATGCTGCTGCGGCTGATGATGCTGCTGCCGGTGATGCTCGTCTCGCTCGCCCTGATCCTGGCGCTGCAGCGCAGCCACGAAATGCTCGTCGCCGGCGTGATCATGATCGTCGCGACACCCTTCGGCGGCGTCGGGGCGCTCGGTTTGATGTTCAGGTTGCGCGTGGACAACCGCGTGCCGATGTTCATCCTGACGCTCCGCAGCATCCTCTGGGGGATAGCGGTGCTGATCATCTACCTGGAGCACGGTGGCATGGTCGCGCTCGCGGCCGCGCTGGTCGCCACCAACGCGATCGGCTCGCTCGTGCAGGCGGGGTTCGCGTTGAAACTCGACGCGCGCATACCGCGGCCGTCGCGCAAGCACCTGCGGGAGGTCGTGCGCGTCGGGCTGCCGATCGGAATCGGGGGGCTGCTGATCATCGCCTACGCGACCGTCGACCAGATCATCGTCTACACGATCGCCGGCACCAACGCGTCGGGGCTGTACGGCTCGGTCTACAACCTGCTCAACCAGGCGCATTTCGTCCCGATCTCGATCCTCACGACGTTGGCTCCCGTGATCGCCGCGTCGTGGCCGTCGGACCGGGCGCGGCTGCTGCGCACGTCGCGTCGCGCGGCGGAGCTGCTCGCGGTGACCTCGTTCGGTGGATTGGCGTTCGTGATCGTGGCCGCCACGCCGGTCGTGCGCCTGATCTTCGGCCAGACCTTCGTGCCGGCGGCGCCGGCGCTTCCCGTGCTTTACGCCGCGTTCGTGTTCATCGCCTTCGGCTACCTCAACGGCCAGTTGCTGATCGTCCTCGGCTTGCAGAAGAGCATGGTCTACATCAGCGTCGTCGCGCTGGTCGTGAACGTCGCCGGCAACCTCGTGCTGGTGCCGTTGACGGGCTTCATGGGGGCGGCGTGGATGACGCTGGTCACGGAGATCGTCGTCTGCGTCGCCAGTCTGGCTCTGATCCTGAAAGCGCTCGAAATGCGGCTTCCACGGCCTGGGCGAATCGGCCGCGCAGCCCTCGCGGCGGCGCTGCTCACCGGGGTGCTGGAGGCGCTGGCGCTCGCTGGCGCGCCGCTGGCGCTGCTGATCGTGGCGGCCTGCGTGACCTACCCGGCGCTGCTGTTCGGGTTGCGGGCGCTCGAGGTCGAGGACGTGCGCGTGGTGCTCGGGCGCGGCTCGCTCAGCTGAGCTCGCGCAGGCGCTCCGCCAGCCGCGCGAACTGCTTGCGCGCGTCATAGCGATCCTCACAGTGCTGCCGTGCCCGGCCGCCAAGCTCGAGGCGACGCTGCGGGTCCGCGAGCAGCGCGCGCAGCGCCTCGCCCAGACCGCGCCGGTTCCCGTGCTCGACCAGCACGCCGGCACGCCCGTCGTCGAGCAGCTCGGGGATTCCGCCGACGCGCGTCGAGACGACGGGCGTTGCGCAGGCCATCGCCTCGAGCAGCGCCCACGGGTTCGTGTCCGCGTACGTGGGCAGGCACAGCACGTCGGCCTGCTGCTGCAGATCCAGCAGCTGCGGGTCCGACGGGGCGAGCCGGTGGACACGCACTCCTGGCCGCTCGGGCACCGGATCCTGCGTGACGATGTCGAGCTCGAGCTCCTGCCCGAGACCGTCGCCGAGCGCCTCAACGAGATCAGCGCCGCCCTTGTCGGCGAAGCGGCCGCCGATGAAGAGCACGCGTGGCCGCTCGCGCTCGCGGCGAGCGGCCGGCCGGTAGTGCTCGAGATCCAGGCCGGGATGGTGCTCGAGGACCAACGCCCGAGGGGCCTCGCGTTCGACGTCGCGCCGTGCCCAGCCGGTCCACGCGAGTACCAGCGCCGCCGCACCCAGCGCGCGGCGCTCGAGCGCCATGCTCGGCGCGATCGTGATCGACGCGTAGCTCTGGCTGAGCGGCCATCCGGGCATCGACCACCAGCCGCGCACGGTCGCATCGAGTGACAGCACGACCGGCAGCCGGCGCGTGATCGCGCCCATCGTCAGCGCGATCGAGTGGCTGTGCACCTGGACCACGTCGGCGGGCCAGCGACGCAGCTCGCGACCCAGCTGAGCGCGTGCGCGCTGCGCCTGCACGAGATGCCAGCGCAGCGTTCGGAAGTCAAGGCTCAACCCGGCCAGCAGCGGCACCGGGCGCGTCGCCAGCGCGCGCTCGAAGCGGCCCAGTGGCGCAAGTCCGACAAAGCGTGCCTCCACGTCGGGCGCGGCGGTGAGGCCGGCTCGCAACGCGGCATCGAGCTGGCCCTGCCCGAGGATGTATCCGCCGAGGTTGCCCTCGTTGAAGAACAGCACGCGCATCGGGCGATCCGCTACGGCCGCGACCAATGTTGCGGGCCGGCTCCGCCATCCCAGCCGAAGCCGTTGGGGTCCGTCATCATCGCCGGCTCCTCGAGGATCCAGCGCTCGTGATGGGTGGCGAGCGCGCTGTGCAGCTCGGCGGCATCCGCGTACCCGCGTGCGTCGAGCGCCGGCGCCACCTGCACCCACACGCGGCTCCCGATCCGTCGTGCGCGCAGCGGCACGACGAGCGCGCCGGTCTCGACTGCCAGCCGCGCCGTGCCGTCGGCGAGCATCGCCGTCTTGCCCAGGAAGTGCGTCTCGTGCGAGCCCGGCATGTCGTACAACAGGTATACGAGCTCGCCCCGGGCGAGCAGCGCAGCGAGGATCGGGAAGGACCCACGCGCCGGGACCGGACAGCCCCGCGCGCCTTTGCGCCAGCGCGCAAGACGACGCCCCCAGTAGTCGTGGCTCGGCGTCTCCATGAACCACGCGCCGACGACGCTGTACTGCTTCGGGTGCCCGGCTGGGAGCGAACGCATCGAGAGGTAGTGCGCGCCGCTGTGGCACGCGCTGAGCACTACACCCCGGCCGCTCGACAACGCCTCGCGCAGCAGCGCAGCCGACGGATCGTCGATCTTGCAGGACCACCGCCGCCAGAAGAAGACCTTGTCGACCTCGCGCTCGATCAGGTGCTCTCGTGCGAGCGCCTCGACCTCCCCGGCGCGCTCGGTGCCGGCCACGATCGCGCTGATCGTCGCGATCGCGTTCTCACGCTGCTCGGGGCTGTGGTCCCACAGCGCCTGTGCCTTAAGCACGGCTCTCTCCACCAGCGGTCGCGCCGGTATCAGGCTGCGCAGCAGCGGTGAGGTTTTGACGCGCATCTTCAGCCCGACGGGCGGCATCCGCGGCGGGCGCGGGCGCCGGCCCACGCGCTCCAGGGCCGCCGACAGGTCAGGGTCACCCGGCAGGCCGGCGCCGGCGGCGGGTGCGGCGCCGGCGGACAGGCCGGGATTCGATTGTGTGCTCATGTCGTGTTCAGCTCGTCCCTGCGCCCAGCGAGTCTGGCGCACGATGCCTGCGGGCAGTCACTCCGGTTGTTCGGCACGCCACCGCTACCTTTGACGCTCGTGCGCATCCTCGTCGTATCCGCGCTGTACCCTCCCGTCGCCTTCGGCGGCTACGAGGTCGAGTGCTCGGGGGTCGTCGAGCGCCTGGGCGAGTGCGGCGAGGTGCTCGTGCTCACCAGCGACCTCGATCGCGACAGTGTCGCGGCGCAGATGGGCGTCCGGCGCGAGCTCGCGCGCCTGACCCACGACGCGCGCGGGGCACGCCGCGCTCCCGCGGCGGCGCTCCGTGCAGCCCGTGCGGCGCGCAACGCGCTCGCGTGGGAGCCCGACCTGGTGTACGTCTGGAACGGTGCCTCGATCCCGCAGGCCGCGTTGCGGGTGCTGGCAGACAGTCAGGTGCCGCTTGCGTTTCGCGTGTGCGAGCACTGGTTCGGTGGCCTGTTCACCGGCGACCAGTTCATGCGCGAGCTGCTGCCCGCACGCCGGGGACCGGCGCGCGCTGCGTGGGCGGCAGGCTGTCGCACGCTGAACGCGCTGCCGGCGTTGCGGCTGGACCCGCGGGCGCCGCTGCGCACCGCGATCTCGTGGAACTCGGAGGCGATCAAGCGGATGGTGCGCGTGCAGCCCTTCGTCGAGCCCGTGCTCGAGCGCGTGGGTCACTCGGTCCCGCGCTACGGGGACGTATACGACGCCGTCGTGCGCGCGCCCGCGCCCGATCCGGAGATCATGTTCCTCGGGCGCGTCACGCCCTACAAGGGGCTGTTCGTCGCGATCGAGGCGCTGGCGCTGCTGCGCTCCGAGCACGGCCTGCCGGCGCGCATGGTCGTGATCGGCCCCGAGGATCCCGAGCACGGCGCCGAGCTGCGCGATCTCGCCGCGAGCTTGGGCGTCGCCGACGCGATCGACTGGCGCGGTCCGCTGGCGCCGGAGCTGGTCGCCGCCCAGCTCGCGCGCGCCCACGCGCTGATCGTCTCCTCTGTATGGGACGAGCCGTTTCCGCTCGTCACGATCGAGGGCGCGCTCGCACGCGTGCCGCTCGTCGCCTCCGACGTCGGCGGCATCGGCGAGGGCATGCACAACGAGGAGCACGCGCTGCTGTTCCCGCGCGCGGACGCCCCGCTCGCCGCGGCGGCGCTCGCCCGCACGCTGCAGGAGCGCGAGCAGACCGACGCGCGCGTCGAGCGCGCGTACGGGCGCGCACAGAGCTTTCGACTCGGTCCCTACCTGGACGCTCAGGAGCGCTTCGTCCTCGACGCTCATTCGGCGCTCACAGGAACTCGGCCAGACCGGCCGGGTCGACCCCTGCTATCGCCAACGCCCTGATCAGCCGCTCGGCGACCTTGCGCCATGTGAACAGGCCGGCGTGGCGGCGGGCGAGATCGCCGAGGCGCTGCGCGGTCTGCGGGTCGGCGAGCTCCAGCATCGCGCTGTAGATCTGCTCGGGGTCCAGCGGGTCGACGACCGTCCCGCCGGGTCCGATCATGGTCGCGGCGCCGCCGTCGATGCTGCCGATCGACGGAACACCCGCCGCTCCGGCCTCCACGTAGACGATTCCGGCCGGCTCGTGAAGCGAGGGCATCACGAAGGTGGTGGCCGATCTGTAGAGCGAGGCGACGAGCTCGCGCTCGGCCGGGTTCGTCCGCGACAACGGCCCGTGTCCGACGACGCCCGGCGCGCCCAGGCGCGGGTGGCCGCCGACGACGTCGAGGCGGGCCTCCGGGTGCTGCTCGCGTACGCGGCTGAACGCCGCCACGACGGCGGGCCCGTTCTTGCGCTCCCAGTCGACGCCCACGAACAGGTAGCGAGGCACGCTCCAGTCGCGTGGCGAGAGCTCCGCCGGCGGGTGGTTCTGGCCGAGCCCGACCACGAATACCCGCTCGGCGGCGATGCCGTAGCTGCCGGTGATGCTCGCAGCCGCCCAATGCGTGCATGCGCAGCAGGCCTGCGCCAGGGCATAGACCCGGCGCTGACGCGCGGCATAGCGCTCGACGTCCGCCGCCGAGAGGCCCTGCAGGTGCGGCCACGGATAGCTGAGCGCCTGCGCGACGGTCGAGTCCTCATACGTCACGAACCGCTGTGTGCTCGGCAGCAGCATCTCGCAGCCGCGCTGCACGATCCCGTCGAGCGCGCCGGTGCGCGCCAGGCGCCGGCGCATCATGCGGTTGCGCGCGGCGATCGTCGGGCGTCCTAGCTGAGCCGCGCTGTGCGCGCGTGTGACGGCTGCGCGCGGATCGCCGAGATCGCCCGGACGCAGGCGCGTGCCGACGCTGCTCAGGTGTGCCAGCCGGCGCAGGCGTGGTGGCAGCGCCCCGCTCAGCGGGACGGCTTCCGCGACGATCTCAGCCATCGCCTGCAGCACGGCGCCCGCGGCTCCGGAGTCCGCCTGCATGTCGCGCGGATCGAACGCCGCGGCGATACCGATGCGCAGGGATGCGGGCGCCGCGCTCAACCCCGCAGCCTCCGTAGCGCCTCGAGCTTGTCCGCCGGCAGCGCGCGCTCGGCGGCATCGCTCGCACGGCGACGCAGCAGCGCCGGCAGCGCACCGCCATAGGTCCGGGGCAGGCGCGAGGAGGGTGGCATGAAGATCGTCCACGCCACAGGGTCGTTGCCATTGGCGAGGCGCAGCTTGTTGGCCTTCTCGCCGACCCCGAGGTGGACGCGCTCACAGCCACGCTCGTAGGCGCCCTGGACGACGCGCAGCACCGCGAGCTTGGCGGGCGCGAGCTTGGCGTAGCGCTCGTCCCAGCCGGAGTTGACCGCGGCCAGCTCCCTCCCGGCGAGCAGGCCGAAGTCGACGCACACGGGCGAGCCTGCGACCTCGAGCACGCACATTCGAAAACGACCGCTGTCGATCAGCGAGCTGCCGAGTTCCTCCAGCCAGTCGGGCAGGCGCTCGCCGAGGTCGGCGAGTCGCGACCAGCCGCGATCCTTCCAGCGGGCGGCGTGCAGGTCGGCGAACGCCTCTGCATCTGCGCGCAGCGTCGCGCGCGTGCTCCAGCGGGTCGTGCCGCCGGCCTCTGCAAACGCGCGCTCGCCACGGCGCAGGCTGTGGCGCAGCTTCGCACTGAGCGTGGCGAACCAGGCGTCGAAGGAGGGCTCGCGCAGCACGATCACCGGCGCGCCTTCGACGCGGTACTGGCGCGATACGCCGAGCAGCGGGCCCGGCCACTGCATCCGCAGCGCCGTGGCCCAGTGCGAGGCGAGCGCCATCGGCCCGAACGCCACGACATCGGGGCGCGGCCGCGAACCAGCGAGCACCCGGCCGATGCCCTCCGCGAGGTCCCACTCGCGAGCGCCGAGCGCGAGTGGCTCCATGCAGACGCCGAAGTCGCTGCCCATCAGGCGCGCTTCACGTATGCCGCCTCGACCCTGCGTTAGGTAGAAGGCGGCGACTCCGATCAGCACGCCGCGCTCGCGAACCGCGACCACGCGCGGCTGAAACTCCGGCGCTGCGACGTGGCGCCACCACGACAGCGCCCACGCCGGGGCGGCCACCGGATTGGAGGCTGCCACGGCGAGCTCGTCCCACTCGGGAGCGAGCGCCTGCAGGCCGGCGACGTCGGTGATCAGCTCAGCGTCGGTCACGGTGACGCGCACTCTAGTGCGCCTCCCAGAGCGCTCTGTCGCGCGCGGCGCCCGGGTGCGTAGTAGCTTCTGCGCGGACTTGCAAGCGGCCTCGGTCAAGCGCTCGACTGTGCGGGATCCGATCTGGATCGCCCGCGGCGTGCTCAACCTGCCGCTTTACTTGAGCGCGCGCGCCTCCCCGGTGTGGCCCGCCGTGGCTCGCGACCTCGCGCGTTTCGTGCAGCCGCGGATGGACCTGCCGTTGCCGGACTCGCTCGATTGGCCGGAGACGGTCAAGGGGTTGCGCCACCCGCCGCTGCGCACGATCCTCTACACCCGTCTGCGTGGCGCGGGTCTCGCCTGGAAGCTGCTTGCGCGTGTGCTCGCGCCGATCTACCGCGGCGCGGTGGCGCTCGAGATCACCTGCGCGGAGATCGGCGCCGGCATGTTCTCCTACCACGGCTTCGCCACGATAATCATCGCCCGCAGCATCGGCCGCGACTGCCTGTTCGCGCAGCAGGTCACCGTCGGCTATGACGATCGTGGCGGCTCCCCGAGCATCGGCGAGCGCGTGCGCATCGGCGCCGGGGCGATCGTGATCGGCCCGATCACGATCGGCGACGACGCGGTCATCGGCGCCGGCGCCGTCGTCGTCAAGGACGTGCCGGCGGGCGCCGTCGTCGGCGGCGTGCCCGCGCGCGTGATCGAGCACGCGGCCGACCGCTATGGCGCGCGCCGACCTTAGTTCGTCAGCGCGCGCCGGGCTTGACCGCCTGCGCGCGATCAGCTGGCCAGCAGTTCCTCGACGGCTTCGGTGTAAGCACCCTTCGACTGCAGTTCCGGCCCAAGGGCTCCCATGTAGTATTCGCGGTCGTTGCTCGCTCCTGGGAGCGCTTGGTCGCGGTCCTTGTAGAGCATGAACAGACCCGATCGGCTGCCGAGCAGCGCTCCTATTTCGTTCACGGTTTTGCGTGCGGTTTCCGCGGCCTGCGCGTAGGTCATGCACGTGCTGTATTCGAAGTTGTCATCGACGCAGCTCGTGTTGTCGGAGGAGAGTCCCCACTCGGTGATGTCGATCGGGATCGTCGATGGCGCGCCGTGGGCGGCGGCCTGGCTGATGATGTCGTCGATCTTCGTCCGCCATCCCGGACCGTAGGGGTGACTGACCCACCCGGCGACGTAGCTGGCGAAGTTGGGCACGGCGGAGAACATCCCGTTCATCCAGTTCCCGGTCCAGTCTTCGGAGACTGCCAGCAGGCCGACTTTCATCCCGCTCGCGCTGATCGCTTCGGCCGCTTCCTTGAAGCGCACCGCGTAGGTTTTGGCGCGCGTCTGGTAGGACGGTTCTCCGGGGTTGTCGCCGTACTGGTAGCCGCCCGAGGTCTCGTTGCCGAACTCGATCGTCTGGATCGCCAGCTGTCCGTTGCCGTGCGCGGCCCAGAAGCTGCCGCCGGGGCCGTACGCCCTGGCCCAGCCCGCCAGACCCTGCGCTTCGGCCGGCGTCGGCATGCCGCCGTAGAAGCCCGCCAGCGGCGCCACGCGGATGCCCCTGGCGGCGTACCCCGCGATCACCGGTTCCATCTGCGCGGCGGTCGTCGTGATCCCGAAGTCGATCCTCACGACCTTGGCGCCGAGCTTGGAGGCGGCTGCGCCGTCGGTCGGTTCCATGCCCGCGTTGATCCCGAACTGGAAGCTCCCGGGGCCGGGTGCAGGCGATTCTTTGGGGGGAGTCGGTTCAGTCGGAGGCGGTGCCGGCGTGGGCGGGGGAGAGGGATAGGAGATCGCCACTTCCGCGGACCAGGCGCTGCCGTCGACAGCGGTGCGCACGCTGTAGTACACGGTTGCGCCCGGCACGGCCGGCGGCGTGACCGACGTGCCACTCACCGAGGTGAACTTTTCGGCCTGGCCCGTGACCCTGCTGACCAGTACGTACGTGCTGACCCCGGCGATCGCGGTCCACCTGAGCGTCCGGCCCGAGACGGTGATCGTCGGTGCGCTCTGAGTGTCGATCGTTTCCGGGGGAGAAGCGGGGGGCGCGGGCGAGGTGCCCCGCGGTGAGGGGTAGGTGATCGTCCTGTGGCTCGACCAGCTCGACCAGTCGACTGCGGTCCTGACCGCATAGGTCACGGTCGCTCCAGGCACCGGCGGGGGTGTCGTCGAGGTGCCGCTGACCAGCGAGTACTGGCTTTCCTGGCCCGCCACGTCGCGCATCAGCACGTAGCTCTTGACGTGTCCGACGCGTGTCCACTTCAAGCGCTCGCCGTTGACCTTCAGGCGCGGCGCGCGCGAGGAAGACGCGGCGACGGCGCGGGCCTTTCGCTGTGCTCGTGCGACGCTCGCGAGCTGACGCTCGGAGCGCCTCAGGTTGGTGCCGGCCAGCTGCAGCACGTTGTGCGCCGCGCGGCAGCCGGTGGGGGTGCGTGTCGCCCGCACACACGCAACGAGCGCCTTCGCGTCCGCGACCAGCGTGCGGTCGGCCCTGGTGGCGCGCACGGCAACGGCGCGCAAGGAGCCGGGCCGGCGGGTGGGGGCGTGCCGGGTGGCGGCGGCCGCTGCGGCCGTCCCGTCGATCGCTGTGAGAAGCAGGCACGCTGCGACCAGGAGCTTGGCCTGCGAGCGAGCCCATGCCGGAAGTCGGCGGCTCTCGAGTGTCATTGCTCTCATCTCCTTCGGTGGCTGGGCCGTCTCCGCTCGGGAGACCCCTGGCTTTGCGAACCCGTCTCGCGACGGGGGTGCCTTTGTCGGGGGGTGGGCTGATGAGAGTCGGGGGCTGACCCCGAATCCCTCTCTTGCGGGTACGGCTCGTCTCCGCTGGACTTGAGTCCTGCGCGGAATCTTTCGGGTGCGTCAGGCGTTGGCGTGAACGCCAGAGGGGAACCTGGACACATCTCCTGCGCCGGGCGATCCAGTCGAGAAGGCCCGCAATCACGGCGCCAAGTTCAAGTGCGCGCAACGAAACGACGATGATCGTGCTGTGAGCGCGACCGCAGCTATCCCAGCGTCGGCACAGCTATCCTGTCGTCAAACATGACGCGGTCAAGTCCGCACGAGGAGATCGCATGAACCCCCAGGAGCAACCGCGGGCTACGGCTGCCAGCGACGCCCTGACCAGCGCAGCACGCATCCTCCGCCGACGTTGGATCCTGATAGCCGGCGTCATGATCGCGTGCGTCGGCGTCGCGGTGCTCAAGCACGAGCGGGCCGTGAAGCTCTACGAAGCGACCTCCAGCGTTCGCTTCCAGAGCGGAACGCTGTCGGACGCCGCCCTGCAGGTGTCTCCGGGCGGCAGCGGTGAACCGCAGCGCGAAGCCGACACCGAAGTGCTCGTCGCGCACTCGCCCGAAGTCGCTGAGGGAGTGCTGAAACAGCTGATTTCACAAGGCGTGCACATATCGGCCTCGGCGAATCAGCTCCTCGGCGAAGTCAAGGTTGAAGCTGCGCAGAATGCGGACGTCCTCAACATCATCGCCTCGACCAGCAGCCCGGCGCTGTCCGCCGCATTGGCGAACGCCTTTGCCCAGCAGTACATCGCCTTCCGCTCCAGCTCACAGCTGGCCGGCATACAGGTCGCCGAGAGCAAGCTTCAACAGCAGATATCGGGACTCCCGGCCGGCTCCGCCGAACTGGCGCCGCTGCAGCAGGAGGTGCAGCGCCTGAACGCCCTGCGGGCGGTCGCGGGCGGCGGTGCGAACGTGATCGCGCTCGCGACGCCGCCGACCTCGCCGTCGGGCTCGAGCCTTTCGACCAGCGTCGTGATCGGCGTGCTCGTCGGGCTCGCGATCGCTTTCTCGCTCGTGTTCCTGCTCGAATCGCTCGACCGCCGGATCAAGTCGATCGACGAACTGGAGACCGAGTACCGGCTGCCCGCGCTTACGGGCGTGCCACAGTCGGCCTTCCGCTCGCGCCGCGCCGCTGACCGGGGCGAGGACCTCGAGCCGTATCGAATACTGCGCAGCGCGCTCGACCTCGCCGCTGTCAGCCATCAGCTCGACACGCTGCTCGTGACGAGCGCGATCGAGGGAGAGGGCAAGACCACGGTCGCGGTCGATCTTGCGCACGCGGTGGCGCTGACGGGACGCCACACCGTCCTGATCGAGCTCGACCTGCGCCGCCCGACGTTCGCCCGGCACTTCGACCTCGATCCCAGTTACGGGATCACGACGGCGCTGGTCGGCGCCGCATCACTCGAGGACCTGCTTGTGAAGCCACTGCCGGACACGCCAAGCCTGATCGTGCTTCCCGCAGGGCGCCTGCCGCACAACCCCTCCGAGCTGCTCAGCTCGCCGCGGATCACCGAGATGATCGCCGCTCTCACCACCGAGGATGGGATCGTGATCATCGATGCGCCGCCGCTGAACCCGGTCGCTGACACCCAGGTTCTGCTGAACAACCCTGCGATCCACGCGAGCATCATCGTCGCTCGTGTGGACCAGACCACGCGGGACGAGGTTCGGCGCGCGCGCGGGATCCTCGACCGTCACGTGGTCAGCCCGATCGGTATCGCGGTCACCGGCCTGCGCGACGCGAACATCTATGGCTACAGCGCCTACAGAGGCCAGGATCCGACCCTCGACGTCGACTTCGGCATCGGCTCATCGGCCCCGACCACGGTCGAGTCCGGCGGGCTGCGACTTTGAGCGGCTGGCGATGGGCGCGCGACGGCTGCCGCTGACGGCGCTGCCGCGCCGAGAGCTGGCAGTGGCGGCGGTCGCCGCGCTGACAACGGCGCTCGTGGCCTACGCCGGCGCGCACAAGTTCGGCACGGCGGGCCTGCTCCTTCCGCTGATCGTACTGCTGGCGTTGACGCTGCTCGCCAGACCGCTGCTGGCCGTGTCGCTCGTGACGTTTCTGGTGATCTTCTGTGAGGGTCAGAGCTTTGGGCTACTGACCTTCACCTCGAAGCTCTACGAAGTCCACTTCAAAGACATCACGCTGCTTGACGGGTTTGTCGCGCTGGCAATCGCGTCCGTGGCGCTCGAGCTGGTGCGGACGCGCCGGCCCCTACAGGTGCCGCGCCCGTTGATCGTGCCGGACGTGATATTGGCGCTCGCGATGGTCGCCGGCGTCGTCGTCGGGCACGCCTCGGGCTCGAGCCTGAGGTACGCCGTCAGCTCGGAGCACGTTCTCGGCTACCTCCTGCTCCTGCCGCTCGCCGTCGCCAACCTCGACCTCGACCGCCGCAAAGTCACGTGGCTGCTCGGTTGCTTCGTGGCGCTCGCCGGCGTGAAGGCGCTGCTGGGGCTGGCAGAGGTGGCGCTGCACCGCGGCACCGGGATCGAAGGTGTCGCGACGCTCACCTACTACGAACCGACCGCCAACTGGCTGATCATGATGGGGATTCTGACGATCTTTGCCGCGGTGCTGGCGCGGGCGCGGGCACCGCGCTGGGTGCTCCTTACGAGCCCGCTGCTGATCGCGTGCCTGGTTCTCTCCTACCGACGGTCGTTCTGGATCGGTGCGGTGCTGGGACTGCTGCTGGTGCTGATGCTCGGCACGACGCCGGTCGGCCGGCGTCTGCTCGTGCCGACGAGCCTGGCCGTGGCCGCAGCGATCTGGCTGCTCGGGTCGCTGCATTTCCAGAACTCGGTTCCGATCGTGAAACGTGCCGCGTCGCTGAATCCCACGAGCCTCCAGGCGAATGCGGAGGACCGCTACCGCCTCGACGAGCGCGCCAACGTGCTCGCCGAGATCAGAGCGCACCCGATCACCGGGCTCGGCATCGGGATCCCGTGGGCGGCGACCGCGCAGACGCTTTCGCTGGAATCCGGCGAAGGCGAAGGTCGCGAGTACGTTCACTTCGCCGCGCTGTGGTTCTGGCTGAAGCTCGGCATACTCGGGCTGTTCGCCTACATCGGCGTGATGCTTGGCAGCATGTGGCTTGCATGGCAGGCGTGGAGGCGCAGCAAAGAGCCACTGCTGCGCGCGTTTGCGCTGGCCTCCGGGGCCGGGATCGTGGGCTTGGTTGTGATTGACACGACGGCCAGCTTCACGGGTGTGGACGCCCGTTTCACGGTGCTGTTCGCCGCCCAGGTCGGGCTCTTGGCGCTGATCGCCAAGACCGCCCCGTCCGCGCCGGTGGGCTCGCCGACGATCAGCGCGCTGCCCGCGCCGCTGCCGGCTGCTATGGCGCCAGCAACGCGCTGAGCGCGTCGATCGAGTACTCGCGCTCGACCAGCCGGCGACCGTTGCGCCCGAGCTCCGGAGCGCCGGCGTCCAGAACCCGTACGAGCGCCGCCGCGAAGCTCGCCGCGCTGTCTGCAATCAGGCAGTGCTCGCCGTCGCGCAGCGCCAATCCCGCGGCGGCGCGGGGGGTGGCGATCACCGGCAGGCCATAGGCGAGCGCCTCGATCAGCTTCAGCGGGGTACCGCCGCCTTGCAGGAGCGGCACGACGGCGCACGCCGCCTCGGCATAGGCGTCTCCAAGCTGCTCGACGAACCCACGCGTCTCGACGCGCGGGTCCTCGCTCGCCGCTCGCTCGAGCCCACCGCCGACGAGCGCCAGTCGCGCGTCGGGTAGCTGCCCCCAAACCAACGGGAAGACCTCATCGAGCAGGAACCGCAGCCCGTTGCGGTTGGGCTCGTAGGCGAAGTTCGCGACGAACAGGGCGCGACGCTCACTCGCGCGCGGCTGCACGGGCGCGATCGCAGCCACATCGACGACGTTCGGCACGTAGCGGAGTCTCGCCGAGGGGCACAGGACGCGCGCTCCCTCGATGTCGGGCTCGCTGACCATCCACGCCTCAGCAGCGCGCGCCAGCAAGCCTCGCTCAAAGCGCCGCAGCACGCGGGCGTGGCGCCGGCCGACGTCGGAGAGCTCGCCGCGAAACGCCGACTCGAGGTTGTGCGCGTTGTAGATGACCTGGCGCCTGCGTGCCAGCTGCGCCAGCGCGGCCGCGGCGATTGGGCCGTCGGCGATCACGCGCCCGCGCTGATCCGCGCCGGCGAGCACGCTGGCGCGGGCCGCGAGCTCGTAGGAGATTCCGCGCGCGAAGTCGCCAGGCACACCACGCACGCGCGCCTGCGTGTAGGCGCGCAGCCGCCGCGCGCCGCGCGAGGGCACCGCCTCGTGCAACGCAATCCCCGGGATCGCACGGAAGGCGGCGTCCGGCTCCTCCGCGCCGAAGCGAACGTAGAGCAGATCCAGTCCACGGTGGCTCGCCAGCGCGCGTGCGACGCCGTAGGTGCGCACCGCCTGGCCGCTGCGCAGCACGGGCGTGTGCGTGGTGACGAGCAGGTCCCTCACAGCGCGTCGATCGCCGCTGCGATCTCCTCCAAGCGCCGGTCCCAAGAATGCGCCGCCGCTGCCCGCGAACGCTCGTGGCGGCGCTCGGGAGAGTCTTCGGCGAGCGCCTGCTCGAGCAACGCCACGATGCCGCCCGCGTCGGCCGCGCGCATGACCTCCTCGACGCCGGCGAGCGCGGGCAGCGGCGTGGCGATCACCGGCAGTCCGGCGGCCAGGTACTCATACACCTTCATCGGAAAGATGCTGTCGGTGAGCGCGTTGCGCGCGTAGGGAATCAGGCCGGCGTCGGCGGCGCGCAGCACGTCGGGCAGCTCTGTGTAGCTGCGGGGGCCGAGCAGGTGGATGTTCGGCTCGCGCTCGAGCGCCGATACATCCGCGTCGGGCTCGCCGGGACCGATCGGCCCGACGAGCGCAAACGACCACGCGGGGCGCAGGCGCGCGATCTCGACCAGCAGCGGCAGATCGAGCTTGAGCGTGACGATCGCGCCGGTGAACACGATCCGCGGTGCGGGCAGCGCCGCCATCTGCGCGTCCCGCGCGGCCGGCGGGCTAGGCGTCAGCGCGCTCGAGAAGAGCTCGGTGTCGGCGACGTTGGGCGCGTCGAGGACGTGCTCCGAGAGCGTGCGCATCCGCGCAGCCAGCACGGGGGCACTCGCCAGCACGAGGTCAGCACGGGCGGCGAAGCGCTCCTCGGCCGCGCGGAAGCTGTCGGTGTCGATGCGTTCATGCGCGGCGATGTCATCGACGCAGTGGTAGACCACCAGCGACGGGCGCAGCGCGTCGATCAGCACCTCGGCCTGCGGCACGTACGCCCACAGGATCGGCGCCTGCAGGCCGAGCCGGCGGGCGGCGCGGCGCACCAGCGCCGGCAGCAGCCGCGCGTTCAGCGCGCGCACCAGCCGGCTGCGATGCAGCGGCACGACCAGCGGCGAGAGCACGTGCAGCCCGTCGACGGCGCGCGGCGGGGCGAGTCCCCGCCGCAGCCGGCGGACGATCCGCGCGAGGTCACGCCCCGCAAGCTGTGGCTGGCGTAGGCCGAGCGACTCGACGAACAGCACCCGGTTCGTACGCGCCAGGCGTGACATCAGGTGCTGCTGGTTGGTCCACAGCTCGGTATCCCAGTCGGCGAAGCCGACGCAAACTATGTCGCGGCCACGCAGCGCGGGCGAGTCTGGCATCGGCGCCATGATCCCAGGCCCCGGGGCGTGTAGTCTCGAAACGGTGGCGACAGACGGTCAAACGGCCCGCACGGACGAAGCGAGCGGGCTCGACGCGCTGCGCGCGCGCTTCCCCCGCGTGGCCGTCGTCCACGACTGGCTGACGATCCCAGGCGGATCCGAGCAGGTCCTGCTGGAGCTGCTGGAGATGTTCCCGCAGGCCGAGCTGTTCACCTCCGTGTACGACCCGGCGCCGTGGCCGCCCGCGATCACCGAGCGCGTGGTGCACAGCTCCTTCCTGAACCGTATCCCGGGCGCCGTGCGGCATTACCCGAAGCTGCTGCCGCTGATGAACCGTGCGTTCCGCGCGTTCGACCTCGACGGCTTCGACCTGGTGCTCTCGAGCAGCCACGCATCTGCGAAGAACGTGCGTGTGCCGAAGCGCGCGCTGCACGTCTGCTACTGCCATACGCCGATGCGCTACGCGTGGGAGGAGGGCTTCCTCGAGGGCGAGGAGGTTGGGCGCGGCATGCGTCTGCTGCTGCCGCCGCTGCTGGCGTGGCTGCGCCGGGTCGATCGCGCGGGTGCCGCCGGCCCGGATGTGATCGTGGCGAACTCCGAGCACGTCGCCGAACGCGTGCAGCGCTACTACGGACGCGCGGCGGAGATCGTGCATCCGCCCGTGGACGTGGAGCATTTCCTGGAGCTCGGGCACGAGCCTGGGGATTACTACTTCGTGTTCGGGCGGGTCGTCCCGTACAAGCGAGTCGACCTTGCGGTCGCGGCGTGCGCGCGACTCGGTCGGCGGCTGCTGGTCGCGGGCGACGGCCGCGCGCTGGACGGCGTGCGCGCGCAGGCGCCCGACGCGGGCGTCGAGTTCCTCGGCAAGGTCTCCGGGGCCGAGCGCGATCGCCTCCTCGGCGGTGCGCGCGCGCTGCTGTTCCCGGGCGAGGAGGACTTCGGAATCGTGCCCGTCGAGGCGCAGGCCGCGGGAGTGCCGGTGATCGCCTACGGCGTCGGCGGCGCCGCCGAGACCGTCGTCGAGGACCGCACGGGCGTCCTGTTCGCCGAGCAGAGCGCCGCCGGGCTCGCGACGGCGATCGAGCGCTTCGAGAAGCTGGCGCTCGAGGACCGGGTGGTGCGCGAGAACGCGCGCCGCTTCGGCCGCGAGCGTTTTCACGCGGAGATGGCCCGTGTGATCAAGCTCGCTGCGGACACCCACGAGGCGGAGCGCAAGCGCTAGATGCGCGCGCTCGTCACCGGCGCAAGCGGTTTCATCGGGGGCGTCCTATGCGAGCAGCTGCGCGACCACGGGCATGAGGTGGTGGCGCTCGTGCGTCGCGAAGGATCGGCTCCCGCCGGGACGCGTGAGCTCCTCGCCGAGCTCGGCGACGGGCCGGCGCTCACGCGCGCGCTGATGGAGACGAGCCCCGACTGCGTGTTTCACCTCGCCGCCGAGATCGCCTCCCAGCGCAGCGAGCGAAAGCTCGAGGACGTCAACGTCGGGGGCACGCAGCGACTGCTGGGCGCGTGCATCGAGCTCGCGGGTTCTGACGCAGCGAGAGGGCCGCGGGTTGTGTTCGCCTCGACGGTCGTCACCGGTGACGCGCACGGACGGCTGCTCACAGAGCAGGAGCCGCTGCCCGTGGAGACTCCGTACGGGCGCTCCAAGCAGGAGGGCGAGCGCCTGGTCCTGACCTCGGGCCTGCCGGCGGTCGTGATTCGCCCTTCGCACGTGTACGGCCCGGGCGGGTGGTATGTAGACGAGTTGATCTCCCAGCTACGGCAGCCCGGCCGCTTCGCGGTGATCGGCAGCGGCGAGAACCTGTGGGATGTGGTGCACGTCGAGGACGTCGCATCAGCGCTGCGCCTGGCGGGGGAGCGCGCGAGCGTCGGTGAGATCTACCACGTAGCCGACGACGAGCCGATCAGCTTCTACGACTTCATGGCGCTGACTGCGGAAGAGCTCGGTCTCGGGCCACCGAGGCGCATCCCGGCAGCGATCGCGCGCGTCGTCGCCGGAGGCAACGCGGTCGCCGCGGCGACACGCTCGGCGCGCTCGTCGAACGCGAAGATCAAGCGCGAGCTCGACTGGCAGCCGCGCTTTGCGAATGCCCGCGCGGGCGTCGCGGACGCCGTCGCACGGCTGGCGCGAGCCTAGGTGAGCGCGAACGCGCGCTCGGCCTCGTCGGCGACGTGGCGCGCGATCGCCAGCGAGGAGGTCGCGGCGGGGGAGGGCGCGTTGCGCACGTGCAACGCGCGCTCGGTCGCGGAGAAGACGAAGTCGTCGACCAGCCTGCCGTCGCGGGCGAGCGCCTGGGCGCGCACTCCCGCGAACGCCGGCTGCACGTCCTCGAGTCGCAGCTCGGGGACGTAGCGCGCGGCGGCGCGCACGAACGCCGAGCGCAGGAGCGCGTGACGCAACTCGGTGACGCCGGTCGACCACCAACGGGCGAGCATTCGCCACGTGCCCGGCCAGGCGAACGTGTCGAGGAGGTCGCGGCGGTGCACGGTGCGCAGGCGGTATGCGTCGCGCGCGCCGGCCATCAGTGCGGTCGGACCGATCAGCACCTCGCCGCTGACGTGCTTGGTCAGGTGCACGCCGAGGAACGGCAGCGACGGGTCGGGCACGGGATAGATCAGCGAGCGCACCAGCTGGCGGCGCTCGGGCACCAGGCGCAGGTAGGCACCGCGGAACGGCACGATCCGAGGGTCGGGGTCGGCGCCGGCGGCGACCGCGAGGCGGTCGGCCCACGCGCCGGCGCAGAAGACCGCGTGCGTCGCCTCGGTGACGCCTCGCGCGTGCCCGAGTCGCAGGGTACGGCCGGCGACGCGCACGTCCTGCACGCCGCAGCCGGTCGCGACGGTGGCGCCCGCGTCGAGCAGGTCCTGCGCGTAGGCGCGAGCGACGGCGGCGAAGTCGGCGATGCCGGTGCCCGGCGAATGCAATCCGGCGATGCCGCGCGCGTGTGGCTCGAGCTCCTCGATCTCCGCAGCGTCGATCCTGCGCAGCCCCGGCACGCCGTTGGCCCTGCCCCGTCGCTCGAGCTCCTCGAGCCGATCGAGCTCCGAGGGCTCGGTGGCGAGGATCAACTTGCCGCAGCGCTCGTTGGCGATCCCGCGCGCGGCGCAGTACTCATACATCTCGCGCGCGCCCTCCACGCACAGGCGTGCCTTGAGCGACCCCGGCACGTAGTAGACGCCAGCGTGGATCACCCCGGAGTTGTGTCCGGTCTGGTGCGTGCCGATCTCGGCTTCGCGCTCGAGCACGCACACCGTCGCGCGCGGGTTGCGCGCGATCAGCTCGCGCGCAACAGCGAGGCCGACGATGCCGCCGCCCACGATCGCAAGGTCACAGCGCTCCGGCGCACGCTCTCGCTGTTGGACGGCGCTCGACATCGCCGCCAGGCTATCTCGTCACGGCGCCGGGCCCGCCGGGCGCCGTCGCCGCGGCCGCGTTCACCAGCCCGGCGCCGTACAGGCGTTCGTCGCCGTCTCCGCCGAGCTTGGTTGCGGTGGCCTTCAGGCGCGCCGTGATCTGCGCCGGGGTCGGGTGAGGGCCGAGCACGCCGCTGGCAATAATCAGCGCGGCGGTCGCGGTCACGTGCGGAGTGGCCATCGAGGTTCCTTCATAGCCCGATGGCATTCCGAACTTTTTGTAGGAGCTCCCGGTGAACGTCACCTGGTAGACGTCCGGCCCAGGTGGCTTTTCGGGAAAGCAGTTGGGATCGCCGGGGAGATTCGCGTCCGCGCCGCCGCCCGGTGCGACCAGCGTGAGCCCCGACCCGTCGTTGGAGTAGTCCGCCAGACAGCCGTGCTCGGTGGTCGCGCCGACCGAGACCACATACGGCGCGCGCGCCGGATATGCGATCGCGGCATGACCCTCGTTGCCGGCGGCGGCAACCACGAGCACGTTGTGCCGGTGCGCGTAGACGAGCGCGCGGATCAGCTCGGGGATGTCGGCGGCTGTGACCCCCGGCGAGAACTCGAGGCTCAGGTTGATGACCTGGGCGTGGTGCTTGACGGCGAACACGACGCCTTCGGCGATCGTCGAGGCTTCGCCTTCGCCCTGGCTGTCGAGCACCCGCACGGGCATGATGCGCGCGCCGTAGGCGAGGCCGGTCAGGCCGTAGAGGTTGTTGGTGTCCTCTGCGATCGTCCCCGCGACGAACGTTCCATGTCCGTTGCGATCGTTGGGGTGGGGATTTTTGGCGACGAAGTCATAGCCCTTGACGAACGTGTAGCGGCTGAAGTCCGGCGAGCGTCGAAACGGCCCGCGGTTGGCATATGCCACGCCGGTGTCGAGGACCGCGACGGTCACTCCGTGCCCGCCCGGGGCGCCGTCGGCGGCGACGTTGGCCCACGCTTCCGGAGCGTTGACGCTGAACGGGCCGACGAAGTTCCATTGCAGCTGCTGCCAGTCGCTGGGCGCGTGCCCCGCCCCTTCGTCGTCCGGGATGAAGCTGCCGGTCATGTGCGCGCGGTAGTCCGGGACCGCCCACGCGACGTCGTGCTGGGCGCGCAGACGGCGAAGCGCACCCGTGACGCTCTCGCCGGGCGCGAGGTGCAGCACGCGGGTGTCGACGCCGGATGCGCTCTGCGGCGTGGCGTCGCCGACGCGGGCTGCGACGGCGCGGGTCGACGCTGTTGCGCTGCGGAAGCCGACGACGACCTCGTTGGGCGCATATGTGGTCGGCACCGACGCCAGCGCCGGTGCCGCACCCGCGGACAGCGCCGCGGCGGCTGCGAGCGCGGCCAGGAGCGAGATGCGCGCCAGCGCGCGGCACGCTGTTGAGTGGGCTGATGGCGGGCGCATGTGCTTTGGTAATGATGAAGCGCCGGCGCTTCGGCGGGGGAGGCACTGTCGCAGACGCCGCGGGCGAGATCGATGAGCGAGCGCTTCTTCCCACGTGACGACTACTTCATGCGCATGGCCCTGCGTGAGGCGGAGCGTGCGTTGGAACACGACGAGGTGCCGATCGGCGCGGTGCTGGTGCGCGAGGGCGAGCTCGTTGCGGGCGCGCACAACGAGCGCGAGCTGCGCCAGGATCCAACCGCTCACGCCGAGATCATCGCCCTGCGCGGGGCTGCCCGCGCGCTCGGCAGCTGGCGACTGCTCGACACGGTGTTGTACGTGACGCTCGAGCCGTGCGCGATGTGCGCCGGCGCGATCGTGCTCGCGAGGGTGCCGCGCGTGGTCTACGGTGCGAGCGATCCCAAGGCGGGCGCCTGTGGGAGCGTGCTGGACGTGCTCAGCGAGCCACGTCTGAACCATCGCCCCGACGTCGCCGGAGGCCTGCTCGCGCTCGAGTGCGGCGAGCTGCTCAGCGAGTTCTTCGCGTCGCGCCGGTAGTCGAGCCGCTATTTCGCCGCACTGGCGCTGAAGCTCCTGTTCTGCGAGCACGGCTGCACGGCCTGCCACACGCACGATGCATTAGCCTTGGCGGGCCCCTGGAGGGGTGGCAGAGCGGTTGAATGCGGCGGTCTCGAAAACCCCAGGCCCCGAAGAATCGCGTCTTTTGCCCGCGCCGAGATTCTTGGCTTTCCTGAGCCGTTTTCCGCATGGTTGAGCGAGATTCGGCGGGGTGGTCGCTGCGGATGCTCGGCGCCGCGAAACCGCTGTTAACCGCCTGAGACCGCTCGATCCGCGGCCGGACTGGCGCGAGTTTGGCGCGAGAATAGAGAAGTTGGTTGAGGGTTTGTCCGGAGCGTCTACCGCAGGCCTTCGGGCTCTCCTCGCGTCGCCAGCAGCACGGCGTAGGCGCGTCCCACGCGGGGCGAAGCCGCGTGCCGCGTCGCGCGAGAGCTCGGGTGACTCCCGACCGAGCACATCGGTAGAAATGCGGCGTGCTTCGCACGCAAGCCGTCTACTATCGCGCAGCGGATGGGTCCGAGCCTGTCGACGACTTCGTTGCGGGGCTCGACGAGCGCAAGCAGCCGACGATCGACCTGCAGATCGATCGACTGAACGATCAGCCAAACACGGCACCGCCGCCGCCATTCCCGCACTCGAGCCAGGTGCGCGGCCAGTTGCGTGAGCTGCGCTGCCACTACGGCTCAGAGCTCTATCGAGTTCTCTACCGGCGCTCCGGCAACCTGCTCGTCCTGCTTCACATGCTGCGCAAGGACACGGCCGCGATTCCGGAGGCGGACATCGTCATCGCGGAGGCGCGCTGGGAGGACTTCAAGCGAAGAATGGACGCGCCTCGACGGCGACCGCCACGCGCTGCGGGACACGACGCTCCCTAGCGAAATCGTTTAGCAATAATGCTAAGGTCATCCGCGGCTCGCTCGATAGCTATCGATGGAGAGGACATCGTGCCGAAAACCAAGTCAATCCCAAAGAAGACCGCAATCGCAAACGCGATCGTCTCGCCGGTGGGCTCGACTCATCGGGCCGCGAGCCGGCGCCGTGCGCAGCGAAGCGCCGTGTACCGACAGGAGCTCGCACGAATCGCTCCGTACGAAGGGATCGCCCGGATCGTGATCGCGCGTCGCCAGGCGCTCGGTCTGACCCAGCAGGAGCTTGCCGAGCGCGTCGGCACAAGCCACTCGGTGATCTCCCGCATCGAGAGCGGTCAGCACCCGACGAGCGTGACGACGCTACGAAGGCTGGCGGAAGCGTTCGGGACGCACCTGGTCGTCGGATTCGAGGACCAGCCAGAGAAGGCATCCGAGCTGCAGCTCGTCGCCGTCTCCTAGCGCGTCATAGGGCGCCATTCGCTGTGGTCCAGCGCGCGCAAGTCGTCCGCAACGTGCCCCACACCAGTTCGTGCAGGACGCGCGAGTAGATGATGTCTGCGTCAAGGATCGCGCGCGGATTGGTGCTCGCGCCGCGCCCACGAGCGCTCTGGAGGTAGCCACGATGCCAGCTCAGGCCGCTCGGCAGATGCTTCTTGTGCCGAGCAGCCGGTGTAGATACGGAGGGGGGGAGATTCGAACTCCCGGTACGCCAATCAGACGCACAACGCTTTTCGAGAGCGCCGCATTCAACCACTCTGCCACCCCTCCAGGGTGACCACTGCCTGGTCGATCCTAGATCGTATAACGCCCTACCGAGGCATACGCTTCTGTCGAGACAGGGCTGGTCGGTAAGGGTCGGACGTACGACGACGCGCTCGCCCATGACGGAGTTCCGCTTGCTGCCGGAGCCAGCCCTCAAGCCCATGGAGAGCGCCGACTCGGAGCCCATATAGGACAGTATCAGTAGATTAAGTACATTAATATCAATCCATCACGGATGGTTGACACTGGTCTTGCGTCGTCGGCGGCGCTGCAGCTCGATGGTCCCGCGAGCCCCGCTGTTGCGCTGTGGCGGCTCGTTGGCGCGTTGACGCAGGAGCAGACCGACACCCTTGCGAGCGAGATCAAGCTGCTGGCCGGCGCCGCGTGGCCAGAGCAACCGCCAGGAGCACCTCGTTCGCGAACGGCAGAGGGCGTACGGGCGAGACATTCCCAGTGGTGCTCGAGCCATCAGGGAGGAGCATGCGAATGCTCCCCGCGATGGGAGGCATGGGTGTACTCGCGAACGGACGAGGCCAAGATCCGAAAGACGTTCTCTGAGCGTTGGCAAGCGAAGGCGTGGCGTCACGAGCAGCTGGATCTGGCGAGCATCGAGCGGCTGCGAGCTCCGAGCCGCTGCACACTCAACGAGGCCGTATCGCTATGGGTCAAGATGGCCCAGGAAGGGCGCATACGCAACCGCTCCGGGCGCCGCTACAAGCCGAGCGCACTCCGCACGATCGAGATAGACCTACGCCTACACTTCGTGCCGCGCCTGGGCGCGAGGGCCATGATCCATATTACTCGTGCCGATCTGCAGCGGCTCGTGGGTGGGTGGCTCGCCACGGGGTCAAGCCCGAGCAAGGTCCGCTCGATTGTCAACGCCGCCCGAGTGCTCTGGCGAGACCTTGATCTCCTGACCGGGCACGATGATCCGCTGGTGATCGACCCGACCCGCGGGCTGCGCCTACCCGCCAGCACAGGAAGACGAGAACGAATCGCGACGCCCGATGAAGCTCGCTGGCTGATCGAGGCGCTCCAGCCAGAGGACCGCGCGTTGTGGGCGACCGCGATGTATGCCGGACTACGCCACGGCGAGCTACGCGCTCTCCAAGCTCGCGATGTCGACCTCGAGCGAGGTCGAATCGATGTGCAACGAGGGTGGGACCAGCACGAGGGCGAAATCGAGCCCAAGAGCCAAAAGGGCACACGCACAACGATCATCACCCGCCCACTGCACCAGCTTCTCGCTGGATACCTACGAGATACCGGACGCGAGGGCCGCGATCTCATCTTCGGGCGTACCCCGACAAAGCCCTTCCAAGGCAGCTCCGTCAACAAGCGTGCTCGCAAGGCGTGGGCCACCGCGCGCAAACTAGAAGACAGCCAGGGAACCAGCCCAACAGCGGAGCAGATCCACCCGATCGGGCTGCAGGAGTGTCGCCACACCGCCGTCTCGCAGATGCTCGACGCCGGGATCGCGATCGACAAAGTCAGCAAGTTCATGGGCCACGCCTCGATCACGATCACGATCGACCGCTACGGACACCTCCTCCCCGGCGGCGAAGCCAACGCCATCACGCTCCTCGACGCCTACCACCAACAACACGAGCGTCGAAAGGCTCGGACTTAGCTTCCTGCAGCGGCATTCCCAAGCGACCGACTCCGGCTGGATCGGGCACTTAAGGGCCCATCAGGGGCAACCTCAAAGTTCAATGGGTCCGACTTCGTCTACGATGCGGCCCCAATGACGGCTCTTTCGGATAACTAAGGATTATCGGTGGCGGAGCTTGCCGAGCTCCTCGGCCAGAACAGAACGGCCGACGGCATCTGGGCGGATCTTCAGGAGCCGGACGTCAGGGTCGTCCGGCTCA